>Ga0182024_10015235_pt1 | contig 14753 bp, 10 predicted proteins | sample P32metaG_FD_120480 | JGI IMG/M metagenome (GOLD analysis project Ga0182024, IMG submission 120480) | Permafrost microbial communities from Stordalen Mire, Sweden - P3-2 metaG (Illumina Assembly) | ecosystem: Environmental > Terrestrial > Soil > Wetlands > Permafrost | place: Sweden: Stordalen... | reverse complement strand
TGTCTATCTCTGATGAGGCTTCGGATTACTGTGGCCTGTTCGGCGTTAACTGGCGAATTTGTGACTTGAGCCATTCTCAAAAGTGACAAGTTCGCCAAGGCTGGAACGTTTGCGATTTCTGACCTCAATAGAACCGGTGTTACGATCGTATCTAATTCAACACGAACCCGAGTTCGAGGGCCCGCAAACCTCGTCGTATCGACGTTAAACTTTTGCTCGTCCGGATGATCAACAGCCTCATGTGGATCTGTCAGAACGGTACCCAATGCAACGATTCCACCTTCAGCCCCTGACCGCCATAGAAATACTTCGTCCCCTTCGTGAATGTCCGCGGCGTGTTGATTAACTTGCCAACTAAGCTCGTCGAGCTCTGCGATTGCTCCGTCGATGTCATAGTATTGAGGATTGGCTTGAAAGATCCAACTTTTTCCGGCGGGCTCCTTTTCGCTCAGAATCTTGTCGTAAATCTGTAGCAGCTCATCAAGGTCAGAAGCTATTTCGGCATCAGTCGGAACTGCGTCTCGAGGGTATAGCTTGTAAGCAATTGTACTCGCTTCATAGTCGAGTCCACGATCTGCCCCTGTCCTTAGATCAATATCAGGATTAATCGTGAAGCCGCATTTTGCGAGATCTGAGGCACGTTGGGCATACTGGTCCGCTCGTTCTCTCAATAGCTTTCGAGCTTCGGAATGGGAGTGATCCTTTGTGAATTCCGTGACCCCTTGATTTAGGGTCAAATAGACACCGCTGAGGTCTTCGCGGAATAAAAATACTGCGTATAGACCTCGCTGGGTTGTGGTCGTCTCGCGTTGATCCAGAAACGAAATATGGGGAACGCGCGCCCATTCGCCCTGTCCGACGGCCCATTTTACCTTTATGGTGGGTCGACTTTGGACAGCCGGTGTTTCAGAGAGGCGATCAGCTAGGGTATTCATCAAACTCCAAAGCGTATCATCCCGCCTAAACGGCTGCTGACGATGAGACCCGTAGGTCTGCATAAACTTCTCAAGACTTGGGCCGATGATATCACCGCGTGGGGTGTCATCTATTATAGCGGCGGCGCTCTCGTCCTCTGATTGGTCAACTGGTAGGTCTGGTGCCGATGGCTGCATTGCGTTCATCAGAGGAATGAATAGCTCCACAATTTCATCAAAAGCTAGTTTAAGGTCGAGATTAGAGTCGCTTAACTGATCGGGGCGCACATATCGGCAGATCGCGCCGGCGCCCCATTTTAATCCTTCTCGCGAACGCAAAAACTCGACAAATGCTTCGGTGTCGGGAAAGTTAGTTTGAAATGGGTCCTGTCGCGTTTTACGGCGAAAGTACCAGCTACCTGTTTTTTCCAAGTTTTGCGATAAATTTCGAGCAATTGGCGAATCTGGATTTGGAATTGTCGCGAACAGGCTTGGAATTAGCTCACGTAGTTTTTTCTTGTAGCTTTGTGAGGAAAAATCGCTCGGATGAATTGCCGGTGCAAATCCGTATTCGACGCCTCTTGGAGAGACAATCATATATAGCTGGGGCATCCCCAGCGGGGCATTCTCGTGATAAAGGGCAAACCAGAGGTCTTTCGGTTGAGATCCGCGTACGCCGCTTTTCAGCGTGAACTGAGAAGTTAGCCAATATCGAAACGGGCCTGACTTGTTCGCAATTTCATTGGCAGACTTGGCGATCTCCTCGAGTCGATGGTGAACGCGCTGATAGACCTCACGGTCCTCTGGTGCCAATTCCACCCATGCAGTGCCTGTGGCGCGACACCGTTCCATTACTCCCGGATCGGTGGGTCTAATTACCTCTGACATAAGAGCAAGCTCCCAGCTCTGCCTTTCGGGATGATTTCATGTACCGCGACTTTTGGCACCATGTAACTTTGGCAGTTTCGGCAAAGAAAACCCTTTGAAGCTTTCGAACAAAATTACGACCGCCCGTGCAAGCACTGGATTTAACCTACACACGCCATCCAACTGGATCGTGAAATCAGCCGGATGGAAAGTTTGCGACTGCACGAATTCTAACACCTTCCGATCTACGATTGGACGCAGCGGCTCCATCAAATCGAGCACAAAGTCCGATCGGCCTCTGCGACCGGAATGCAGAAATCCGATCGTTGGGTCAAAGCCTGCCGCAATGACCTGTATGCGCACTTGGCTTTCGAGGATGGCGTATGCGTAGTTCAATATAGCATTTACAGGATGAGATGCATTTCGAGTCCCACCCTTATTTCGAGCGAAGGTATATCGCTGACCAACTGCGTGCCAATCTCTTGGTATGGGTCGTTGACCGAGTCCCTTCCATTGGAGTGTTAATGACCGCCAGGCATTGAAATAAGCAAGCGCGGCACGACCCTCCAATCCAAGCAGGGCACCTGTCGACTTTGGAGGTCGTTTCGTGATCTCGCTGACGCCGCCCTGCAACTGGCTAATTGCGAGCTGGCGAACTGGGCACGCTGGCAATGCAGTTGACAGTGTTTCGATGCCGTTGAGAAGCTTTGCGCGGATGAGTGAAACGGAAAAACGTAAACCGTGACCGCTTCGCTGGGCGTCTAATTGCCTTGCGATCAGCCTAGGGTCGGTTGCGTGACCGGCTCCCAAGGCCGTAACTACCTCACCCCTCCAGTTGATGTGGATTAGTGGGACGTTTTGCTCAGAGAGCCAGGACATTACATCAAAGGTAATTGAGCCGCTGCCATCAAGGACAATAATCCTTGATGGCAGCAATCGGTCGCCTCGGAAAAAGCGGTGTTCTACGGCCCGCTGGGGATAGTGCGAAAAACCATTACTGACGACCAGGGCGTCGTGATCGACACGGAGCCTAATTCCATGCCCGGCTAGAATTAGAGGCTCGTGGGTCTGCCGCCTGCGGCGCGAAGGCCTTGCGGTAAGGGTGGGGCTGGTCAGCCAATAGCGGCAGCGTTCGGCCCAGGGTAGGTCGTCGCTATCGATAGCCAATTGGGATATTTCCACGTTCCACCCCGTGGCGGCAAAAGCCACAAATTACTGAGTGAATTATAGACAGAAATAGCTGGATAATCAATTATTTAGGTGCAAACTCCCAAGTGGGAAATTATTGATAAGCCAAATTATTTTCGAGGGTCTGAATTGCCGCTGATAATTGTCCGAGCGCTATTTTTTTTCGTTAGGCCGATATCATTCCCCCGAATTAATTTGCCAATAATTCCGGCTAATTCAGACTCAGCAATTAATTCGGCAATTGCTGTGGTCAATTCATCAATTTGCTGGTCGGGAATTTCGCCCGGAGGTGCGGTTTGGTTGCTTTTGGGGAGGGTCGTACGGTGGCAACGTATGTAGGACTGGATGGATTTCGGTGGGGTTGGGTGGCCGTTTGGATAGAGGATAATGAAATCCAAGGATTCGACTATTCCGACAGCTTGGAACGGCTCCTCCGCTATCCGCACACTAGGGCCATGATCGATATGCCGATTGGGCTGCCTGAGAGTGGTCAACGAGCGTGCGATCGAGAGGCTCAACAATTGCTTGGGCCTAGTGTTTTCACGGGAGTGCGCCGTGACTTTTGGACTTTTGAAACGCAGCGCGAGGCGAACGACCTTTATCGCAGTAAAAATGAGCCATGCATTTCAGCGCAGCTTTGGTCCATCAGAAGCAAAATCAGGGAGGTCGATGACCTGATGAGTCCGAACCGTCAGCGAACGTTGTGCGAGACTCATCCCGAACTGGTTTTTTGGCATTTGAATAACAGAACGACATTATTGAGCAAGAAATCGGAAGAAGGTCGCAACCAGCGTGTCGCAATCATAAAAAAATGTGGGATCAAATCCATTCAACGATGGCTGTCACACAGATGGGGAACTGGCATAGGTAGTGACGACGTGATTGACGCCTGTGCATGCGCCATTGCAGCTCGTGACGCCAAACGCCGAATTCCCACCGGCAAAGTTTGCCTTGATAGGAAATTGCTCCGAATGGAAATGTGGTTTTGAGAATGAAAAAGCCGAGAAAATCGCGACGCATCCCACTCAGCGATGCATATTGGCATTTCGCTCCGAAACGACTCATAAATGAATTACATGAACTCCAATCTCAGCCCAAGAAGCTTCCTAAGGTTTCAGATGATAAAATCGAAAATATCAAAAATCTTTTTACGTTGGGGGGCACATTGTTTGACGAGCTATTCATAGCTAAACCTCCGCTACGAAAAATGGCGAAACATCTAATACAGCAGCTTGGAAGGGAGCGTCTCGAAGCATGGGGCGTACTGACGAAACCGACACTTGCCCAGGAGCCCCAAAGAATTGCTGCCTTTATCTTTAAGGGAAATCCGAAAATCCATTGGAATAATTGCACCATTGAAAACTTGGGGCGGAAATTCGAAATAGTGGAAATTTGCCGCCCAGGTGAGATATCCCACGTCCTGCACAAGCCGATGAAAACGGCAAAAGGCCGACCAGGTCGACCGCGTGTCGATGACAAAATTATGGAGGTGGTGCGCGAACTCGATCGGCGCCACATGTTCGAAGGGAAATTGGAAAAAGAAAGAGTTGCTTTGGTGCAAGGCCAGTGTCGGAGTCAATATTCGAGCGCCTTCCCCAGAGAAAGCCAACCTTCGCGCACGAAAGTCCGTGAAATACTGAAGCAATTCAACCATTCAGTCTCCGGCAAAAAGATTCCATAAATTCCATAAATTCCAAAAACCATTGTTGGGATTCATACGACTCCAATTCAATTCGATTCAGAGCCCTCATACCCGGGCTAGGCACGCCTTAGTGCCAGAACCGGATTACGAGCCATGCCTCGACGCATCAAGAACAGGGCAAAGAGACCCCATCGGTCACCTAGGCTTAGCGCTGCGTTTATAAGTAACCGGCTTGCGCGCAAAAAAGCTGAAAAGCGCAGAAAGCGCCTCCGTCACCCTTCGGATCCCAACCTAGACAAGGCCCTCCGCTATATGCGGGCGGGCAATAGCCAACGACTCGCAGCCAAGAGCGCAGGCGTTTCGGTCAAGAAATTTCGACAATTCATTCGAGAAAATAGGCTCGCCAAATTTATTGGCCGCCGCTGGCTTTTCACCGACAAGCGTCGCCGCGAAATCGTTGCAATCACGACCGTTGGCGAAAGAAAACTCGTTGTTCGCGGTTTTGAGCCAGCGTCGTGGGCGATGTCGCACCGAAATGCCGTCAGAGAGTTCGCCGAGACAAATGATGTCGCGTTGCTCGCGCCCTTTGCCGGCTATTCAATCAAAGACATCCACGGGCACACCTACGTTTTGGAAACGAGGCCAAACGCTCTGTACCGGCAGTTATCGGCGGGTGGGGAGCACTACGAACAGGTCTACCGATTGGTCAATTAGCTCCGAGGATGCCGACATGAATAATTTTGAAAAGGAACGACGGAAGCAGCGCCGCTTCGAACAGATCGGTACTAACAACCCTCGTTGCCAGTGCGGCGAGACGGACTGGCGCTGCTTCGAGGCGACGAAAATACCTCACTGCGCCAATTGTTGTCTCAAATCGACCATCGACGCCAACAACGAGCAGGCGAAGCAACGCCGTCTTAAGAAGCTGGGAACAAATAACCCGGGCTGCTGCATGTGTAGCGAGACTGATTGGCGCTGCATTGAGGAGCATCACGTTGGTAGACGCAAACACGATCCGATGACGGCGCAACTGTGCGCCAACGATCATCTCAGAGTAACCGACATGCAAAATGATCATCCAATGTCGAATGAAGATGCGGACCAGCTTCTCGTGCGGATTAGTAATTTCTTGCGCAATCTGGCCGAGATGCTCCGGCTGGTTGCGCAGCGGTTGATTGAATTCGCCGACGTCCTGCTTGAACGAGCACAAATGCCGGTTTCGCCAACCAAAAGGAGCACGTCATGACGAACCCTATTTTGTCCGGTGATAGGCAGGTTGATGAGCTGACTATTTCACTGCGGGCATACACGGAAAGTGCTGGCGCAAAGAGGCGGTTTCGATTCGAGGGCACAAAAGTTGCCAAGCTGAATCCCATGCCATCGTCATGGACCTTGATCTTCGATACCGAAACGACGACAGACCCCGGGCAGGCCCTGCGATTTGGAACCTATCAAGTTCGTGAAAATGGCATCATTTGTGATTCCGGCATTTTCTACGAGCCCAAGGGTCTGACCACTCGCGAAATCAGAACCATCGAAAGCTACGCAAAAGCACACGAGCTCAGGCTGATCGCACGGGATGTTTTTGTCGACATGGTGTTTTATCCAATCGGCTACGAGCTGCGGGCAACCATCGTCGGCTTTAACCTCCCATTTGACATCTCACGAGTCGCCATCGGCTGTGCGTCCGCACGCGGCGAGATGCGGGGCGGTTTTTCCTTTCGGCTAACACACGACAAGCGGCGACCCGCAATCCAGGTCAAACACCTATCCCAAAAGGCGTCCCTGATCCGATTTGCAGCGCCATTCCGGCGTCGCGATTCCAGGAGTGCTCGAAAACGCGGCCGCGTGCCGGTGCGGAGAGGCTTTTTTGTAGATTGCAAGACCTTGGCGGCAGCACTGCTTGCGAAATCGTTCAACCTGAAAAGCTTGTCGGAAGAATTGAAGGTCGAGCACCCAAAGCTCTCTGTCGACGAATATGATGGACCGATCAACGTTGAATTCCTCGACTACGCCGTTCGCGATGCTCAGACGACCTGGGAGTGCTACGAAGAATTGTTGCGGCGCTACGAAACACTTGATCTCAAGGACACGCCACCGCCTCGAATTTATAGCGAAGCCAGCATTGGCAAAGCCTATTTGAATGCAATGGGCGTCAAGCCGTGGCGCGAGGTGCAGCGGGATATCCCAGCACCTCTATTGGGACGGATTATGGGGAGCTATTTCGGAGGACGATCTGAGGTTCGAATTCGGCGACATCTGCGACAAGTTGTTCTCTGCGATTTCGTCTCAATGTATCCCACTGCCTGCACCCTGATGGGGCTCTGGCGTTACGTCATTGCACAGGGGATGACATGGCGAGACGGCACCAAGCACGTCAAGCGATTCCTTGACGAGGTGACGCTCGACGATCTGCAAATGCCTGAAATATGGAAGCGGTTGAATGCACTCGTTCTGATTCAGCCGGATTGGGACATCCTGCCAATCCGTGCCCAATATGATGAGGATGGCCAAGCCACGATTGGGGCCAATTATCTCAAGTCCGATCAGCCGTTGTGGGTTACACTAGCCGACTGCATTGCATCAAAGCTCCTAAATGGCTCCGCCCCAGAGATCATTGAAGCCCTCATCTTTCAACCAGGCAAGCCACAGTCGGACTTGTATCCTGTCGCTATCGCCGGCAATACGAACTATCTAGTCGATCCGATCGAAAATGATTTTTATAAGCGTCTGATCGAGCTGCGAAACGAGGTCAAAGCGAAGCGCGACAGGGCGAAGGGTTCGGACAGGGACGCGCTCGACACGGAGCAGAATGCTCTCAAAATCGCCGCCAATGCGACCAGCTACGGCATTTTCGTCGAGGTCAACGTAAAGGAGCGCGCGGAACCTAATAAAATCACTGTGCACAGCTCCACGGATGGACCCTATGTAGTCGAGAAGGCCAAAGGTGAAACGCTAGGTCGATATTTTCACCCCCTGCTTGCAACGCTTATCACTGGTGCAGCCCGACTCATGCTGGCGATCGCGGAACGTCTCGTCGCAGATCGTAAACTAGAATGGGTTTTCTGCGACACCGACAGCATCACCATCGCTAAACCCGGCGACATTGATGAGGCAGAATTCCATGCCGAGGTGGATGATATCGTTGCTTGGTTTTCGGCCCTCAATCCCTACGATTTTGACGGCTCGATCCTGAAAATCGAAGACGTCAATTACGGTCTCAAATCTACAAAGACCCGTGAACCGCTGTTCTGTTGGGCAATTTCAGCGAAACGCTACGCTCTCTTCAATCTTGACCCGTCACGCCGCCCAATCTTGCGCAAGGCGTCGGCGCATGGTCTAGGGCATATTCGGGCGCCCTATGATGTCCCTAAACCGGCCAAGAACATCCCCGCACCTGCCATGCCACCAGGCAAGATCGGGGTCGAGCTGTGGCAACACGATTTGTGGTGGAAAATCATTACCGCGGCGCTTGCCGATCAACCTGATCGCGTCGACTTCGGCTACCATCCGGCGCTAAATCAACCTGCGGTTAGTCGGTACGCAGCCACTACGCCGAAGCTTCTCCGGTGGTTCAGGGATTTTAATCAAAATCTATCCTACGAACGTCAGGTAAAACCGTTCGGGTTCCTATATTCGCTGTTCGCATCCTCGCTCTCCGCAGACAACCAGGAGCAGATTGTTTCGAGTGGCACTCGACCGGCTAAACGGGCGGCCCCTGGGGGCTGCAAACCCGTCGCGCCTTACGACCGAGATTTGATGAAGGCTGTTGCGCTCTGTTTCGACCGGGTAACGAGCTTGTCGGTTCCAGCAAATGCGCTCAAGTCGTTCAAGCAGGTAATTGCGCTATACCACTTGCATCCGGAATCAAAGTTTCTCAACGGGGACTATTTGGACCGTGGCGTCACCCGGCGCCGTTATGTCTATGCCATTGCAATTAGGAATATCGGCAAGGAGGCCAATGAGTGGGAGCCGCAATTTTATCTTGGGTTTGATGACGATGAACGCATTGAGTATGGAATTGCCCCCAACGGGTCAAAGAGGTTGCTCGGTACTTTGAAAGAGGAGGTCCGAGCTTTTGGCGGGCGACGTCGGTTGGCGACGGAAAGTGGCGTCTCGCGGAGAACAGTGTCGCGCCTCATGAGGGGCAGAAAAATTCGAAAGGCCGTCGTAGCGAAAATTCTGCGGGTCCTGAACGCTCGGTGAGAAATCACCGTGAGGCAACGTCCGAAGCCTGGATAATCCTTTCTTGCTTTCGGCGTTCTTCGACCCATATTTTTTCGGTTTGGTCGAATGATCGGCCCAGCGCCTCCAGATTCTGCTTGAAATTCTTGGCTGCGTCGATGAATTTTAGGCAAGCAGCGTGAAGATCAGCGGGTTGCTCTTTTATATCAGATTGACACCGCTGGTTAAAATCAATGGCACCCTTAATCAGCGGCTGTATCTTTGCGCCTATATCTTTGTTAGCACCCTGTACACTGTTATGCAGTTGTTCAGCTTCAATACCTGCCTGAGTAATTGCAATCCCGACTTGGCTTCGGGCTACGGATGCTTGACCGCTCCCATAGATTGATTGTTGCCGAACAAGGGCTGCGTTCATTAATTCTGTGATTGTTCGATAGCGTTGCTCAATCGGTGGAAATTTGGCCAATTGTGCGTCAGCGGCCGTGGAATACGTGAGCATATTCTTGGTCAACTCGTTGAGATGCGCCAATAGATCAGTTTGAGCCCGAGTTTCGTTTATCAGGCGGCCTTGATCCGACAGGTTCGCAATTTGTGCCTTGTACGTCGCCTCGTCCGACTTAGAGAGGTTCAGATCGATCCTGCTCCCATCACCTCCACCCGATAGGTGAAGCACTTCTCCTTGGATTGTACCTGATGCAGTGATGGTGCCAGACAGCAGCTCGGGACGTTTAATTGTTACCACGACGGTCTGGCCATCGGACGCGCCTGTGATCGAGGCAATCATTTGCTCTAGCTTTCCGCTAGGCCCCAACACGGTTTGCTCATAGCGGCCGGTCAATTGACCTCCCGTGGTTTCCACAATCTGGATGAGGAAGGCGCCGTTGGATCCCTTGCCAACATATGTCCCGGAAATGCCATCGGCATAGGCAGGGGTAGTCGCCAGTAGACCCGCTACGAACCATTGACGCAGCACCCACATGGAGCACCGTCCATTTATGCTCACCCGCCAAAAAGGCGTAAAATATGCCTTAGCAGGCCTGTTTAAAGCCTTATAGTGGCGGAATTTTCTACCCTTGTCGATGGTGGTGGGCATGATCACCCCACGACAGATTCGGGCCGCCAGAGCCTTATTGGGCTGGTCTCAACAGCAGTTGGCCGACAAATCAATTGTGTCCTTGAACGCCGTCACTCGGCTGGAGAAGGGAAAAGTTGACACCCGGTTGAGTACACTGGCAGCGATAGAGAAAGCGCTCACCAAGGCCGGAATCGAGTTTTTGCCAGCAGACATAAAGGGGGAAGGTGTTAGACTGAGGAGCCCAAAAATTTAAACCAGTTTCACGACCGTGGCTGACACTCGAAAAATTGTGAAAGTATTTCTGGCGTCGCCCGGCGACCTCCAGAATGAACGGCTTGCCGCTAAGTCAGTCGTGGAGGAATTTAATAAGCAATGGGCCGACACGTTGGGGTACCATATTGAGTTGGTCGGCTGGGAAGATACGGTTTCCGGGACTGGACGCCCACAAGCCTTGATCAATCGGGACTTAGACCAATGTGAATTGTTTATCGGGGTACTCTGGAAGCGTTGGGGTACCCCACCCGACACTGATGAGAAATACAGCTCTGGGTTTGAAGAGGAATATGATAGGGCGGCCGAAAGCAAAGTAAAATCCGGAACTCCGGAGATAAGCCTTTTCTTTAAGAACGTCGATGCCGAATCCTTGCGAGATCCCGGCCCGCACCTGAATAAAGTACTAGAATTCCAGAACAGAATAATTTCAGAGAAAATAATTCTCTTTGAGAAATTTGAGGATAGTCGAGAATTCGAATCCAAAATTCGACGGTGCATTAGCACTTACGTGCAACGCTTGCACGGTGAAGATGAAATCAAAGCAGCCGAACAGACTCAAAGTAGACCTACTGGTGTAGAAGAGACGCGGACCGAACTTCCCGCCTCACAATCCTGGGAAACGCCCTTATCCGTCCAAGGTGCGCAGTTTCTTCGAGGCTTTGTCACAAAGACAGAAAGGCAAGATCAAGTAATCGAGAATATCGAGGTGGCACGGTTTCGCTTACTTGCGTCGATCGTGGTTCAGCAGGGTAATGATGAGAGCATCCTCGGCGCCCACGATGCCAATTTACTGTATTTGCACCGGCACCAATTGTCACTCGGCACAAGCGAACTGTTCGGCCTTCTCGAATGCGGCTTGGACCATTTTGCGTCAGAAAATGTTCCCATCTGGTGTTGGCTCAAGGAGGTTGACCCAAAATACCAAGTTCTGGCCCTCCTATCGATTGTTAGGTCCCCAACTGCGCGTCGTGCCGCAGCAATTCAGGCGATGCGGCGGCTTGGGACGATACTTTCGCCGAAAGGTGAACCAAACCGGGTCGATCTAATTGCCAGTTGGTTCAGGCCAGACTCCCCCGATGAAATCAAAGTCGCCGCATTGGGCTACTTAGCCGACTGGGGTGTTGTCGCCGACCTCGAACAAATTAGGAAGGAACTAGACCGCGGTGATTATCGTACGACCGCTGCGTCCACAGACGCGATTATACGCATAAGCCTCAGAGAAAGCAGAAATCGTGCAATTGAAGTGCTTTTTGAGCTACAGCCCGAGACGGTAGACCGAAAATTGGTGAAGCGAATTTTCGAGCAAGCTAATTCTTTGGAACGCCAGGTACTACTTCGAGCTCTCGAACACCGAAGCGGCGAGGTACGGAGAACCGCTGCGATCGCGCTTCGAGAACGCAAGGAGCTAGAGCCAGCGGTCGCCGAGCGTCTACTCTCCGATACTGATGCAGAGATACGATTGGAAGCTCTCATTGTGCTCGTCGACGCTGGTCGCGTTTTCTCCGATGGCGAAGCGCGAAAAATATTAGTAAAGCCAATTGCCCCTGGTCTTAGCTTGGGACCTGCTGACCGAGCAGGCGAGGCCTGTCTGACTCGGTTTCGGCATAAAAAGTGGGCGGAGATGCCTCTCCCGGAGCACGAGCGCCTCGCGCGGTCCGCGTCGATTTTCGATCGCGACTCGTATTTCGCTCTCGTAGCACGCGACTTTGCCAAGCGTGGCAAAGAACTAAGATCGCTGGTCGACGATCAATTTCGCGCAGAATACAACAAAGAGATAGAAATAGCAAAGCGGTTAGGTGTTGAAGACGATTATTATAAGCAAATTGTTTCGCTCAATGAATACATGTGCAAAGAGCTAACCCGAAAGGGATTGAATATCTTGTGCACCGAGGCGTACGCAGATGACCTTGCGCGTATCCGAAGAGTTCTGAAGTCCGGGTTTGTGTCGTATTCAGATGAGGGCGTTGAATATCTTCGTAAATACGGAGAGTGGGAGGATATTCAATTAATCATCTCTCTTTTAGAACGCCCAGATTACGCGAGGGGATTAATTTCATTTGGCGATGACGAGAAAAATCGCAAGGCGGCTCTTGCTGCATACGCGATTAGTCGTGACAGACTTGATGAGTTAATTAATTTGGAAATGCCGCCTAATATGAAAAAATTTCTCTTAGGTTCAATGCCAGATACGAAATTCCGTTTGTTGACTGACGATACGATTTTCGCGTGTCTTCAGTCCCTGAATGATGGAGTGCGAAAGACCGCTGCGCTGAAATGCATCCGATCTTTTACACGGAGTCGCTTGGTAGAGATACTCGATCGGTATATGGCCGAGGATAGGCGATATTACAACGTCTCGCATTGGCTAGATATGGGCATGTCGCTTCCTAGAGCCACTGCGTCCAAGATAGCTATCCGAGCATTGAATGAAGATTACTGATATTTTTGATCATTCTGCAGCGCACCGTCATGCGTGGTCAAAAGTGCCCTACTTTACCGGATATCACTATATCCGAATCGCGTGGAGTTCGAGATGCAGGCGGAATTAGCTTAGGCGGGTGTCAACCGAATCGGGTGCAGGCCAATTACCTCAACAAGGATCGCGAACAAATAAGGGAAACCCGCGCTGGGCCAATGGTGATTTAGATGATGAGGCCGTGGATGCTCCAATGGGCGGGCCACATAACCTGGTCGTGTGTCGCGCTAGTTTGTCTTGCGAAGGTGCTCGACTTTTTGTTGTCAGACAGTCAAAAGAGCCGATTTAAGGAAGTGATTGAGAATCTTTGGCTTTGGCTCGCGGCTCGGGAGGAGGAGGCCAAAAATGTTCTCAGGGAACCTGATACGCCTGAGAAGGCCGCTGCCCGCACTCAGGTACTAAATTTTGTCGTTCGAGGGAGCCATGCCTTACTCGGTATTATGGTTCTGTTATCGATTCCAGAATCTGTTGGTGGTGATGTTATCACGCTTGGCTTCCCGCGTATTTTTAGGGCACAAGGGGCTGTTGACCTGGCGGCCACCGCCATTAGTGCTTTTGTGATATTTCCAATCGTTGGGAGGCTCCTTTTACAATGGCTGATGCAGAAGGATTCTTTTTGGTCAATCATGTGGCGGGCGACTGCAGTGATTGTAATAACATTTGCATTGTTTGGTGCGCTTCGATCAGCTGAATACGCGGTCATTCCACACCTTCCTGCAATCCATTCGATTTCGCCGAAATTACTCGTCCTGTCGGGACTTGGTGGAGACGATGTTCGCAACTCGCTCTCTGACCTATGGTATAAAGTTCAGACTCTCCAAATAGATTCACTCTCCTTGGCGGAATTGTTGACGATCCACGCTCTAACTGCGATCCTTGCGGCCCCCTTGATAATTTTATCACTACTCGGAGTGATGTTGTCGATGCCCATAGCATGGGTAATTTTAGCGGGTGGCACGTTTCGTGTTTTATTTCTGGGGGCGCTATTTTTGGCGTTTCGAGTTGCCACCTATCCGAACGGCCCGCTGGCGGCCATTACGGTTGTTCTCGGGGGAATTGCTTGGTTGTTCGGCCGCTTTGCAGGAATTGCGATACCCTAAAAATTCTCGCGGTTCACACAATCTTTGAGAGCCAAGCGATGGAACGCAATCTCCTGTCACGTAGGCGGTCGTAAGCTACATCACATCTTTTCAATTGCCGCGCCGACGGAATTGTTGTGGGTACCGCCCATGAACAATATTCGGTCAGAGGTGGCCTACTTTGTCAGATATCACTATACCCCCCCGCGATAGCGGGGGAGGGTGACTCAAATCCAATCCTTCCACCTGAACCAGATCAGCGGCACCAGCGCGGTGATCAGGATCAGGGCGAGCGCGTATTCGTAGCCCCACGGCCAATCCAGCTCCGGCATGTTCTTGAAATTCATGCCGTAGATGCCGACCACCAGCACCGGCGGAATTCCGACCACCGACGCGATGGTCAACACCTTCATCACGTCGTTCTGGTCGATATTGATGATGCCGGTCGCGGCGTCTTGCAGAAGCTGGACGCGGCTCACCAGGCCTTCGGAGAACTGCACCAGCGAGGCGATGTCCGAGCTCACCGATTGCAGCCGCGCCGCAATGTCCTGCGCCAGCCAATCGCGGGCGCGGTCCACGGTGAATTTTGCCATGCGGTCGAGGCAGACCAAGGTGTAATGGATGCGCGCCATGCGCTCGCTGGTGCGGCCGGTGTGGATCATGAGCTGGCGCAACATGGCGGTTTCTTTGGACAGCTTCTTTGAATAGTCCTGACGGAAGATGACGTGGGAGGCCTCGTCGAGATCGCGGCTGGCGGCTTCCAAAAGGTCCGCCAGGTGATCGACCAGCTCTTCCAGCAGGTTCACATAAGCGGCCGCCGGTTCGAGTTTTTCTTGAGCGCCGCATTCCTTGGCCACCGTGTCGAACGACGCCGACTTGGCAAAGCGCACGGTCATCAGCACTTGCTTCGACAGCACAAAGCCGGTCGGCGTGGGCAGCCACGGCTCGTCGCCGACGGCAAAAATCTGCGGCGCCGTCATATAGAGCGCGCCTTTCTCGATCCGCTGCCGGCTGGTGGCTTCGATTTCGCCGAGCTCGTCCTTGGTGGGCACGC
>Ga0182024_10015234_pt1 | contig 14754 bp, 11 predicted proteins | sample P32metaG_FD_120480 | JGI IMG/M metagenome (GOLD analysis project Ga0182024, IMG submission 120480) | Permafrost microbial communities from Stordalen Mire, Sweden - P3-2 metaG (Illumina Assembly) | ecosystem: Environmental > Terrestrial > Soil > Wetlands > Permafrost | place: Sweden: Stordalen... | reverse complement strand
CGCGACGGCGACGATCTCTGATCCCAACGCTTCAAACTCTCCTCAGGCGATCCCGGTCTCGCTCATAATTAGTAGCACCGGCGTTGGAGCGACGATGACGGCTCCCTCAAACGGCGCGACCGTCTACAACACGGTCCAGAACGGTTCCTGCCCCAATGATGAAGTTGGGGAAATTCTTCGCCAATTGGGTGATCACGTCAACCGCTTTCGGCACGGTCATCGTGATTTCCACTACCTGAATTCCAGCCTCATACACTGTCTCCGCGGCAAAGATAGCGATCTCCGCCGAGGCCACGCGCACACTAGGCATGATGCCAATTCCTTCGATACGAGCAGCCAAATCGCTTCTATTCATCGTCCTGACCTTTCTCGCGGTTCGCGCCTTCCCGCAGCATGCTCGTTCTTGCCGGCAAGGTCAACTTGAAGATCCATGCCTGCGGAGCGAGAAAATGGGCTCGCACATGGTCGGTTGTCATGGGATGACCTCACGCCCAACGGCTAGATCCAGCTGACTCGCAGCCGTCAGGTAGGAGCCTACGAGTTGCAAATACGCCAGTTGCACCACGCGGTAATCGCTTTGGGCGTTGAGGAAATCCATCAGCGATGCGCCGCCTCGCTGATAGGAATACGTCACCGTGTCGCGAACCCGCGTTGCCTGGTCGCGGTACTGCGCCTTGTACGGCTCCAGCAGTGCGATGTTGCTGCGCACCTGCTCATACGCCGAGTCCACGTCGCTGAACACCTGCGCCCGCGCCGCGTCGGTCAACTGCTGGTTGCGGTCGATGTCGATCAGCGTCCGCTGCTTCTCGCCCTGGTTTTTGTCGAAGATCCGCAGCGGGACCTCCACGCTCAAGCCCAGCGTCTGCGTGGCGTTCGGGTTGTTGTTCGATGAGTTGTAGGTGTACCACGCGCCAAACGTCGGGTCAGCCGAGCCGTTGGCAATCGCCAGTTTGTGGTTGGTCTTCGCCTGTTCGATCGCCTGCACGGCAGCCCGGAGGTCCGGACGCGCATCCAGCGCCGCCTGCTCGAAGTCCGTCAGCGGCTTCAGGTCGCTCGAGAAGTCGAACGGCCCGGTCACGTCGAACTGGTCCACCGGCGTGCGGTCGTCCAGCAACTGAAGCAGCGCGATCTTCGCCGTGCGCAGGTTCACAATCGCCGTCTGGATCTCCGACTCGTACTGCACCCGCAGCAGCTCGATGCGGTCCAGGTCGATCTGCGCCAGCTCGCCGTCGGCATACCGTGCCTTGCTGATGTCAATGATCTTGTCGTAGTACTCCATATCGGCCTTGGCCAGGTCCAGCACCGCCTTGGCCTCCAGCGTCTCGACAAACGCCGACCTCAGCCCGAACAGCATATTGCGGTCCAAGTCCTGGTGCTGCGAGGTTGCAATCTGAGTGCCCTGCTGTGCGCTCTGCAAGCGCAGTTCCCGCTTGTGTTCGCGCTCGTGCAGGTAGCTGAAGTTGGGAATCAGATACGTTCCTCTCAGTGGCTGCCAGACACCATCCTTCGGCGCGATCTGGGTCCCATCCGCCGTCATCGTGAACTGCGGATTCGGACGCAGATATGCCGTGATCTCCTCCGCCTTCATCTCGTCCACGTTCGACTGGTCCGACTTCATCACCGGGTTCGCCGCCTCGAACTTCGCCTTCACCTGGCCCCACGTCAAACTCGCAGGCCCCGGCGCCACCGGCAGGCCCGGAATCGCCGCCTGCGCCAGTTGCATCTGCGCCAGCGGAGCCTGCGGCAAACTCGCCCTACCCGCCTGCCCAGCCTGTGCCGCCTGCTGAGCACCCGCACTTGCGGCGCAGAACAGGAAAACCACCAGCACCGTGGGCCCTCTCCGGCCGAATCCCTGAGGTCGAAATGCTCTCCGGCTATTCATGCACCACCTCTGCTTTCGGCAGATCGTCGTCATCCCTGGCAATCCATGCATAGAACGTGGGCAGAAGAAATATGGCGAGGATCAGATCGGAAATCAGACCTCCTACAATCACAATCGCGAAAGGCCGCTGCGAGTCCGATCCGATTTCGTGCGATAGCGCCGCCGGCAACAAGCCAAGCGTCGCCACCAGCATGGTCATCATGATCGGGCGAAGCCGCAATGCAGCGCCCTCGACCGCCGCATCGATAATATTCAGGCCTCTCGCTCGAAGCTGGTTGATGTATTCCACCATGATGACGCCGGTCTGCACCGAAACGCCAAACAACGCCAGCATGCCGATGCCCGACGACACGCTCAGGTACGTGCCCGTAACCACCAGGGCAAGCAGGCCGCCGATCGGAGCCAGTCCGACATTCAGCAGGATCAACAGCGACCACTTATAGGAGCGGAACATCGTGAACAGAATGATGAAGATCCCGAGTACAGTGATCGGAATGATTAGAGCCAGCCTCGCTGCTGCCCGCTTCTCACTCTCATATTCCCCCGACCAGTCCACGTGGTAACCACGCGGCAGCTTCACCTTGTCGTTGATCTGCTTGATGGCGTCTTCCACCGTCGACCCCAGGTCCCGGTCTCTCACGTTGAACGTGATGGCGATATACCGGCTGTTGCCTTCGCGGTAGATATCATAGGCGCCGTCCTTGATCTGCAGCTTGCAGAGTTGCGCTAGCGAGACCCGCTCCCCGGAGGGCGCGAGCAGGCGAATACTGCTGATCGCTTGCTGTGTGTCGCGGTATTGCCCCTGGTAGCGAATGACCACGTTGTATCGCTGCTCATTGATCAACACCTGGCTCACCGCATTTCCGCCCACCGCCGTTTGCACGGCATCCTGTATGTCCGCCACGTTGATTCCAAAACGGGCCGCAGCTTTCCGGTCGATCTGCAGATCGAGGTTCGGCTGCCCAAAGTCGCGCAGCAGCTTCACGTCGTGCATGCCCGGAATCGCCGCCATCACCGAAGCCACCTTGTCGCCCTCCTCTTCGAGAACGCCCAGGTCCTCTCCGAAGATCTTCAGCGCCAGCGACCCTTTGGTCCCGGTCATCGTCTCGCCGACGTTGTCCTCAATCGGCTGCGAAAAATTCCAAACAGCGCCCGGGTACTCTTGCACCGCGAGGTTCATGGCGGCGATCAACTCCTCTTTGTTCTTATGGAACATAGACCGCCACTCATAATGCGGCTTCAAATCCACAAAGTACTCGGTGTTTCCGAAGCCGCCGGTGTCGGTTCCGTCGTCTGGCCTGCCCGCCTGCGATACCACCGTCTTCACCTCGGGAAAGGATGCAAACACCAGCCGCTCTTCCTCGGCAAACTTCTCGCCTTCCGTCAGGCTCGTGCTATTGGCCAGCGTGCCGCGTGCCCAGATCGCGCCTTCGTCCAGATGGGGCAGGAACTCCGACCCAATCACCCCGCTGAATCCCAGGTAGCCTGTGCAGCTTATGGCCACAATGGCCACCGCGGCAATTATCCAGCGATGGCCGATCGACCAGCGCAATCCCTTCCTATACGCGCCAGTCAGGTACTCCATCACGCGATTGTGCCGCTCCTTGAATCCTCCGCGAAAAAATATGCTGGCCAGCACCGGCACAATGAAGATGGAGAACGTCATCGCGCCTAGCAACGCAAAAGCAACCGTCCACGCCATGGGCCGGAACAGCCGCCCCTCGATACGTTGCAGTGTGAAGATGGGCATGTACGCAGTGATGATGATGGCAATCGCGTAGAAAACCGGCCGCTGCACCTCGTGGCAAGCGTCGCGGATCACATCGGCGGTTGTTATCTTCGGATCGGCGGGGCCCCGGTCGCGCATATGCGACAAGTGGCGAATGATGTTTTCCATCATCACCACCGCGCCGTCCACCACCATGCCGAAATCCAGCGCGCCCAGTGAGAGCAGGTTCGCGGGAATATGGTTCATATCCAGGCAGATCGACGCGAACAGCAGAGAAAACGGAATGGTGAGGGCCACGATCAGCGCAGCCCGCGCATTCAGCAGAAACAGCAGCAGGATAATGGTGACCAGCACCATGCCCTCGATCAGGTTGTGCATCACTGTGTGCAGGGTGAAATGCAGCAGGTCGCTGCGGTCCAGCATCGGGACCACTTTCACCCCGGCCGGCAGGATGCCATTGTTCAGCTCGTCGACCTTCTTGTGAATTGCATCGAGCGTCGGCTGCTCTTCCGCGCCCTTGCGCATCAGGACTCCGCCCTGGATCACATCGGGCTCGTCGATGATGCTTCCGTCGGGCATATGGTTGGCCCTCGCCATGTGGCCCAGCCGGATCATCGGGCCCTGTTGCACGTCGGCTATGTCCTTGACTCGTAGCGCCGTCCCATTCTTGGTGGTCAAGACGGTGTTCTCAATGTCCTGCACACTTCGGAAGAGGCCCAGTGCGCGAACATTCAACTGCTGCATGCCCAGCTCGACAAAGCTTCCGCCGGCGTTGTTATTGTTATTTGCTAACTGCTGCTCTACCTGCCCGATACTTAGCCCATACGAGACCAGCTTGTTCGGGTCCACCCTTATCTGGTACTCCCGCACCGTCCCGCCAAAGTCGGAAACATCCACCACATTCAGTACCGACTTGAACTCCTTCAGCAGCACCCAGTCCTCGATCGACCGTAGTTGCATCAGGTCGTATCGGGGGTCCGTGCTTCGTATCGTGTACCAATAAATCTGGCCCGTGGTGCTCCAATCCGTACCTATCTGAGGCACCAGGCCTTGCCCATTCGGTAGATCAACCTGGGTCAGCCGCTCCAGCACCTTCTGACGGTTCCAGTCGTTCACGGAGCTGTCGTCGAAGATCATGATGACGTACGACAGGCCAAAGATGGACTCGGACCGCAGGAAGGTCATATGCGGCATGCCCGCCATCTGGACCTCAATCGGAATCGTTACCTGCTGTTCGACTTCCTCGGCGGAGCGTCCTGGCCACTGGGTAATAACGGTTACATAGTTATCCGCAATATCCGGATAGGCCTCCACCGGCAACTGATGAAACGAGATTGCTCCCCAGAAAATCAACAACAGAGCAATCGCAATCACCACAAAGCGATTGTTCAGGGCAAAATCGACAAGAGCGCGGATCATACTTTCTCCCTAAGGTCCTGTCGGCGACTACTGGTTGTCAATCGTGTTCTGCAACGGCAGCGGATTGATAATCACCTGCTGACCAACCGAGATACCCGAAGTGATCTCCTGCATGCCCCCTGGCAACTGATCCCCGCTGACGACCATCACCCGGCGGAACTTGTTGCCGGGAGCCCGCACATACACCCAGTCCCGATCGTGCAAATGCAGGATCGCGGAGGCAGGCACCGCCGCATGCTTCTGCTCGGTCTTCCCCTCAAACGTCGCCGTCGCAAACATTCCCACCTTCATCATTCCCGGGTTCGCCACCTCGACGCGGACCTTTCCCGTGCGTATCGAGGGATCCAGTATGGGGAGAATGTTGCTGACTCGCCCTTTCAACACGCGGTCCGGGTAGGCATTGAGCGTGATGTCCGCCGGGTCGCCGACGCTGACACTGGCCAGGTCGTTCTCATACACATCGCAGACGACCCATACTGTCGACAAATCCGAAATGGTGAAGGGGCTCGTTCCCAGGCTCTGTACCCCGCCCGCATTCGTCACCTCCTGGTCGGTGATGACGCCCGACACTGGCGCGGTGATATCAACCATGCCGGAAGGACGGTCCACGTCGCTGCCCATCAGGCGAAGATGCTCGGCAGCGGTATCCATCGCCACCTTCGCCTTCTCCTCCGTATCCTTCGCGATCTCAAGATCGCTGGTTGAGATTGCTCCATGCTTCAGCAAGTCCTGCGCGCGGTCCCACTGCGCCTTGGCCAGCGTTTCGTCGGAAACCGCCATCTGGTAGTTTGCAAATGCGCCCGAGATATCGTCGCTGCGCAGGCGGAGGAGTAACTGCCCCCTCTTCACCACGTCTCCGAGACGCGCGAATATTCCAACAATTCGGCCGGACGCGAGCGAAATCACAGGGACCGTGCGGTCAATATCGGGATTCACGGTGCCGGTAACCGCCAGCTTCGCGGTTGCCCGATGCTCGACCGCGGTAGTAAGCGGGTACTCTTCCGGATTGTCGACTGTGAACTCCTCGGCTTGGTAGGCCGTGGTGACCTTCGCCGGCGCGGGCACGCCGGCCGCCGGGTCGCTCTCCTCTTTCTTGCAAGCTACCAGCGCCAGCAGCATGGCAGTGCTAAAAACCACGAGGCGGATTCCTGCTGGATTCCCATGCGCTCTGGCGACTGAGGCGAACATACTATCCCTCCGTAACTCAGTGAATCGGCAACCGCTTCGCAAGCAACGGCAGATATTGCGATTCAGCCTTGTCTCATCCTGCATTTACATATGTTGAAAAATAACCGCTGAGTACGGCATAAGGCATAAGTAGAAAACTTATGAGGACGCCATAGAAAAATCAGTAAAAACTCGCTAACTCACCTACCGATTCTCACTCCCGCATGTTGCCGTCCGTCACCCTTCTGCTAACTCCCTCATAGGTCGCAACCAGCATCTTGAAAAGATGGCGACACAAGAGTGCCTGGGGGATGCAGTGCAGGGATGGTGGTTGTCCCTGCACTGCTCCACGTGGCGATGCTACGCTGGCCATGGACGGCTTCGTCTAGAACCTCACCATCAGCGCTTCGGTGACCACCCACTGATCTCTGACCAGGGAGGGGAACCAGACGGCCGAAGTTTGGCCAACTGGTCCGCCACATGCTGCCTCGGCAGCTACAATTCCAGCTCCGCCAGGCGCCCAGCCGACGCCGGAGGAGGCACCGGTGGCGCAGGCGTAGGACGACGGGGAGCCGTTATTGCCACCCGGAGGAGTGATGCCTCCGCGTCCGGTCCAGTATGGTACATCCGAGTGACGATAACCCGTCTCCGTGCGGAATGTGACGTACTGGCTGGGCATGTAATCATAAGTGACCGTCATATCCCATGCCTTTGCCTGATCACCTGGGTTCTCTGTGAAGTAAGGCGAGCCACTGAAGGCAGTCGCGCCGTTGATCGGCGGCAACAGGGTAAGATACCGTCCAGGATTGGTCATCATTCCGCCACCGAGCGTGAGGGCATACTTATCCTTGCCCCACCACGTCCGGTCGTAGGCCATCCAGCCGAGAAAGGCCTGCTTATATGACTGGCCGCCGCCAGCGGACGCAGGAGCCTTCGGGTTACCGTGGCAGGCTACATTCTCAACCGGCGGCCCGGATCCATCCAGTCCGAATTCGCAACCGGCGTCCGCGGTAACAGTGAATGCAGCCTTGTCGATGTATTTATTCTTGTTGTCGTAGTACTTGACCTCGATGCTGTCGTCGGTGTGCAAGCGGTGACGATACGGCAACCCAAGATCATCTTCGCCCACACCGTAGTTGTTGAAGACCAGGTCAAGCCACGGCCTGGGACGATAGAGGATCTGTCCGCCCAGTCCCGGCTTGCTGTTAGGTCTTGCATACGTCTGCCAACCATTGATGATCCACGGCTCAATCTTCAGTTTTTCGGTCGGGTAGAATTGTAAACGCAGCCCCGTGAAAAACCATGGAGTATTTGAGGATACATAGGACGGCTGGTAAGCCCAGTTATCGGCATTGTAGTAGCTGAACAACCCGATATAGGAGACGAAGATCCCGGCATCGACATTAATGCCATGCATCTTGTCCCAGTGATATCCGCCCCACGCTTCGGAGACGTACCGGTAAGCGTCCGCAAGGTCCCATTGGCCTCGGTTATAGCTGGCATCGTTGCGCGGTGTGGTAGTGGCCCACTCGCCAAACATAGTCAGGAACCTGCCGCGAACATTGTCGATGCGAATGTCGCCGCCGAAGCTCAACTGCTCCAGTTGGAATTCCTCGGCGCGGAATGTCTCGGTCGAACCGCCCAAGGAGTCGTCTGCCGGATGGTTGTGGTCCCAGGTGTAATTAACATCCGCGCGGAACTCCGGAGTGAAATACTTCGTTGCCATGGGGGTGTCGACCACCCGGCCATTTGAATTGAGCCACGTCCAGTCCCCTGGAAACGGCGCACTCTTGGTCGTCGTCTCGGCGCCTATCTCAGGAGTTGCGGGTGCAGTTGCCACGGCCGGCACTGCCGGTGCGGGTGCCGCGGCTGGTGTTGCCGTTCCTGCGGCCCCTGCCTTCAACTCCTCTTCAAGCTGCGCGATGCGCGCCTTCATCGCGGCAAGCTCTTGCTCGACTGATTGCTGCGCGGTACCTGTGGTTTGGGTCGAGGATGGAGCCTGCACAGTCTGGGCAGACACATTTATGACAGCCGCAGCTAAGCAGCTGAACAAGGCCAGTTCGCGTAATACGTGAAGTTTCCAATGGATACGGGGCATTATTTTGTCCTCTCTCTCTAGCAGACACTTGTCCACCTAGGCGTTTTTTGTTTACCTGGCCGATCAGTCTCTTGGGTTTTGGCTTACTTCAAACGCGTGACGCGGCGCTGTGCCACGGTGATTGTCCGCTGCAGTTGATTGATCTGATCGGCAGCCTGGAGGTCGTTCCTCTTGATTGCCTTTTCACGCAGACGAGCAACCCGGTCCAACGAATGGCTCAGGTTCTCTTCAAGCGCGGTTAGTTCGATGGTGTAAAAGTACTGGGCTTGGCCGAGAGCCATAAAAACCACCTCCGAAGTGTCGTTGTTAACACAGTGTGCAAGAGTCGATGTCAAGATGGCATAAAGAAGATATAGAAAAATGGAAAGAACGACTTGTGTTGGGTGGTGTACTGATTAGCGTGCGATGAGTTATCAGTTAGACGAGATATTATCGTCAGCCTCGCAGGTTTCGGCTGGTAACTGCTCTGCGACCGCATATTTAATGAGTATCTGTTATCTTCCTTATGCGGTCCTGACGCCTCTCAGCCTAGATTCATCGCAGGAGGTTTCAGCCATGAACCGTATACTACTTCTCGCCTCAGTAAGTCTTCTCACTTTCCCGCTCGTGGGGATCGCGCAATCCACAACTCAGACCGCAAGCCTATCTGCGCCTCTGACGGCGCACGATGCGCATAGCTTGATGAAGGGCGCGCACAGCGTCGCAGAGTACAAGGAGCTTGCTGGCTACTTCCACCAGCAGGAGGCCGAGTATAGAGCCAAGGCAGCTGATGAAAAGGTTGAGCTGGACCGCCGGGCTCAAGTCAACGCGGGCTTGTACCAGAAGTATCCGCGTCCAGTCGACTCCGCTCGTTCCCTCTATGAATCCTACTTGACAAGTGCGAACAGCGACGCGCTCGAGGCTCAGCACTACGACCAACTCGCCGCGGGCGAGGGTCAGCATGATCGGCAACTGGCAACATCGTCTCAGGACAAGCAGTAATGAGGCGGTCTGCGACAATCAGGGCGAGGCGCGTAGATTCCATTGTCTGCCACCAGACAGAATGGTTCGCGCGCCTACCCTGATCCTTTACTCCTTTCTTATATATTCCTGATCTTTTTCTTACGACTGCTTCAATACCATCTCATATGGAACGTGCGGCATGACCTCACGACTCACAATGGCCATTCCGTTGACGGAGAAGCGGTCGTGGACGCAGCTGCTAGAGCAGTGTGCCATTGGTTGCGCCTCTGTCGCGGTGGTTACATTTCTGGCATATCGTTTGCATGTTCCACTTGCAACCGTCGGGTTTATCTATCTGCTCGTGGTGATGCTAACAACCCTTGCGTACGGACTTTGGCAGGCAACCCTCGTCTCCTTGGTCGCGGTTTCGTGCCTGAACTACTTTTTCATCCCGCCAATTCTGAGTTTCACTGTCTCCGACGAGCGCGACTGGGTCGCATTGGTTTCCTTCCAGGTCTGTGCGCTTCTCGTCAGCCGGCTGTCTTCCCGGGAACAGAGTCTGGCTCGCGACGCTAACTATCAGCGACTGGAGATGAAAAAGCTCTATGAGCTAAGCCACGGGATTCTCTTGTTTGATTTACACCGCCCCGCCGGGGCGCAACTGGTACAACTCATCCATCGCATCTTTCAGGCGGAGGACGTTGCCATCTTCGATGCCGATCTCGCTCTGCTGGACCACGAAGGGACATGGTCGGCCGAAGAGCGCGAGATTGCGAAGTCAACCTACTTGACCGATAGCAACGGGGAAGACCGCGAGACCCGCACGATTCAGAGGGTGATTCGCATCGGAACCAATACGATCGGCGCATTGGCGATTCGCGGGGGGATTGACTCACTGATCGCAAACTCCATCGCCTCGCTTTCCGCAAATGCCTTTGCGCGCCATCGATCGTATGAAAAAGAGGCTCGCGCTGAGAGCGCCCAGCAGGCCGAGCATCTGCGAGTCGCCGTGCTCGATGCGCTCGCACACGCCTTCAAGACGCCGCTCACAGCCATCCGTGCTGCAAGTTGTGGCCTGTTGGAGATGGGGACGCTGGACGAGGCCGAATCAGAATTGGCCGCTCTGATTGATGAGGAGTCAGTGAATCTCAATCAACTCTGTACCCGACTTCTGCAGACCGCAAAACTTGAGACCTCCAGTGTGACTCTTCACACCGAACCAGTGATTGTCTCAAAGCTGGTGAAGGATGTCGTTTCGGATTTGTCGGGAACACTCAAGGGGCATCCTATCGAGTTATCGATCGAGGAGCAGGGCAGTCCGCTACAAGGGGACCGGGAGTTGCTCAAGATGATTCTTACCCAGTATCTGGACAATGCGGCCAAATACTCCGCACCTGACTCGTCGATTGACATCATAGTGCGAGAGAGTAAGTCCGAACTCCTGTTGTCAGTCCGCAATCAGGGATCGCTCATCCAGATGCAGGACCGCGAGCGTGTATTTGAGCGCTTCTATCGCAGTCCGGAAGCAAAACGTCATGCGCCCGGAACTGGCCTGGGACTGTCCATCGCGAAGAAGGCGGCGGAGGCCCACCATGGACACGTATGGGTGGTCAGCGCCGCGGATGAAGGCACAACTTTCTTCTTGTCAATGCCAAAAACACAAGCGGGAGGCTACTAACGATGGAATCTGGTTTGATCTTGGTTGTGGACGACGAGATGTCGATTCGCCGCGCCCTACATGCGACCCTTTACAAGCTGGGATTTACAACAGTTGAGGCCGCACGTGGCGAGGAGGCTCTTTCACTGGTGCGCACGAACCCTTTTGATGCGGTCTTACTCGACATCAATATGCCGGGCATGACCGGAATCGACACCTGCAGGAATATGCGCCGTCTCTTGCCGCGCACTCCGATTCTGATGCTTACCGTGCGCGATAGTGAGGACGACAAAGTCGAGGCGCTGGATGCCGGCGCGGACGATTACATTACGAAGCCGTTCCAACTACGCGAACTGACCGCACGCATCCGGGCTGCGATGCGGTGGGCTAAGGCGGCCGCTTCGCATGAGGAGACCGAAGCGCCAGTGCTTCACGTCGGAGACATAGAACTGGACCCGGTACGGCGTACGGTCAAGAAGGCGAACCGCCTCGTTCACCTCACTCCGAAAGAATTCGAGCTCACGTATCAGTTGATGAGCTATGCAGGGAGACCGATCCCACACTCACGGCTTCTGAATTCAGTCTGGGGTCCAGAGTACGGAGGAGAACTCGAGTATCTGCGCACCTTCATGCATCAGCTGCGCAGGAAGCTCGAGGACGATCCGGCCAACCCACAATACCTCTTGACCGACGCCCATGTCGGCTATCGCTTCGTTGAGAAGGTGTAGGTCCTTGGTTGTGACTCCAATCAATGAATGAACGTGAAATCGAAAGGGGAAGGTGTGGCTGTGGCATTCCAACTGAATACGCGCTCCGATAAGCCCAAACTGCTGACCCGCCGCCAGGCTATCTCAGGATCGTGGCTTATTTCCATATCTTTTGTTCTATTGGTTATGGGAATGGATATAGTTGCGATTCATGCTCAAACCACGAGTGCCGCCGCCCAGAGCACAAACTTAGCAGTGGAGCAGGCCAGCGGGACGAGCACGGACTTGTTTGTAATGCTCGGCTCCGACTTCGATCGTCCCGGGCTTCTTCCTCGTGCGAATTACAACATCGGCATCGGTCATACCTTCGGCTTCTTGAAGAAGGACCCATTTGGGGACGAGCTGACTTTTGGCTATACCTATGAGAACGCTGGGACCCACGGATTCTTCCATACAAGATTCGGAGAGCACACTGAATCTGCCGGGGTGATGAAGAACCTCCCCTTGCCCAAAACAAAGGTTGTCACCGGCTACACCTGGCTGCAAAGTGGCATCACCAGCTACACGGGCAACGCGCGGGTGCAAAACAGGCTGGACAGCAGCGCATCGCTGGGAGCAATTGTTCACTTCAATGTGAACAACTCAATCTGGATACAGGAGAGTTACAGCAAAGTCGTGACTGTTCCATGGTATACAACTGCATGCGCAGGCTACACCTACAGTTGGTGAAACCAAAAGCGGCTGATAGTAGCGTTCCGCGCTGTGGCTGCACCGCAATTTCTCACCCCCTTACTAATCCAGCCAGCAGTGGCGCAATCGTGACGCTCCCCGACAATTGATCCCAGATTCCTCACCCGGACACTTACGGATTAGGGAATTCCACGGTAGAGTCTTTGAAGCAGTGTTCCTGGCAACGTCAGAGTAGATTGCATCCGTATTGCTCAGTTCGGAAAGGAATTCGCGTTGCTGGGACTCAACTTTCTGATGGGAAAGCCGCTGGCGACCTCCGAGGAGCGCGCCGAGCACATCGGCCCGATCGCCGGCATTCCCGTCTTCGGCCTGGACGCGCTTAGTTCCGCCGCATACGGCCCCGAAGCCGCGCTAACGCTCCTGATCCCATTGGGACTCGCTGGAATTGCGCACATCGTGCCCATCAGCCTCGCCATCATCGGGCTGCTGGCGATCGTTTACTTCTCCTACTGCCAGACCATCGACGCCTACCCCCACGGCGGCGGCAGCTACACTGTCGCCAGCGAGAACCTCGGTGCGACTGCCGGCCTCCTTGCCGCAGCCGCGCTGATGATCGACTACATCCTCAACGCCGCGGTGGGCATCTCGGCCGGCGTCGGAGCGTTGGTCTCCGCGTTTCCGCGCCTCCAGCCGCATACCCTCGCTCTCTGTCTCGCCATCCTGCTCCTCCTCACACTAGTCAACATGCGCGGCGTCAAGGACACGGGCTCAGCCTTCCTCGTTCCCACTTACCTCTTCGTCGGCACACTCCTGCTCGTGATCGCCGTCGGCGCCGTTCGCACAATTGCCGCCCATGGTCACCCGATGCCAGTCGTCGCGCCTCCGCGCCTGCCCGTCAGCATGTCGATGCTCTCCATCTGGATACTGGCAAAGGTCTTTGCCAGTGGATGCACCGCAATGACCGGCGTCGAGGCCGTCTCCAACGGGGTCATGGCCTTCCGCGAGCCCACGCAGAAGAACGCCCGCCGCACCCTCACCATCATCATCCTTCTTCTGATGACATTCCTTGCTGGCATCGCTCTCCTATGTCGCGCCTACTCCATCGGCGCTACCGACCCTGGCGCCGCCGGCTACCAGAGCATCCTCTCGCAGCTCATAGCCGCCGTGATGGGCCGCGGCTGGTTCTACTACGTCACCATCGGGTCCATCCTCGGCGTGCTCGCACTCTCCGCCAACACCTCCTACGCCGACTTCCCCCGGCTCACCCGCGCCATCGCACAGCGCGATTATCTGCCGCACGTTTTCATGATTCGCGGTCGCCGTCTGCTGTACTCTCACGGCATCTATGCGTTGGTGGGATTCACCGCGCTGCTTCTTATCGCCTCCCGTGGCGTCACCGACTGGCTCATCCCGCTATTCGCCATCGGGGCGTTCCTCGCCTTCACGCTCTCGCAGGCGGGAATGGTCATGCACTGGAAGTGTATCGGCGGCGCGGGCTTCCGCTATCGCATGTTCATCAACGGCTTCGGTGCCGTCGCCACCGGCATCACCCTTCTGGTCGTGCTGGTCGCGAAGTTCACTGAAGGCGCATGGATCACCGCAATCCTCGTACCCGTGTTAATGGTTGTCATGACCGCTGTCAAGAGTCACTACGAGGGCGTCGCACGCGAGATTGCAGTCGATCGCCCCATGAGCATCGGCAACCTCGCCGAGCCGCTGATCATCATCCCGCTCGACCGCTGGAGTCGGATCAGCGAAAAGGCCTTGCGTTTTGCCATGAAGCTGAGCGATGAAGTCCAGGCCGTCCACGTCGACGCCGAAGAATGCTACGAAGAAGTGAAGCAGATGTGGCAGCGAAACGTCGCCGAGCCCTTCCACGAGGCCGGAAAGATCGCGCCTGAGTTGGTGCTCATCCAGTCGCCGTACCGCTTCGTTCTGGTGCCTCTGGTCGACTACATCCTCAAAGTCGAACGCGAGTGTCCCCACCGCCAGGTCGCCGTCCTCGTCCCCGAACTCGTCGTCAAACACTGGTGGCAAACTCCGCTGCACAACCAGCGCGCCCAAGTGCTGAAACTGCTCCTCCTGATGCGCGGCAATCAGCGAATCATGGTCATCAACATCCCTTGGTACCTCTAAGGGAAGTAATCTTGCCCAAGGACACAGCCCGTACGGTTCGCGGTGCATCAATTCCGGCATATGGGAATCATTGACCTCCTGCCGGCTAGAAGGCCTCGAACAGGGGCGTCAGCTGACGATAACAGGCCTTAGCGCTCACTGAGACTTGTGCGAGAACAGGTCAAGACCTGATTGCTGTAGTCGATTTTGTAACGGTCAAAGCACCAAAGAACCACAAAGTTCAACAGGTCTGGGCGAAGAAACGGTAACTTATTCTATTGAAACCACTTATTTCCACTCCATTTCAACAGATTTCCACAAACAGTGTGACCTGTTTTGGGACAGATG
>Ga0182024_10015233_pt1 | contig 14754 bp, 14 predicted proteins | sample P32metaG_FD_120480 | JGI IMG/M metagenome (GOLD analysis project Ga0182024, IMG submission 120480) | Permafrost microbial communities from Stordalen Mire, Sweden - P3-2 metaG (Illumina Assembly) | ecosystem: Environmental > Terrestrial > Soil > Wetlands > Permafrost | place: Sweden: Stordalen... | reverse complement strand
GAGTGCGATGCGCATTGTTTCGATGTTGCCGTCGGCTACGGAAATACTGTTTGCGCTGGGGCTGGACGAAGAAATCGTGGGAGTGAGCCACGATTGCGATTATCCGCCGCTGGTGAGCGAACGACGCGTAGTGATCCATTCGCGGATTCCGCTGGATGCAACGCCGCTGGAGATCGATCGCATGGTTCGCGAGTTTGTGGAGCGCGGAGAAAGCGTTTACACCGTGGATGGCGAGGCGCTGCGAGAACTGGCGCCGGACCTGATCGTTACGCAGGATTTGTGCCTGGTGTGCGCTGCGTCGCCGAACGATCTGGGGGTGGTACTGGCGGAATTTGAGCCGCAGCCCAGAGTGGTGTGCCTAAACCCGCGAAATCTGCGCGAGGTGTGGAGCGATGTGGCGCAGGTGGGAAGTGCGACTTCGCGTGAATATGCGGCGGCGAAACTGTTGGCGCAGATCGATGACCGGCTGCTCGCGCTGAAGAAGCAAATCGACAAAATTTCAGAGCGTCCTCGGGTGGCTTTTCTGGAATGGCTGGAGCCGTTCTACGTTGGCGGTCACTGGGTGCCGGAGATGATTGCGCTGGCCGGCGCCGAAGACGTTTTTGGAAGGCTGGGTGAGCCGTCGTTTCGCGTGGAGGTGAAGGACATGCTGGCGGCTGCTCCAGACATTATCCTGGTAGCGCCGTGCGGGTACGACGCCAAGAAAGCCCGAGAAGAATATAGTGCGATGGCGCATGCCGCGGAGTGGAAACAAATTCCGGCAGTGAGAAACGGGCGAGTCTTTGCGTTCGAGGCCAACAGTTATGCATCGCGGCCCGGGCCACGACTGGCTACGGGAGTCGAAGCGCTGGCGAAGATTTTTCATCCGGAGATTGTGGTGAGCGAGGAAGCGACGCGGGCATTCGTGCCGATGGGGAATAGCAGCGACGACTACGGTGCGAGCCCGGCGGGGATGGATTTTGCGCGGCGAGCCCATAGCCTGTAGAAGGGCAAGCCAGCGAGAATGAGCAGCAGGCCAATGGAAGAGCGGCCGGGACGGTCCAGCCAGACGTTTATCGTGAGAGCTAAAGCACCGGCGACGAAAAGGCCGGGGACCCACGGGTAGCACCAGCAACGATAAGGGCGTGGCAGATCCGGTTCGGTGCGGCGCAGGCGGAAGAGCGCCACTACGGCAAAGCCGTAAAAAATCCAAGCTGCAAAAATAAAAAGACTGGTGAGTTCTTCGAACGTTCCCGTCAAGGCCATGAGGCCAGCGAGGGCGCCTTGAAAAATGAGCGCGCGGCCGGGAGTGCGGAATTTTGGGTGAATGCCGCCGGCAATTTTAAAAAATATGCCGTCGCGGGCCATAGCGTAGCCGACACGAGCGCCACTCAGCACGGAAGAGTTCATGGAACCCAACGCGGAAATAGCCATGGCAAGAGTGATCCATGCGGCGGCGCCGCGGCCGATGACATGTTCGACTACATCGGAGGCGATATGTTTGGAGCCAGCGACGGTTTCGAAGGGTAGAACTTTCAGACAGGCCGCGCTGAATAATAAATAAATAACGGCGACGAAAGACACGCCGCCGACGAGCGCGCGCGGAAAATTGCGATGAGGGTCGGCAACTTCGGAGCCAACCAGATTTAAATCTTCCCAGCCGTCGTAAGCCCACAATGCCGCGGCCAGGGTGGCGAGGAAGGCGGCGAAAATCGTTCCAGCCCCGTCACTTGCGGCGGGCCAGAAAGGGTCGGGGGCGCGCGGCGGCCCGGCGGGAGAGAAAAATGCGACGCCGATGACGATGAACACCGACACGATCTTGATGGCGGTAAGAAAAACCTGGACGGCGCCACCGAGACGCACACCGAGATAATTGACGCCCGTCATGCCCGCGAGCCAAAGCACGGCGAGCGGTTGCGCCGAGGTGAAAACGAAATCGTAAGGCTTGATCCAGCCGGCGATACCAGCGATATGCACGGTGAAGAGCGGCGCGGCGACCGCAGGCAGCAGGAAGCTGACGAAGCGCATCATGCCCGCGGCGATGGACGCGAGCGAACTGGGCCGGCCGACGATGGAATGCATCCATCCGAAAAGAAAACCCCAGACGGGACCGAAGGCGCGACGCAGATAGGCGTACTCGCCGCCTGCTTCGGGGATGGCGGCGCCAAGCTCGGCATAAGAAAGCGCGCCAAAGATGGAAAGAATCGCGCCAACAATCCAGGCGGCGAAGACGACGGAAACGGTGCGGCCTTCGCGAGCCATTTCGGCGGGCTTGAGAAAAATGCCGGTGCCGATCATGGTGCCGACGACGATGGCTGCGGAGGCCCATGCGCCCAGACCGCGAACGAGTTCGAGGCGTTTTTCAGTCATGAGGACGGGTCATAAGTATTTTTCGCCGAACTGCAAGGTTAAGAAAAGCAAAAAATCCGTCCTTGTAAAATTCGCAGGGTAGACCGAAGCCAATCGAGCTTTGCCGCTCTTCTTCCAACCGGCTTCCCACATTTCTTCCCCGACCGCTTCTTCCATGAGGGAAGATGCTGCGAATTGAGCACCGAGCTTACGACAACTGAGTTCGGGAATTCTGAACCGCGGCCGGAAAGAAAGTCTACTGACGCAGGCGAATAACGTGTGCGTTTCACCCGGGCTCGCTACCGTTTTTCACTGCGATGTACAACAGATCGGCGTAATCCGAGGTCAGCTTGCCGAAAGACAATGCCGAAGTGAGTTTCGAAATTCCTCGCAGCACGATCCTAATGGCTTCATTTGATCCGTCGCGGCGGTATCCATCTCCGTAGCAGCCGATACACTTCATGCCCTGCTGGGCGATAAAGCTGCACAGCTGTTTGCGCCCGATTACCGGATGGTAGAATGTGGGGTAAGGGGCGTGGCCCGGTTGACCTGCCTGTTTTTGCCCGTAAGCATAGCGGTAAAACCAAAGGTGAGCCTTGTAAGGCAGCACGCGCGCAAAAAATCCGCGCACGGTCGTCGGATCAGGCAGACGTAAAATCAGCAGCCCTCCCGGCCTGAGCCACTTCACAAAATTTTTCAGCGCAACGTCCGCGTTGGGCACATGCTCCAGAACATAGCTGCTGTACACCACATCAAACGAAGCTTCCGGCAGATAGACAGAACAAAGATCGCCGCAGATGGCCACATCCAGATCGCGCGTTTTGTTTTTCCGCAGCTCCAGGGCGGCCGAATCGAGGTCGATGCCCGTCAGTTGGTAGCTGAGACCGCTCAAATCAATTAACCAGCACTGTCCACACCCGGCCTCCAGTATCGACACGGGACGCCCCAGCTGTTTCCCGTGTTCCACGATGGCGTCGACTTGCAGTTGCGCGATTTCGTCAGGAGTGGAAGCCAGCGTCAGCTCTGGAATAGTTCGAACCATTACACGCCCATCATAGGGCCCTGATACGGGCGCAACGAATGATTTCTAACTTCTAGCATGCGGACTCTGAAGCACGATATCAAGCTAGCGTCGATCACTCAGAGCTAATCGCTCATTTTCTGCAAAATCCCATTGGGCTAACTCGTCACGAAGCGCGAACCGTGGCGTGATAGTTCGCGTCATGCACCGGTGTCGTGAAAGAGCTGACGAGTGAGCCTATCAAAAAAGTCACGCTGGAGCCGATCAAGACATACCACGTGAAGGCAATATTTGTTAGCCGCCAGACGCACAAAATTGTAAGGAGACCGGCGAACATACCGGCGAGGGCTCCGGCAGGGTTGGCGCGGCGATTGAGAGTGCCGAGCAGAAAAAGACCCAGCAAGCTTCCGAAAGGCAGCGAGGCGATGGTAAGACCGGTTTCGAGCAAGGGGCCCCAGGTCATCAAGCCAAAACCCATCAGCACCAGGCCCCAGAACAGCGTCATCCGGCGCGACAGCCGAAGAAACGTGCGGTCGTTCGAAGGCGAGCGGTCACCGGAGCGGAGCGCGGCGAAATCGAGCACGCTGCTGGCGGCCAGGGAATTCAGCGAGCCGCTGGCGTTAGACATGGCCACCGCGATGATGGATGCGAGCAATAAGCCGGCGAGTCCCGTGGGCATTTCACGCAAAAGAAAAAGCGGCAGCAACCGATCAGCGGGTTCACCTGGCGCGAGCAGAGGGACATGCTGGGCGAAAACGTAAAGCAGGACGCCGATGAGTAGAAACAAGGTGAACTGGATGAGCACGATCACTCCGCTGGCCAAGAGCGCTCGTTTGCTGTCGCGCTGATTCCGTGCAGCCAGAAGACGCTGAACGATGGTTTGGTCGGTGCCATGGCTGGCCATGGTGAGAAACGCGCCGCCGATGAGGCCGGACCAGAAGGTGTATTTGGTAGCGAGATGAAATGAAAAATCGAAGACTTGGAATTTGTGCCCGTGGGTGGCGGCTACCCGAACAACTTCATTCCATCCGCCCGGGATGCTATGGAGCAAAACAAAAAAGGTGGCGGCGCTGCCGGCCAGGTAGATGAAGAGTTGGGCGACATCCGTCCAGATGACGGCTTTCATGCCGCCTTCGAGGGTGTAGAGCAGGGTAAGCGCGATCACGATGACGACCGAGAGGCGCACGGTGGTGCCGAGGACTACGCTGAGCACCAGGGCGATGGCGGAGACGCGCACCCCTTCGGCGATCGCACGGGTGATGAGAAAGGTGCTGGCCGCGACGGCGCGCATGCGTTGGCCGAAGCGCTTTTCGATGAGCGCGTAGGCGGTGAAGAAGTCGCCGCGAAAATAACCGGGGAGGAGCACAAGGACGATGAGCACCCGGCCGATCAGATAGCCGAAAACGAGTTGGAGGAACGTCAGATTGCCGCCATAGGCGATGGCGGGCGTACCGATGATCGTAAGGGTGGACGTTTCGGTGGCGACGATGGAAAAGGCCAAAGCCCACCACGGTGCGGTACGTCCGCCGAGAAAATAATCGCGAGTAACGGCCTGCCGATCTTCGATTTGATCGCTGACCGGGCGAATCTGCCTGCGCCGGAAATGCATGCCCAGGGCAGTCACGGCGAGGAGGTAGGCGACGACGATGGCCAGATCGAGGGGATGAATGTGCATCGAAAGTGTCGGTGAGGATAGTAGCGATATTGAAGGCGTGTTGATAAGAAAAAATCAGTGCCACAATCGAAGCCGAATCAATACGCATTAACCTACTTGTTCGTCTATTAGCATATGATTTTTAGATGCGCTGCGTGTTGGGGTTTGATGGCGGAGGCACGAAGACCGAGTGCGTCTTGATGGACGAAAGAAAAAATGTGCTGGCGCATACACGGTCGGGGGCGTCAAATCCGGGGCGGGTGGGATTCGAAGCCGCACTGGCGGCGGTACAAGAGGCGGCGGAGGAAGCGGTTTGCGAAAGTGGAATCGATCGCGGTGAGGTCGTCGCGCTGTGCGCTGGACTTTCCGGAGGCGGCAGTACTCAAGCGGCAGAGAAAATGCACCGGGGATTGGCGGCGGCCTTTCCCAATACGACGATCAAAATTTGCACCGACCTGGAAATAGCGTTGGCGGCGATGAACGAAGGGCCGGCAGTGGTGCTGATCGCTGGAACGGGATCGGCTGCTGTGGGTCGCGGCGTGAAGGGTTTCATGCGGCGCGAAGGTGGCTTAGGACGGCAACTAGGGGATGAAGGCAGTGCCACGCACATCGGCAAAAAAGCCATGCTGGCTGCGAAGGTACTGCGCGAACGAACCGGCGAAGAATCCCAGCTTGGCAAACAATTACTGAGGCAATTGGGAACTGCGAATTGGAGCGTGCTGCAGGACCGGTATCCGTTTTTAGGTTCTGCGGTGAGAAGAACTGAATCGGCCCGTGACGAGCGCGAGCCGGATATTTATCCGCGTCTTTTTCCGGTGGTGGCGAACGCAGCGGAGGCTGGCGATGAAATAGCGCGAGGACTCTTGCGTGAAGCGGCCGGGGATCTGGCGTCACTGGTGGATAGGCTCCTCGGGCAATTGGATTTGAGGCAAGTACCATTCCGCCTGGCTAAAACAGGCGGCATGATGGGACGTTGCGCATTTTTTGATCTGGAACTGAACCGCAGATTAGGGGAGGTGGCGCCTAATGCGGAGATGGGGTTGCTGCCCATGTCACCAGCCCATGCGGCGGCGCTCATGGCGCTGGAACTTGTTGCCAGCGCCGGATAGGGAAGATGGCTGACGCTAATGACATCACCCACACTGGCCAAGCGGACGCCGGTACAGACGGCGGCGGTGATGCGCGGCGCGCCCGTTTGGCAACCGGCGAAGAGTTAGCCGCTTTGCTACACAGCGACGCAAGCGAAGTTTTGCTGGCCTTGTTGGAAAATTCCGCGCTTCAAGAGCCTGAAATCTGCGTACTGCTGAGACGCAACAGCTTGCCGGCGACAGTCGTCAAAGAGATTTGCAAGCGCAGGGAGTGGGTAAAGTCTTACCCGGTAAAGAAGTGCTTAGCGTTTCATCCACACACCCCGCGCCTGGTCGGGCTGAGGCTGCTGCGCGAGCTGTACCTGATGGACCTGGTGCAGATGGCGCTGCTGCCGGGGGTATCCGCTGAACTGAAACGCAATGCGGAGGGTCAGCTGGCCGCGCGCTTGCCGCAGCTTCCGTTAGGTCAAAAGATAACGCTGGGGCGGCGTGGTCCCGCGCGCGTGGCCGGCTTGCTGCTTGGCGAAGGTCATCCCCTGGTTGTAACAGTGGCGCTGGACAATGCTGATCTGACGGCGTCGCAAATTTTAAAAGTGCTGGCGCGCGAGGCCGTGCCGGAATCGGTGGTACAAGCCATCGCACAGCATCGCAAATGGTCGTGCGATTACAACGTGCGGCTGGCACTGGTGCGGAATCCGGGATCGACGCTGTCCACGGTGTTGGGATATCTCCCAACAATTACGGTTGCGGACCTTAGTGCGCTGGCCGAGCCAGGGATCGTGCCCGAGCGCCTGCGAAAATATCTAGAGGCTGAAGTACAGAGACGTATTCGCCTGGGCGAGAAATCAGCCGGCGAGGAGAAGTCTTTTGAGGACAGGCATCAGGCTAAAGACACTTAGTGCGCTCTTAGTGACTGCGTGGGATGGTGGTGTGCTGCTCTAGAGCGAGATCTGAGCTGCGGGCGGGAGCAGCCGATAGTACGCAATTAACCGGGTGTGGGCCTTTTGTAGGGAACAAAACAACACCTGCCGGCGTCGTATAGGTGTGGCACGTACTGGTGTATGCTAGTCGGCAAACGGCGCCCGGACATTCGGCTGTAGCTCACGGACTCTTCGCAGGAGGGTGCGCCGGGTTATGGACACTGAGGAACGTGCGGCGCGACGATCGCTGGAACGGCGCTGGGCTACGCGCTACTCGTTTCGTGCTGACTTGGATATCGAATGGGGGTCGGCGATCCTCGCGGGAAAGACTCGCGACATCAGCGCGAGCGGCATGTTCATCGAAGCGAATGACACGCTGTGGATAGGCGCGGGCTTCACGGCCCAGCTAAACCTCAGTCGACCAGTGAAGGTGAACTGTTCCGTGAAACGCGTCGAACCGGGCCTGGGGATGGGCGTATCGGTGGTCGTCGCGGCATCCGCGCATCAAAAATATTACCAAGAGCTTCTGGACTCTCTCGCAGGCAATCGTTAGGACACCGTCTTATAATGAATTGATGAGCAGGAATGGAGGGCCGCCGCAGCAGGTCCCGCCCAATTGCGTCGCGGCCGCTTGCAAGGCAGACGTTGCAAGCACCATTCTTGTATTCATGGCATTGAGACGGTTCTGATTTCGGCTGAATGACGAGATGCCTCAATTGCGGCTCGGAGCGTAAGTCGGACGAATGTCCGTCGTGTGGACTGACATCTTCGATTGCCGAGCTGGTTTTCAGGCCGCGTTTCATGAAACGCACCGCCGTTTTCCTGGCGGGTTCGCTGCTGTTCCCGTACGTCAGCCAGGTTTACCCGCCGCTGGACCTCGACTGGATGCTGGTATTTTTTGGACTTATCTTTTTTGTGGGGCTCACGGTGGCGGTATTTCTGGATCGTGGAGCGCGCAACCGCAAGGACATCGAGATATTGAAGAGAATTTATGCAGGATTTATACCCCTGCCATGGATTCTTGCGGCTACTTTATTTCTAAACGGCAAACTGGATTCGCCTAAAAATGTGGTTTATTACCCGACGACAGTGCAGAGCCGTTTCAATATGCATGGCATGGTGCTGGGCAGCCGCAGGCTAGTGGTGCGTTCCCAGCGCCCAGGACAAAGATTCGAGCGGCTGGCGGTGAACGTAGACGATTACGATCGCTTTCATGATGGGGACGCAGTCGTGGTGGGAGTAGCGCCGGGCGCATTGGGCATCAGCTGGTTTTACGGAATTTACCGGCGATGACGCGGCGATTCCGCGCCGTTGCTGCATCCGAAGCAAATTCATTAGAGAGGGTTTCGCCGATGGCCATCGAACGGCTTCATAGCGGTCCACGAATGTCGCAAGTGGTGATTCACAATCAGACGATATATCTGGCGGGGCAAGTGGCTTCGCGAACGCCAGGCGGCAGTATCACGGATCAAACTCGAGACATATTGTCGAAGATAGATCTGCTGCTGGAACAGGCGAACAGCGACAAGAGCAAGATTTTGTCGGCCACCATCTGGCTGACGGACATGTCGACGTTTGATGAGATGAATGCGGTGTGGGAAGGCTGGGTGGCACCCGGAGCGACGCCGGCACGGGCAACGGTGGCGACTCCACAGTTAGCGTCGCCGGACTTCCACATCGAGATCGCTATCGTCGCGGCACAGACTTAGCGCGTTGAGCGCCGTTTCCTTCCAGTTCATGCACTGTATGAAAGCATGGCTCCAAAATATCGGAATGGTCCCCCGGTTGCATGTTTTTTTTGGGGAATAGTCAGCAGTGGCGGTTAGAAAGTGAATTCCTGAATTAGCGGCGGATTTTGGTCGTAGTCGCTGTAGCGAAGCCATATGGGACGGACGACGAAGTGGGTAATTCCCGGCCACTTGAGGCGCGCGGGTCCGTCAGGCCAGCAGGTGAAATAGATTTGTTGGTAATGCTCCAGAGCGGGTCCTGAGGGCTGACGCGCGGCACCTTCCAATTGCACGGTGATTTCGCCAGCCCAGCCAATCACAAATGAGCAGCGCGGATTCAGGGTCAGATTGTGAGCCTTGCGCGAGCTCAGAAGCGTGTCGAAGATTATTTCCAGCTCTTGAGTGACAGCGATTCCCAACAGTGCGGATTGGGGAGTGCCATCGGCAGAAATGGAGCCGAGAACTCCCAATTTTTCATTGGCGATGAACTGGTAGATTTCCGGCGTGGTCATGAGAAGTTTCCAGCCGCCTCAATAGGCAGTCTTTCCGTCGGGGCGCAAGGGAAGTTGAAGCTCGAGAATGTGTCCCTTTTTCCCGAGGCGGAAGCGGATGCGTTCGACGGGGCCAACATTGCGATCTTTCCAATCGGCTATTTCGAGAGGCTCGGCAGGAAGGTCGGAAGCGGACCACATCACATTGTCTCCCTGCGTTTTGACCGTGCTGGGATCGATGTCGAAGACCTGTTGTTCCGCGATGTTCACGAGAAGATAACGCTTCCACAGTTTTACCAGCAGCACCCCGTGTTTGTTGGCGTGATAGATATTCCAGGATTGCGGAGCCTGATCATTGAAACGCAGGATGGCGAATTCGACGGACTTCCACTCCATGGATTTGGAGCCCGCGGGAGACTGTGAGTGAAGGGGACCGGCGAATACAGCTATAAATAAGACCAGAAGCGCACGCCGAAGCAGCGCATAAGGCTGGAGTAGGGGTTGGGGCGGTACGCGTTGGAGAAAAATCCATGCGTGATGTTCACGACGATCTTCCACGAAATTCTTGGAAGGCAGCGCACCGCCGAACGACCACACTAGCTGACCTTTACTTCGGTAAATGATCTGTCGAGGATTTGGATGGCGTCGTCCACATCGCCCTTGGTGGTGTTGAGCATGGGCGCGAGGCGCAAGGTGTTTCCGTACAGCCCGCCCTTGCCAATGAGCAAGCCGTTGTGGCGCGCACGCTCCATCACCTGATTGGTAGCATCGGGCGCAGGCTCTTTGGTCTTGCGGTCTTTGACTAGTTCGAGCGCCTGCATCAGGCCCATGCCCCGGACATCGCCGATAAGCGCGTGCTTCGATTGCAGCTCTTCCAGCTTGCCACGGAAATAGGTACCGACTATGTGAGCGTTTTCGCGCAGATCCTCTTCTTCGATGACCTCAATAGTGGCGCGCGCCGCGACGCTGGTGACGGGATTACCGCCAAAGGTAGCGATGTTGCTGCCCTGATAGCCTGAGGCGATTTCGGGAGTGGTGACGGTCAGACCGATGGGCACGCCATTACCCATGCCTTTGGCACTGGTGATGATGTCGGGAGTGACTTCCCAATGCTCGATGCCGAACCATTTCTTGCCGGTACGGCCCCAACCGGTCTGAACCTCGTCGGCGATAAATAACCCACCATATTTTTTGACGATGTTGAAAACAATTTTGTAGTACTCGGGGGGCGGGGTGATGAATCCACCGACGCCCTGAATGGGCTCGCCTATAAACGCGGCGATGTGGCCGCTGGTGCCAGTCTGAATCAGATTTTCCACGTCACCCGCGCAGGCCACGCCGCAGTCGGGATAGGTCAAATGAAGAGGGCAGCGGTAGCAATAAGGATTGATAGCGTGGGAAATGCCCACGCTGATGACGCCGGCCCGGCGATAAGGAGCGTGGGCGGTCATCGCTTTGGTAAGAGATGAGCCGCCGGAGTAGGCGTGGCGCAGGGCCACCACGTCGAAGCTGCCGGTGGTCATACGCGCGAGCAGCACTGCTGCTTCATTGGCTTCGCTGCCGGAACTGGTGAAAAAACTTTGCTGCAGGTTACCGGGGGTGATCTGCGCGACTTTTTCCGCAAGAGCGACGATGTGCTCGTTGGGATAAAGCGTGGAGGTGTGCTGCAAACGATTGACCTGCGCGTTGATCTTGGAAGTTACCTTAGGATTGCAATGTCCTACGGACACAGTGAGGATGCCGCCAAAGAAATCGAGGTATTTGTTGCCATCGAGATCCCAGATGTGTTGCATCTCGCCACGGTCGGCGACGAGGGGGTTCTGATAATAGTTGGTGACCGAGGGCCAGAGATATTTTTTGTGCCTGGCGACGATCTCTTCACTGGGAGATTTTCTGGCGCTGGGCGATTCGGTCGCGTTAGTTACAGGGATGGTCACAAATCGGTCCTCTCAAGCTCGGCGGGATGTCGAAGAGTGTATGACGCCGCGTAATCGGCGGCAAGCACGCGGAGATGAGTATTCAAGTAAGGGAAAAAATTAGTAGTTGCTGAGGAAAGCTAACTGCAGCCGAGGTGATCCAGTTCGGCCAGCCTCTGTCTACCTTCTTCGTTCCCTTTGCGGGCGGCGGCAGCAAAGAGGCGGTGAGCCTGGTAGCAGCTCTTGGATACGCCGTGACCGGTGTAATACATGTTGCCCAAAGTAAGCTCGGCAGAAATATTGCCGTTGGCGACTTCAGCCCATAAAGAGCGAACGTCTTGCACGGGTGGAGAAGTTACTTGTTTGGGCGCCGGCGAGGGCGTCTCTGGTCTGGGAGACTGAGGAATTTCCCTGGGGGTGGCGACGGCTTCAGCGGGAACTGGCACCGGCTCAGTTTTCGGCTTTGCTTCCGGTTTGAATTCCGCTGACGGCTTGGCTTCGGAGGCGCTGGCGGGCTTTGCCGGCTCGGAAGCGGTAACGGGTTCCACCATTTGCTGACCCAGCCATATAAAGGCTGCTGCCGCTTCACGGCGGAAGGTGAAAAGCAGAGCCAACAGCATCACGATGATGGCAGTGATGATAATTCCGGAAGAGGTGCGAATCCTGCGCGGCATCAAAGCTGTACTGGTGTTGATGACTCTGGTATTCAATTCCTGAAGGACGGTATCGGAGCGGCGCCGCAGCTCCATCACATGCCCGTGCAGGACTTCCTGAACTTGCGACTGAAAACGATCCAAGGCTTGCTGTTGGGCGCGTTCCAGAAGGGCGGGATACTGGTCGAGCACTTTGGCGGAAGCAGCCGCGGAGGCTACGGATGACTCCAAGCTTTTTATCTGGGCCTGGACACCTTCGCGAATGGGGAACAGCTGGCGTTCGGCGTCGCGAATAATGCGCGCCGAGGATTCCCGAAAAGTGGACACCATGCGCTGCTCTTCATGATGAATGTGCTGTAAAAGCGCCTGGGCGTGCTCGTTCAATGCACCGGCAGTGCGAGCTTCCACCGCAGCGATGGGATTCTCGAAAGCGGTCTTTACTGCACCGGGACGCTTCGGCTCAAATGGCACAGGGCCAAGAGTGTCTCCGCCAGAGGGATGCTCCTCCTCAATGTCATGCGGCTCGGCAGCGGGATCAAAGGAAGCGAGCTGAAAGGCCGCAGCGCCACCGAATTCGCTTTTTTGCACCGATGGTCGCGCCACCGGAGTCGTCGGCTTACGTTCAACGCCCACCGCCGGAGGGAGTATGGCTGCCCAAGGCACTTCACCGGCGTTGCCGTTACGCGGATTTTCAGGAACGAAGGGTTCCGCCAGCATTTCCGGGACGGCTACAGGGGCTGGATTCGCCGGAGCAACAGGTGAAGGAAAAGAAGAAATAGAACGAACCGGCGACTTTGCGGAGGCCGCTCTAAGCAACGCTTCGCGGCGGCGAGCGGCAATCGAAGGTTCGGTGGCGTCTGGAGTCGATGAATCTTCTGAAGGCGATGGCACCGGTGGGGCGATCGGGCTTTTCGGAGACTTGGAATCCGGCGAAGTGGCCAGCCAGTTGCGCATCTCGGAACGGAATTCTTCAGAGACGTCGGTGAACTGCAATCCCGCCACACGCCCCTCTTTATCGGCCCATTCCAAGCGACCACGACCCTCCAGCCGACGCTGATCAGCCAGATTGAAAGCGAATTTGACTTCCTCTTTGGGACGGACGCGCTTGACGGCGCGGAAACCAAATCCATGCTCCGAGAAATTCAGAACCATACCGCCGTTGCCTGGCTCTATCTCGACATACAGGAGGTGTTCGAATCTCTTGCGGGGGGACTGCCGACGTTCCAGGTTATAGGTCATACGCGTTCCGCCAAAAAAGCAGCGTTGTTTGACCGTCTGCCCTAAGGATACCTGACTGCGTACCATCAAACGACAGGGGCTCCATGGGTCGGATTGCTACCGCCCATTATGCTGGCTTCCGAATAATCGGTATGTCTATTTTGGCGCAGTGCTTCGTCAATGACAACATTTACTTCGCCGCCGATAAGAATCGCAATTGCAGTGAGATAGAAAGAAAACAGGAGAATGATGACGGCCCCGAGCGAGCCGTAGGTGGCGCTATAACTATTAAAGAAGTGGAGGTACAAGCGCAACGCCCCGGAGGCCAGAAGCCATAGCGCACACCCCACCAGCGCGCCAGGAGTGATCCAATGCCATTGCGGCGTCTTAAGATTGGGCCCGAAATAATAAATCAAAGCCAAGCTGAGCAAGACGCAGGCGAGAGCGGCAGGCCACTGAAGAATTTTCCACAGGATTGAAAAAGCGCCTGCCAATAACGCGGAAATGCTGTGATTTTCTCCCAATAGGATGATGGCGGCCGCACTCACCAGCAACATGGCGACTCCCAGAGTAAGTCCAACGGCGGTACCGCGTTGTTTCAAGAAAGAGCGCTCTTCTATAACACCGTGTTCGGCATTGAGGGTGTCCATAATGGCGAGCATGCCCGCGGAAGCCGACCAAAGGGAAAGTATCAGGCCGAAAGAAAGCTTACCGATGCTGCTGGAGTTGGTGATCTCATCCATGGGTTTTTCCACAAGTTCAGAGGCGGAGGCCGGCAATGTCGAACTTAAGAATTGGAACATGCCATCGCGTACGTGGGCAGCGGCGCCGGGGAGAATTCCGAGGGTGGAGATGAGAAATATGAGCATGGGAAAGAGCGCGAGAAAGAAATAGTAAGCGAGCTGGGCGGCACGGCCCAGGATGTCGTCAGGATTGCCCTTATGCCAGGTACGTTGAACGATATTCGTCCAGCTGATGCGGGGAGCGTTGGTAATCGCAGACATAGCTTAACCTTTGCATGAAGCCAGGAACAGGAAACGGCGCTGGTTAACGCATTTTAGGGCTGTCAGGAACAAAAAAAAGGGCGGGATTTCTCCCGCCCTCGGCAGACATTTTAATTTTAATACCCCTTGTTCACCGAGCGACTCTGCTCTTCGGTGGAGACGCTCTTCGCAGTGGTGGCACTGGTGGCGGACACGTCTTCGGCGCCCGCACTGACGAGGATTTTTTTGGCGCGGTCGCGCTCTTCGCTAGTGGCGCAATGAACGGAGACGAGCGTTCCGCCTTTGGTGATACGGCCCTCGTAGCGCTTGGCTTCATATTCCGGTATGCCCATGCCTACAAGGCCACCGGTAATGCCGCCCACGGCACTGCCAACGCCCGCTCCGGCCAGCGCGGCCAGTATGGGACCCGCGGCGATGAGGGGACCGATTCCAGGAATTGCGAGTGCGCCGACGCCTACAAACCAGCCGAGTGCGCCGCCAAGCAACAAACCCGAGCCGGCGCCAGTCGCAGCTCCTTCGGGGCCTTTGGTGGACTTCTCGGTGGTCAAACCGCTTTTGCCCAGCGATTCGGGCGCCAAGAAGGCGACGTCTGACGCCGGGAAGCCGGCGCTTTTGAGACCCTCCACGGCAGCTTCGAGAATATTTCTGTCAGTGCAAATTCCATATACGACTTCGTTCTTGTCCATTGTTTTCTCCTGATTCAGATTTTGCGGAACGTTAGCTGCCCTTAGCTG
>Ga0182024_10015232_pt1 | contig 14756 bp, 11 predicted proteins | sample P32metaG_FD_120480 | JGI IMG/M metagenome (GOLD analysis project Ga0182024, IMG submission 120480) | Permafrost microbial communities from Stordalen Mire, Sweden - P3-2 metaG (Illumina Assembly) | ecosystem: Environmental > Terrestrial > Soil > Wetlands > Permafrost | place: Sweden: Stordalen... | reverse complement strand
GTCGCGCCCGCTGGCCATTTTGCCGCCGAAATCCGCAAGGGCCAAGTGTTACGCATCGTCGACCTGGAAGGCCAGCAGGTGGCCGATCTGGTCGCGATCAGCGCCGGCAATGTCGCAGAAAAATTGTCGGTGATGAACACCATCAGCCTCAACAAGCAAGTCTTCCCGCGGGTCGGCTACGTGCTCTATTCCGACGAGGCCCGCGGGATGATGACGATCATTGCCGACAGCTGCGGGGTTCACGACATGCTGGCGGGCGCCTGCTCCAGCTTCACCAACGAGAAGCGCTACGGCGTGAAAGACACCAGGAACTGCCGTGACAATCTCGCCGCGGCGCTCAAGCCTTGGGGCATCGGCTGGAAGGATGTCCCTTTCAACATGAACGTCTTCATGAATTGCCCGATCGGCAGCGACGGCAACTGGTCGATCCAGGTGCCGAAAAGCCAGGCCGGCGACTACATCGACTTCCGTGCCGAAATGGACGTCATTGCCGCATTCTCGAATTGTCCGCAGGTCCATAACGCCTGCAACGGCTTCCACCTGACGCCGCTCAAGGCGGTGATCTACCAATACGAGCCTTATTGATCGGCCCCACAGGCCTATAAAATGATCCCCGCCGTCGCCAGGATCTGGCGGGCCCGCGCGCGCTGCTCCTCACTGATCAGCAGCCGCTCGGCAAAATCCCTGCCCGATGGCCGCGTCGCATCGATGCCCATCTTGGTCACCGTGAAGTTCTGCGGGTCCGACGTCGGGTCGAGAATGGCGGCCTTGGCGCCGGGCACGAAGAAAATGTCCTTTTCCGCTCGCACGCGGGTTGCCACCGCCCACATCACGTCGTTGATATCGAACACATCGACGTCGTCGTCGACGACGATGACGTATTTGGTGTAGTACTCGGTGCCGAACGTCGCCATGGCCGCCATCTGCGGTTCGCCGTCGGCGGTCTTCTTCATCGCAATGAACGCCATGAACGCGCCGCAGGTCGAGTGCGGCACATGCACGGCGCGCACGTTCGGCAGGTTGCGGCGCAAGGCGTTGAGGATTTCACCTTCGCGGGTGATGCAGGACACCAGGATATGATCCTTCGACGGGCCGGCGGTGACGGATTGATAAATGGCGTCGCCGCGCATGCGGATGCGCTTGGCGACAAAGACGTTCTGGGTGCTGCGGTACGAGGCGTAGCCGGTGAATTCGCCGAACGGTCCCTCCGGCTCGTGCACGCCGGCCAGGATTTCGCCCTCGATGACGATCTCGGCGCCGGCCGGCACTTCGAGACCATCGATCCCGCATTGCGCAAGCCGGTAGGGCTCGCCAAACAGGCCGCCGATGATCTCGAATTTCCGCGTTGCCTGAGGATAGGCGTAGACCATCGAGCCCATGTAGTGCAGCGGGTGGGTGCCGATGGTGATCACGGCCGGCAGCGAGACGCCGCGCTCCTCGGCGCGGCGGTGAAATTCGTACATGCGGCGGCGCGAATGCAGCGACACGCCGAGGCGGTTCTTGCCCTTGAGCATGAGCCGGTGAAAGCCGGTGGTATCGACGCCGGTCACCGGATCGCGCGCGGAGAGCTGTCCGGCGGTAATGTACGGCGCGCCATCGACGGAAAACTGCAGCGCGATCGGCAGCTTGGTGAGGTCGACGTCGTCGGCTTCGATGACGATGTCGTTCCAGGCGGCCTGCCCCACCGTCTGGCACGGAATGTAGTTCTGGCAGCGCTCGCGGAAAGCGAGCGGCAGGTCTGCGGTTTCGACGCCCAGGCAGGCCGCCAGCAGGCTTCGGTTCGCGGTCACGTTGGTGACGACCGGAATGTCGTAGCCGGCGACCTTTTCCAGCACCACCACGGGGCTTTTTCCCGAACGCTCCAGTTCGAACACGATCGCGGTCATGTCGAAGCGCGAGTCGACCGGCTCCTTGATGCGCAGCAGCTGGTCCGGATGTTCGGATTCCACCATGTGAAGGAAGCCGCGCAGGCTCTGCCGGTCCAGGTTGTCGGTCGTGCCGCGCATTGTCGATTTCCTCGATCAGCCCTAGGCTTCGTCATGGTATGTGTGAATGCGCACGCTTAGCAACTGTGCGGCGAAAAAGCCCGGCCGGCGATTCCCGGCGGCGATATGAGACCATGACTGTCGTGCGGTTTCCGGACCGACAACGCAGAATGTTGGCAGACCGCGGAAATGTCAGAGCTTCCCAATGCAGCGATGAAACATCAGGGCATCGGTGCGAGCCTGCACCGCAAGGAAGACGACCGGCTGCTGCGCGGCCGCGGCCAGTTCGTGGCCGATCTGCGCTTCGACGGCATGAAGGACGTCGCATTCGTGCGAAGTCCGGTCGCCCATGCGCGCCTGCGTGGCATCAAAATTCCCGACGCGCACAATGGCGCGGTGTTCACCGCCGCCGATCTAAGCGGCATCAAACCGATCCGTGCGGTTTCCGGGCTGCGCGGCTTCAAGAGCTCCGAACAACCGCTGCTCGCATTCGACAAGATACGCTACGTCGGCGAGTTGATGGCGATGTGTCTGGCGCCGTCTCGCGCGCAAGCCGAAGACATCGCCGGCTCCATCGTCGCCGATCTCGTCGAATTGCCCGCCGTTCACGACATGCTGGCCGCGCGCAGCCCGTCGTCGGCGCTGGTCCACGAACAATGGGGCGACAACGTCTTTCTCGAAACCTTGGTCGAAGTGAATATCGAGGCTGCGCTCAAGGCCCCCATCAAGGTCACCCGCGAAATCCGCACTGCCCGACAATGCATGGCGCCGATCGAGGGCCGCGGAGTGGTTGCCTTTTGGGATTCGCGTCTGGAGCAGCTGACGATCTATTCGTCCTGCCAGATGCCGCATGTCGTTCGCACCGGACTTGCCGAATGCCTCGGTCTCGATGAAGGCCGGGTGCGGGTCATCGCCCCGGACGTCGGCGGCGGCTTCGGCTACAAGGGCATTCTGCTCGCCGAAGAGGTCTGCCTGGGTTGGCTGGCGATGCGCGCCGGCCATCCGGTGCGCTGGATCGAGGATCGCCGCGAGCATCTCACCGCCGGCGCCAATTGCCGCGAGCACTTTTATCGGATCACCGGTTACGCCGACCAGGATGGCACGCTGCGCGGCATCGACTGCGAGGCCGTCGTCGATTCCGGAGCCTATTCGGCCTATCCGTTTTCGGCCTGCCTCGAAGCTGCGCAAGTCGCCAGCATCCTGCCGGGTCCCTACGACTTTCCCGCCTACCGCTGCCGCACATTCTCGGTCGCGACCAACAAGTGCCCGATCCTGCCCTATCGCGGGGTGGCCCGCACCGGGGTTTGTTTCGCCCTGGAACTGCTGCTCGACGCCATCGCTCGCGAGGCCGGCATCGAGCCGCATGACGTGCGCGCGAAAATCCTGGTGCGGCCCGAACAGATGCCGTTCAACAATATCACCAAAAAGCATTTCGACAGCGGCGACTATCCGCAGTCGCTGCGCCGCGCGGTCGCGGCCGTCGACATTGCCGCGCTGCGGCAGCGCCAGAAGACTGGCGAAGCCGACGGACGCCGGATCGGGGTCGGTCTTGCGACCTACTGCGAACAGGCAGCGCACGGAACCTCGGTGTACCAGGGCTGGGGCATACCGATGGTGCCTGGCTACGAGCAGGCGACCGCGCGCCTGACACCGGATGGCGGCCTGGAGCTGCGGGTCGGCGTGCAGTCGCACGGCCAGAGTCTCGAGACGACGCTGGCGCAGGTGGCGCACGAAATACTCGGCATCGATGTCGCCAGGATAAAGGTGGTGCACGGCGACACCGCCATGACGCCCTACTCGACCGGCACTTGGGGGTCGCGCAGCATGGTGATGGCCGGGGGCGCGGTGTCGATGGCGTGCAAAGAATTGGCAAAGCGCGCCGCCAAGGTCGGTGCGCGGCTGCTGCAAGCCGATCCCGCCCTGGTGAGCGTCAACGGCGGCGAAGTGGTCGGGCCGCACGGCTCGGTCACGCTGCTCGAGATCGCGCGCACCTGGTACTTGAAGCCGCAGAATCTGCCGAGCGACGTCGACATGGGCGGCATGGAAGCGACCGTCGGCTATCGTCCGAACCCAGATACCGGAACATTCAGCTACGCCACCCATGCGGCCGTCGTCGCGGTCGATCCCGAAATCGGCAGCGTCGAGATTCTTGATTACGTGGTGGTCGAGGACGGCGGCAAGCTGGTCAACCCGATGGTGGTCGACGGCCAGATTCTCGGCGGCCTCGCACAAGGCATCGGCACGGCGCTCTATGAAGAGATGCCGTTTGACGCCAACGGGCAACCGCTGGCATCGACCCTGGCCGACTATCTGCTGCCGAGTTCGACCGAAGTGCCCAGGGTGACGATTCATCACATGGAGACGGTTTCGCCCTACACCGAGTTCGGCATCAAAGGCATCGGCGAGGGCGGCGCCATCGCCGCGCCGGCGGCCGTCGCCAATGCGATCAACGACGCGCTGCGGCCGCTGGGCGCCGAGCTTTTGGTTTCGCCGATCACGCCGCATCGCGTGGTTGAGGCCATCGCGCGGGGCAGTTCCAAAACCGGTTCGCCGCGCCGCGGCTAGCCTCGACAGGCTGGCACGTCACTTGCTAACAAAGAGGCATCGAGCTTGGCATTTGACGCCATGAGCCCAAGATGAGCCCAAGATGAGCCCAAGATCAGCCCAAGTCAGTGAATGACACTCAAGCGAGCTACAGTCAGCCAACGACGGCCAGCGAACTACGGCCGGCTAACGAGCGTCAGCGACCGATGATTGGCGAACGATAAGGTGATGCAATGTCCGAGAACCCCAAATACGATCTCTTGCTGCGCGGTGGACGCGTCATTTGCCCGGGCTCGGGCATCGACGGCATCCGGGACGTCGCGGTGCGCGACGGCCGCATCGCGGCAATCGAGCAGACCATCCTGCCCTCGAGCGCCACCGAAACGATCGACGTATCCGGCAAGCTGGTGCTGCCGGGCCTGATCGACACCCATGCCCATGTCTATCAATACGCCACCGGCCGCTTCGGCTTGAACCCCGACATGGTCGGCGTGCGCTCGGGCGTCACCACCGTCATCGATCAGGGCGGCCCGTCCTGCATGACCCTGCCGGGCTTCCGGCATTTTATTGTCGAGGCGGCGGCGACCCAGGTCTATGCCTTCCTCTCGGCCTATCTGGTCGGCGGCCTGGAGGGCCATTATTACCCCAATCTCTACAGCCCCGACTGCGTCGACATCGAAGCGACCGTGGCCTCGGCGAATGCCAACAAGGACATCGTGCGCGGCATCAAAGGCCATGCCGAGATCGGCGGCTTCGCGCGCTGGGGCATCAAGGTCCTGGAAATGTCGGCCGAGATCGGCCGCCGCACCGACCTGCCGCTCTATGTGCATTTCGGCACGCTGTGGGGCCTGCCCGAGAGCGGCGCCAATGGCGAGGACGCCGATACCATCCTGGAGCGGGTGATCCCGAAGCTGCGCCCCGGCGACATTCTCGCGCATCCGTTCACGCGGCATCCCGGCGGCTTCGTCAACCGGGAGGGCGAGGTGCACACCGTCATTCGCGCCGCGATGGAACACGGGCTCAAGGTCGACGTCGGCCACGGCAGTCATTTCTCATACCGACTCGCGCGCAAGGCGCTCGACGCCGGCATCATGCCCCACACCTTGGGAGCCGACATGCACGGCTACAACACCGAGGTGCCGCCGCCCGCCGGCACGCCGGCACAGCACTATGACGACGAGAACCATCCGTTCCGCGGCCAGGCCCGCTTCAGCCTGACGCAGGCGATGAGTTCGATGGTGGCGCTCGGCCTGCGGCTCGAGGACGTGGTGCCCATGGTGACCACGAACGCCGCCGCAATGGTCGGGCTCACCGACCGTATCGGTGCGCTCACGCCGGGCTTCGCCGCCGATGTGTCGGTGCTGCGGGACGACCGCGGCCGCTTCATCCTGCGTGACAACGAGAACACCAAAGTCGTCGCCGAGCGATTGTTTCAGCCCGTGTTCTGTCTGCGTGGCGGCAAGCGCTTCGATGCCGATTCGCCGATTTTGCCGCAAGCCATCGCGGCCTAGTCGCGCAGAGCACGCACCGGTGTCGGCGTCAGGCAGCGACCGCGGCGATCCCCTGCCCGCCGATCCTCGAGACGGCTGGGCAGCGCTCGATGCCGCCCGGCGCGACGCCGCCTACGACAACAATGCCGCCGTTGCCGACAGCGCGACATGGATCGACAAACGAAATCGTGCGTCGGCGGCCTATCGAGCCGCCCACCCGGCGGGCCTCGACGTGCCCTACGCCGGGTCGGAGCGAACCGCCTTCGATCTTTATCCGGCAAGCGATTCCGCAGCGCCATGCCTGGTTTTCATTCATGGCGGCTATTGGCAACGAAATTCGCGCGACGTGTTTGCTTGTTTCGCCGAAGGCCTCGCCGCCGCGGGCTGGTCGGTGGCCATTCCCGGCTACACCTTGGCGCCGCAAGCGACCCTTCGACGTATCGTTGCCGAAATCGGCGAGGCGCTGGATTGGCTGGCCGTTCATGGCGCCCGGCACGGCATCGGCGGACCACGTGTCATCGCCGGGTGGTCGGCCGGCGCGCAGCTGGCCGTCTTGCAGCTTGCGCATCCGAGCGTCGTCGGTGGGCTTGCCATCTCGGGAATCTACGATCTTGAGCCGCTGCGCGACACCAACCTCAACCGGGCACTCAATTTGACCGACGATGACATCGCCGACTTCTCGCCGCTGCGACGTCCGGTGACGCAGAAACCGCTCATCGTTTCGTATGGCAGCGCCGAGCTGCCGACCCTCGTACATGATGCGCGGCGGCTTCATGCGTTGCGAAATCGTGCGCGCGCGCCCGGCGCGCTTCTGCCGATAGAAGGCGCCGATCACTTCTCTATTCTGAGCGAGTTGCAGCAGCCGGGTGGCGCCCTGGTGCGGGCGGCGATCGGCCTTGCCGGATAAGCCTCCGGCGTCGAGCTCACGGCGCCGTCGGTCCGGCGCCCGTTGTCACAACCGAAACAGCCGTTCGGCGTTGCCGTGCGCGATGCGTTCCTTGTCGGCGGCGCTGACGGGGATCTGCTCCAGGAAGGCGCGCGCCTGCGGCATCGACTGATACGGATGATCGGCCGAGAACATGATCCGGTCGACGCCGCCGAGCTCGAGCAGCAGATCGAGAAAGGCCGGCGGGAAATTAAAGCCCGAGAAAGTGTAGTGAATGTTTTCCTTGAGATAGGCCAAGATCGGGCGCTTCAGTTTCGTCACTTCCATGGGGATGATGTCGAAACGCTGGAACATGAACGGCAGCCCCTCGCCCATGTGGCCGATCACGAATTGCAGTTTCGGAAACCGGTCGAACACGCCGCCCACGATGAGGCGAATGACATGCACCGCGGTTTCGATATGCCAGCCCCAGGCGCCGCCGGCGAGCATGTCGGTGACCATCGGCGCAAAGCCGCCGTATGAGACGTCGATGACGGCCTGCGGCGGCGGCGTCGGGTGGAGATAGATCGGGACGTTGAGCGCTGCGGCGCGCTCCAGGATCGGCCAGTAGAATTGATCGTCAAGATAGCGGCCGCGATTGTGGCCGTTGATGACCGCGCCTTTGAAGCCGTCGCCGCGGACCCGGCGCTCCAATTCCTCCGCAGCTTTATCGGGAGCCCCGGTCGGCACCGCGGCGAGGCCGGCGAACCGCGTCGGATGCTTCCTCACCGCATCGGCAAGGTAATCGTTGGTGTCGCGCGCCATCACGATGGCGTCGGCCGTCTCCATCTGCTCGACACCGGGCGCCGTCAATGACAGCACCTGCATGTCGATGCCGGCGGCATCCATCTCCGCCAATCGCTTGGCGCCGACGTCGCACAGCCGCCCCATGAGATTGGCGTAACGGCCGCCGACCTGTTCGGCGCGGTCTTTGAGGAAACGTGCGGGACCGTCGAAAAATTCCGGGCTGGCAAAATGCTCTTCAAGGGTGATGGTGCGCATGGTCTTTCGTTCTGGGTGTCGGTGCCGGGCCAAAGGTCCGGCGCCGGTTTGGGTAGCCGTCAATTGCGGTTGATTCAACCCGCGCGCCGGCAACCTTTAGGGGCGTCCAATCGCCGGGCGCGCCGCAGTACGCCCTTTCGCCGTGTCGATGGCTTGGGGCATGTGCCGTGTTGGCGTTCCAGCCGGGCGTTCAGGGCCGCTGACGGGCCAGGAATTCGCCGAGATCGTTCGGGGCGCGCCCGAGCAGCCAGCGAAGCGTGTTGGGATTCCCTTGCAGACCGTGACCGGCATAATAGCGAAACATCGCGGCGAGCGTGGCGCGCTCCTCCTCGCCCATGCCGCCGGCGCTGGCGCGCGCCTGCCACGCTTCGATGCTTTGCACCTCGACGCGAATGTCTTTCCGCAGCACGGCGCCGATCGCGGCTGCGACGGCGCGTTGGCTGAGCGGCGGCGTGCCGGCAAGCTCGTAGATGGCGCCGCCATGGCCATCCTGCGTCAGCACCACCGCGGCGGCCGCGGCAACGTCGTCAAGATCGACGAGGCTTATTGGCGTTTCGGCCGGATAAGGCACGCGCAGGACGCCCTCTTCGACGATGTTGCGCCATTGGTTAAAAATATTCTGCATGTAGGCTGTCGGCTGCAGGATGGTGAGCGCGAAGCCCGCCGTGAACAGCATTTCCTCGACGCGCATTTTTCGCCAGTGATGCGGCATTGCCTCGATCTGCGGGTGCAGCACCGAATGATAGACAAAACGGCCGACGCGGGCGGCGCGCGCCGCGGCCGCGACCGCTTGCGCAAACGCCAGTTCGTCGCCGCTGACGTTCGGACAAATGTGATAAACCGCGCGCACGCCAGCTGCAGCATGGCGTAGCGCTTCGGCATCCTCGAAACTGCCGACGCGCACTTCGGCAGCGCCGAGAGCCTGCAGCGCCGCGGCCTGTTCCGGCCGTCGAACCATCGCGCGCACGCGCGCGCCCGTCACCGCCAGCGTCTTGACGACGGCCTTGCCGGTCTTGCCGGCGGCGCCGGTGACCAGGATCATTGCGATGCCGTCGTCAGCGCGAACAGACGGTTCGGGCTCAGCGGAATCTCGTTGAGTTCGATGTTGCGGTCCGCAAGGCCGAGCGCGTCCTCGATGGCCTGGGCGAACAGCGCTCCGACCGGGATGGCGCCGGCCTCGCCGGCGCCCTTGATGCCGAGCGGGTTGAGCGGCGATACGGTGACCGTATGGGCGATTTCCATGCGCGGGACTTCGAGCGCGCTCGGCAGCAGGTAGTCGGCCAGCGACGCGTTGAGCAACTGCCCGTCGTCGTCGAACACGAGCTGCTCGTAGAAGGCATTGCCGATCCCTTGCGCGACGCCGCCATGGATCTGGCCCGCCAGGATCAGCGGATTGATGATGGTGCCGCAATCGTGCACGACCACGTATTTGAGCACGTTGAGCATGAAAGTCTGCGGGTCGACCTCGACGATCACGGCATGCACGCCGCTCGCGGTGGCGCCGCTGGCCGGACCAAAATATTGCGTGGACTCGAGCCCCGGCTCGGTTCCGGGCCGTACCGCGCCGCGCATCGGATTGGCCTTGAGCGCCAGCGCGCCGAGCTTGATCGCCTTGCCGGGCACGCCGACCAGAAAAACCTCGCCATCGGCGATGTCGAGATCGTCCTCGGCGCATTCGAAATGCTCAGCGGCGAGCCGCAGGATCTTTTGCCGGACCGCTTTTGCCGCCTCGTTGACGGCGTTGCCGGCGACCACCGCGCCACGGCTCGCGAAGGTGCCGGCGCCCCAGTAGAACTGATCGGTATCGCCCGTCACCACGTCGACGTTGCGGACGTCGACGCCGACCTGATCGGCGGCGATCTGGGCGAAGACCGTGAAATGCCCCTGCCCCTGGGTGCCGATGCCCGTCGCCACGCTCACCTTGCCATTGGTCTGCACCTGCACCTTGGCGCCTTCGTAAGGCCCGATGCCGGTGCCTTCGACGTAACAGGCGATACCGATGCCGACGTGGCGGCCTTGGGTGCGCAAACGCGCCTGCTCCCCATCGACGAAGGCGCGGTAGCCGATCGCCTCGAGCGCCTTGTCGAGGATCGGCTCGTAATTGCCGCTGTCGTATTCCAGCGGCGCGAAGTCCTGATAGATGATCGCGTTGTTGTAGGGAAACGCGTCGGCCGGAATGAAATTGCGCCGCCTGATCTCGGCGCGATCGAGCCCGAGCTCGCGCGCCGCGATGTCGAGGAGCCGCTCGATGACGAAGACGCCGTGCTGGCGGCCGGCGCCGCGGTACGGCGTGACGATCGGCTTGTTGGTGAAGACCGCCGTAAAGGTGCTGTCGTAGTTCGGCACCACATAGGGGCCGAGCAGCGTGCACTGGCTGTTGATCGGCACCGTCAAGCCGTACGGATTGTAGGCGCCGGTGTCGTGCAGGAACACGTCCTTGACGCCGAGAATGCGGCCGTCACGCGACAGCGCGATTTCCGCATCGTGGGTCTGGCCGCGCTCTTGAGTCGTCGCGAAAAAATGCTCGAGCCGGTCTTCGATCCATTTGACGGGGCGATTGAGCCGCATCGCCGCCCATGGGATGACCACCTCTTCGGGATAGAACAGCATGATCTTCGGCCCGAAGCCGCCGCCGACGAACGGTGCGACGACGCGCACCTGCCGTTCGCCAAGGCCGAGCATGCCGGCCAGGCCGTTGCGCAGGAAAACCGGCGCCTGGGTGGTGTCCCATACGGTGAGGTGATTGGCGCGGGCATCCCAATTGGCAACCACGCCGCGGGTCTCGATCGGCGACGACGCGCCGTGATCGTAGGAAAAACGGCGGGCCACGACATGCTCGGCGCGCCCGCGCGCGGCAGCGTAGTTGCCGCGGCTCTGCCGCACATGGCCGGCAATATTGCCGCGCACATCGTCGTGGACCCGGGCCGACGCGCCTTCAATCGCCTTCTCGAGATCGACAACAGCGGCCAGCGGTTCGAGCTCGACGCCGATAGTGGCCAGCGCATCCTCGGCAAGGTAGCGGCTCTCCGCCAGCACAACGGCCAACGGCTCGCCGACGTGACGGACCTTGTCCTTGGCGAGCGGCACCTGGGTGCGCGCATTGAAGATGGCGCCGGCGATCGGCGGCGGCGGCACCAGAAGCGGCCCCGGCGCCCAGTGCTCGCCGAGGTCGGCCGCGGTGTAGACGGCGACCACGCCCGCGGCGGCGCGCGCCGCCGCCACGTCGATCGAGCGGATGCGGGCGTGGGCAACGTTGCTGCGCAGGAAGGCGGCGTGCAGCATGCCGGGCAGTTCGACGTCGTCGACGAACAGCGCCTGGCCGCTGAGCAGCCTCGCATCCTCGTTGCGCCTGATGGGCTTGCCGAAGGTGCGCGTCGCCATGGCGGTCAGCTCCGCAACCGTTGCGCGGCAAGCAACACCGCGTCGACGATGTGCTGATAGCCGGTGCAACGGCAGAGGTTGCCCGCGAGCGCCTCGCGGACCTGCGCCTCATCGGGCGCCGGATTCTCGTCAAGGAAGAGTTTCATTGTCATCAGGATGCCGGGGGTACAATAGCCGCATTGCAATCCATGGCATTCGCGCATGGCGTCCTGCAGGGGATGCAGATGGTCGCGATCGGCGGCAAGCCCCTCGACCGTCATGATGGCGTGACCGTCGACCTGCGCCGCCAGCATCAGGCAGGACCGCACGGCGACGCCATCGAAGATCACCGTGCAGGCGCCGCAGACGCCGTGCTCGCAGCCGACATGCGTTCCGGCTAGCCGCAGATCGTGCCGCAGGAAGTCGCTGAGCAGCAGCCGCGATTCGACATTGCGCCGGTATGGCGTGCCGTTCACCGTAACGGTTATGTCGTGGCTATCGGAACTCACGCTGCGCCCGCTTATTGGCTTCGTTCAGGGCGCGCCGGGTCAGCACGCCGGCGAGATGCCGCTGAAATTCCTTGCTGGCGTGGATGCTGCCGCCCGGATCGATGGCGTGCGCAACCAAGTCCGCAGCCTGATCGATTGCTGCCGGGCCGATCGGCCGGCCGACCAGCGATCCGCCGGCGGCAGCGGCCAGGATCGGCGTGTCGCCGGCATTGCAGAGGCTGATCCGCCCGTCGGTGCATCGTCCCTCGTCATCAAGTCGCACCATGCAGGCCACGCCGACCAGAGCAAAATCGCCGCGGCGCCGCGCCACCTCCATGAAGCAGGCGCCGGAGCGCGGCGTCGCCACCGGCAGTTCCACCTCCACCAGCATTTCGTCGGCCGCAAGCGTGGTGACGAGCGCTCCAGTGAAGAATTCGGATGCGGCGATCCAGCGTTCGCCCCGCACCGATTGGGCCCGCAGCCTGGCGGCGAGCGCCACGACGACCGCCGGCATTTCGGACGCCGGGTCGGCGTGGGCGAGATTACCGCCGATGGTGCCGCGATTGCGGATCTGCGGGTGGGCGATGTGCGGCAATGCTTCGGCAACGAGCGGCAGGTCTCGCGCCGTCGCAGGCTCGCGCTCGATCTCGCGATAACGCGTCAAGGCGCCCAGGCGCACGCTGCCGGGCTCGGACTTGCGCATTCCGGCGAGCGCGGTCAGGGGATTGATGTCGATGAGGACCGCCGGCTGGGCCAGGCGGAAATTCATGGTCGGCAACAGACTCTGGCCGCCGGCCAGAAACCGCGCCTCTTCGCCATATTCGGCCTTCAGCGCCAACGCTTGCACGAGCGTGCGCGCGGCAATGTATCGAAACGGCGCGGGTTTCATGCCACCAAAACCAACATCGGAGAGTGCGCCGCGTAAGTGTGAAAGGAAGGAAACAAAGAATGGCGTGAGAGACGTGAAACTATCACCCGATCGGTCGGAGACAAAGCTTCCCCGCCGCAGGCCGCCTGATTTGACTTGCCCACTTTTCTCTCAGCGTGGATAAATATTAGGCGCGGATTCCGGGACCGTGTCTGCCAATATTTTGCGATGCGCTCCCGCACTGCAATATCGTCACCGCCGGACCGCCAGGCCGCACTTGGTCCGGCGCTTGCAACGGCTTCACAGGTCATAGAACTCATGCGAGGCCCTGGCGAAGCAATCCGCGACGACGGCCCTGCGGCGTCGCCCACGGCGCTCGTGGTCCGGGCGCACGGCGTTTCGCTGACCTATCAAACAACGGACGGCGAGGTCGAGGCGCTCGCGAACATCAGTCTGGATATCGCCGAAGGCGATTTCGTCTCCTTCATCGGCCCGTCCGGCTGCGGCAAGACCACGCTGCTGCGCGTCATCGCCGACCTCGAGCGTCCTACGGCGGGAACCATCCTGATCAATGGCGTTACGCCCGAGACGGCGCGTCTGCAGCGGCACTATGGCTACGTCTTCCAGGCGCCCGCGCTTTATCCGTGGCGCACGATCGAGCGCAACGTGATGCTGCCGCTCGAGATCATGGGATTCGACGCCGCCGAGCGCCGCGAGCGCGTGGCGCGCTATCTGAAGCTCGTGAATCTGTCCGGCTTCGAGCGCAAATTCCCCTGGCAGCTTTCCGGCGGCATGCAGCAGCGCGCCTCGATCGCGCGCGCGCTGTGCTTCGAACCGGCGCTGCTGCTGATGGACGAACCGTTCGGCGCACTCGACGAGATCGTGCGCGATCATCTCAACGAGCAACTGCTTCGTCTGTGGAATCAGACCAAAAAGACCGTGGTGTTCGTCACTCATTCGATTCCCGAAGCGGTGTTCCTGTCGACCAAGATCGTGGTGATGTCGCCGCGGCCGGGCCGGATCATCGACGTGATCAACAGCGATTTCCCGCGTGACCGCACGCTGGAGATCCGCGAGACGCAGCAATTCATCAAGATCGCGCAGCGCGTGCGCTCCGGGCTGCGTTCGGGCCACTCCTATGACGAGTAGCATGACGCTGTCCGGCGCCCGGCGTGCCGAGATCCGCTGGCATCCCACCGTCGTCCGCTACGCTCCGGTGCTGTCGATCGTGCTGGCGCTGATCGTGCTGTGGTACGTCGCGGCGGTGCTGATGAACATGAACATCGTGCGCGACGCGTTCGAGCGCGACGACACCGCCTACACGACCCGCGACCTGATCGCGGCCACGTTGAACGCCGAGCGGCCGCTGCTGCCGGCGCCGCATCAGATCATCGCGACCTTTGCCGACGATGTGTTCGGCTGGCCGGTGACGTCGCCGCGCAGTCTCGTCTATCACAGCTGGGTTACGCTGTCGGCGACCTTCGTCGGCTTCCTGCTCGGCGCCTCGTTCGGCGTCTTCCTTGCGGTGCTCATCGTGCACGCGCGGACGTTGCGCAAAAGCCTGCTGCCCTGGATCATCTGCTCGCAGATGGTGCCTATTCTGGCGGTCGCGCCCATCGTCATCGTCGTCCTGGGCTCGATCGGGCTGCGCGGGCTTTTGCCGAAGGCGATCATCTCGGCCTATCTGTGCTTTTTCCCGGTCACCATCGGCGTGGTGAAAGGGCTCAACTCGCCCGATCCGATCCAGCGCGATCTGATGCGGACCTGGTCGGCGTCGCCGGCCCAGATATTCTGGAAACTGCGCTGGCCGTCGGCGGTGCCGTTTCTGTTCACCAGCCTGAAGGTCTCGATTACGATTTCGTTGATCGGCGCCATCGTCGCCGAATTGCCGACGGGCGCGCAAGCGGGAATCGGAGCGCGGCTTCTGGCCGGCTCCTATTACGGGCAGACCATCCAGATTTGGGCGGCCCTGGTCGCCGCCTCCTTCCTCGCCGTCGGGCTTATCGGCCTCATAAGCCTCATCCAGCGCTGGGTAGGTGAGCACATGGGGGCGCGTCCGTGAAGTGGAAGTGGCAGCAACTTGCGTACTTTATT
>Ga0182024_10015231_pt1 | contig 14758 bp, 10 predicted proteins | sample P32metaG_FD_120480 | JGI IMG/M metagenome (GOLD analysis project Ga0182024, IMG submission 120480) | Permafrost microbial communities from Stordalen Mire, Sweden - P3-2 metaG (Illumina Assembly) | ecosystem: Environmental > Terrestrial > Soil > Wetlands > Permafrost | place: Sweden: Stordalen... | reverse complement strand
GATCGCCGACGCCAACGCCGCCGGCGTTCCAGTGTTCACGGCCGACGTCGCGTCAACCGCCGAGGGCGTGAAGGTCATCAGCCACTGCGCGACCGACAATCTGGAAGGGGGCCGTGTCGCGGGCCGTGCCGTGGTCGAGTTGCTCGGCGGAAAAGGGAAAGTCGCGATTGTCGATCACCAGGAAGTCGAATCGGGCATCATGCGCGAGAAGGGATTTCTGGAAGAAGTCGCCAAAGCGCCGGGGATTGAAGTGGTGGCCAAACTGCCCAGTTCCGGAGCGCGCGATCGCGCATTCGCGGCGGCTCAGGACATTCTTCAGAGCCATCCGGATGTGCAGGCGATCTTTGCCATCAATGACCCAACGGCCCTGGGGGTTCTGGCGGCGCTAGAAAAGGCCGGCAAGGTCGGGCAGATTCAAATCATCGGCTTCGACGGCCAGCCCGAAGCCCGGCAAGCCGTGAAGGATGGCAAACTCTACGCCACCGTGATGCAGCATCCGAAAGAAATCGCTTCGATCACGATCGACCACATTGCCAGGTATATGAGCGGCGAGGAAGTCCCGCCGCAGACTCTGATCCCGCCGGCGCTATACCGGTTGGCGGATGCGAAAACCGATCCTGAGCTAAAGTAATTATTGCGTGATCACATGCCGCATTGACCGCGCCATACGATCTACGACGTAAGTCCCGAGTGCTGAACCGCATATCTATTCAGTCCGTTTCCCACTTTCATTTCGTTGCTTGCAGATTACACTGCTAGGCGCTCAACTCCCAAGATTTTCCGGCACCGGCTGCGCTTCCGGGCACTCAATCGCGCATCGCCAGTCTAAAGCGTCTGGCTGGAAAATGCGCGAGACTGTGCGAAAATGAAGAGGTTGACCATTCGCCGTGCGTCTCAGAATTCGCGCGAAACCGACGCAAATCAGCCGCACTCCACCCAGCAGGCGCCAGCTCGCCCCGGCGTGCCGGAGCGCGGCTGGCGGTGGTGTTGGCCGAATGTTGCCGTTGCCGTCTCAGTTGCCGCGCTCGTTTGCGTTTGGGCGAGCGTCGGCATTGCCGCCGACCGGCTGCGAATCACACAAGTGCCTGCGTGGACGATGCAACGTCAAGCCGATTGGCCCATGTGGGGAGCGACGCCGCTGCGCAATATGATCAGCGCGGGCGGCGTCTCGCCGCTCGAGTGGAATGCCACCACCGGCAGCAACATCAAGTGGACGGCGAAGCTGGGCAGCAAAAGTTACGGCGAGCCGGTCGTCTCCAACGGTGTCATCTACGTCGGCACGAATAATGAAGCTCCACGCAACCCCAGAATTGTAGCCGATGGTGGGGTATTGATGGCCTTCGACGCCTCAACCGGCGAGTTCCTCTGGCAGCAGCACACCCGTAAGCTGCCGTCCGGCCGCGTGAACGACTGGCCCGGCGAGGGACTGTGTTCGCCCGTCTATGTCGAATCGGGCCGGCTCTGGTATTGCACCAACCGCTGCGAGGTCATGTGCCTCGATATCAGCGCGGGGAATCGACAGCGAACCGAGCCGCCTCTGCTGTGGAGCGTCAACATGATGTGGCAGCTCGGCGTGTTCCCGCACAACATGACGCGCTGCTCGATCGCCGCCTACAAAGACTGCATCTATGTCATTACCGCCAACGGCGTCGACGACATCCACAAGCACGTGGTCGCGCCGCAGGCGCCCGATATCGTCTGCTTTAACAAGAACACCGGGCAGGTCGTCTGGAGTGACAACTCGCCCGGTCCGGACATTTTACATAGCCAATGGGCCAGCGTTGCGATTGCCACCGTAGGAAGACGCACTTTGGTTATTGCGCCGATGGGCGATTCCTGGGTCTACGCCTACGAAGCGCAAACCGGCAAGATCATCTGGAAGTTTGACTTGAATCCGAAGAAGAGCGTCTATCCGCAGACCCGCAACGAAGTGCTCGCCAGCCCGTGCATCGTCAACTGGGGCAACGGCAAGCAATACATGTATATCGGCAACGGCCAGGACCCCGAGCACGGTGAGGGGAAGGGCCACTTCTACTGCGTCGATATCACGAAAGAGGGAGACATCAGCGCCGAACTGGAAGTCGATCCCCGGCCCAAGGTCGCCATCGACAAGGGTCCGGTCAACATCGGCGGCGAAGCTCGCAGAGGCAAGCCCAACCCCAACTCCGGCATCGTCTGGGAGTATGAAAAATTCGACCTCAATCACGATGGAAAGCTTGATCGTTCAGAATACATGAACCGCACGATCTCTACGGCGTGTGTCACGCCCAATCAACTCTGCTTCATTCCCGACTTCTCAGGGTTCCTCCATTGCCTAGATGCCAGGACAGGAAAAGTGTATTGGACCTACGACATGGAATCGGCGATTTGGGCCTCGCCCATGTGGGCCAATGGCATGATCTATCTCGCTGACGAAGACGGCGAGGTTCGTATCTTTGCTGACTCGAAAACCATGAAAAAGCTATCGCCGGATGATGACCACCTGAGCCTTGGCAATGCCGCCTACTGCTCGCCGATCTTTGTCAACGGCATCCTCTACCTTACCGATCGTGACACACTGTTCGCCATCCAGCAGCGCAATTGAGGAGTTCCGCCAAACGGCGCGCATTCTCATCGGCTGGCATTGCAAAGGCTTCGGTGCCTGGCCGCCCGCCTTGCGCATCAATCGAGACGCGGCGAAGCCCGGTATGTGAGTCTCGCCAGCCGCGATCCGTAGCCTCGACTTCTGCACTTTTAGCATGCGGATCGATTGTAATTTATCCCCGATTGCACTCATCCACGAAATGCGGCTTAAGCTGCAAGATTGCCTGGCTGGCGGCGATTCTTACATCCGGTTGCGGGTCGGCTTCCAGGGTTCTCAGCGTGCCTTGGCTGTCGCTGCGGCCGATGTCGGCCAGGGCCAGCGCCGCCAGCACGCGCTCGCGCGGATCCTGGCTGGCCAGGTGTTGGTGGACGACGCCCAGGCCCTCATCGCAGCCGAGCATTCCCATGGCGCGGGCGGCTACCAATGATACCTCCGGCGCGTCATCGGTGAGGTGGGCGCGGATGTGTTGGATGACGTTTCGATCGCGCGGGTCGGCCAATCCCAGCAGCGCGACCATTTCATCATCTTCGAAATGGCTGACTGTCCAGCCGACCAGGTCTGCCAGTCCCTGATCGTCGCCGAGCTTCCAGAGCGATACCGCCGCCTGTTGGCGCACGGCCGGGTAGCTATCCTTGCGCATGCGCCGCAGGAGTGGGACGGCGGACTTGTCGCCGATCATTCCCAGCACCATCGCCGTCGTGCCGCGCACGCGGGCTTCAGGGTCGAGAGCGAGTCGCTCCAGGTCATGGCTGTATGTAAAGACGCCGAGCCGGTGAAGCGCATATCGCGCGGTCACGCGGACTGCCGCATCGGGATCATTGACAAGTTTCGTAAGTTGTCCCTGGGCGCCGTCGACGCGCGCGGTGCCGACGGCCAGGCACGCCGCGTAGCGCACCAGCGGATCTTTATCCGATAACGCGGCGATCAGCTCCGCTCCGTGCATCCCGCCCGTCGCGGCCTGCAGCGCCTCGATTGCATGGGCGCGAATGTTCGGATCGGCATTTCCAAGATCTTTAAGCAACTCCGCTTCCGCGGTCTGCCGAAGCTGCGAATCCAGCGGCACATCCTTAGCTGGCGCGTAACCCGGTGGCGGGGTGGTATTCGGCATCTGCCGACCCATCCGCACATCCGGTTTTGGGTCGCATCCGGCCGACATCGCAAGTAGCCCGATTATCGCAACAGCACCCCATCCGTGGGTTCCAATCGATCGATTCATTGTGTGTCTCCGTTCAATGTGCTACCGCCGGATTACTTCGACCCAGCCACCATCGCCCCAGCGAGATGATTGCCAATCCCGCCGCGACGGCCGCGCACGCCATTGCAAAGATATCGCCAACTCGGGAGTAAATCGTCACGCGCGAATCGAGCGAGAGTGTCGCCACGCTTGTCCCTTCAACGCCGGCGCCCAGCAGATCATGTTGACGCCCATTGGAATCGATAAACCCGCTGATTCCCGTATTCACGCTGCGTGCGGTCGGCACGCGATTCTCGATACTGCGAAACGTCGCCGCCTGTAAATGCTGCGGCATCTCGTTGAACTCGAACCAGCCGTCGTTGGTCAGATTCACGATGAAGTCGGCTCGCTTCCTGCCGTCCACCGGCTGAAACATTTTCCGCACGAGATTCGCGTCGATGTCCTCAAAACAAATCGGCGTCACAAACCGCCAGCCCGGCTTCAGCTCAAACACAGTCATAGCATCGGCGTCGCCCGGCGTCAGAGTAAAATCCTCGGCGCGCTTGTAAGGGCTCAATGACAAAAACAAACGATAGAGCGGGGGAAACCCGCTTCGGAACGGCAAGTACTCTCCAAACGGAACCAAATGGATTTTGTCGTATCGCTGCGCGGATCGACCCCCCGTTGGCGTGTACCAGTAAGCGCTGTTGCGCTCATCTTCGGCAACGATGAAGTCATCGGCCGTGATCTTGTGGTTTGCTTCATACCGCCCGCCGATCAGCAGTGAAACATTTTTCCGCCTGGATAGCGCGGCGAGCTGCCGATCGGTTTCCAGCCACTGTCGCGCCATCTTGTCGGCCTGCGGCATTTGCAGCGATTCCCAATAGGCCGCCGCATCGGGATTGAGCGGCGGCATCATGGTCTCCGACCATATGACCAGATCGACGTCCGCATGCGACCGCAATCCCCGCATCGTCATGCGCAGGTGGAAGTCGAGTATCTCCTGGTCCGAAGCGCCTTTCCGCCCGTCATTGCTCTGCGGATAGTTCGGCTGCACCACGAGCACCGTCGGCCCCGGCGAAGTCGTTTGCTGCAACAGCCGGAACAGTCCATACCCCACGACAAACACCGTAAGCGCCCCGGCAACCGCGAAAGCCGGCAGCGATGACTTAACCTTCCGCCGATTCAGTAGATGAAGCGCGATCGCGGCATTCACCGCCGCTCCCCAGAACGAGATGCCAAACACCCCCGCGAAATCCGCGATCTGGCATACCGCCAGCAACGGCGACTGCGTGTGCCCCCAATAAAGCCAGGCGAGTCCACCCAGCGGCCAAGTCCCGCGAAACCATTCCAGCCCTGTCCAAACCGCCGCGATCGCCAGCACCGCCAGCGCCGATTTAGCCGGCGTCTGCGCTTCCAGTAACCGGCTCCCCCGAATGATCGCACCCGCCGCCGCCCAGTAGAGCCCGAGCAACGCCATCAGCGCGATCATGCCCGGCCCGGTGACGAAGACGAGCCACCACATGTTAGCGATGAAAAACCCCACCCCGCCGATCCAGCTCCAAAGCGCCGCCGTGATCGGCGTGCGGCAATGCCGCACCACGATGAGCCACGGAACCAGCGCAATCCATGCGAGATAGAACTGCTTAATCGGCGCAAACGCGAGCGTGAACAGCAGAAGTGCGACGAAGAGCAGCGCAACCTTCCCCCAGAATGTCTCAACCAGCTTCCGTCTTTCGACGGAAACCGCGGCGTCCTCGGCCTTGGTCCGATCCCTAAGCAGTCGCGGCATGCACGGGTCATGGTCAGTTGAGCCGCGGACTCCGTCAAGGCGGCCGCAGATGGACAGGATGCCTTGGCTTCCAACTGCGTGTTCGGAAAGCGTTAACCACGATTGCTGTCGATGCGTCCGATAATATGCTCGGTTGAATCTTGCGATAGGGGCGTGTACAACGCATGCCGTACAGGGAACAGATGATGGCCGCGGCGGGGATCTAGAATGGAATCGGCGCCGGTCACCGCGGCCAGTGGCTAGGGACCGGGTTGGGCCATCTGCCAGAAGTGAAACCAACCCAGACAAGTTCCCCGCCGGCCCGGCGGGCGAGTTTCGGAGAAGATTTCCGCCGATTCTTCGTCCGCGGCTTAGCCGCCCTGACGCCAACGCTGATTACCCTTTGGCTCTTGGTAAAACTCTGGGAATTCCTCTGGGAAGCCCTCGGCCGGCACATTATTTTTGCAATCCGCCTCCTGTGGCTGCGCCTGAGTGATCTGACCATCGGCGGCAAGACGATCGTACCGTTTCAAACCCCGGTATACATTCGTCAGGCTTTGCCCAGCGGGTCATTCAGCGTGCAACTGTTGGGAGTTGTGCTGGCAATCCTGCTGGTTTATGTCGTCGGCGTGCTGGTCGGTAATTTCATCGGCCGGGCTTTCTGGCGGCTGGGGGAACTGGCGGCGATGCGCATTCCGCTGGTTCGCGCCATCTATCCCGCGGTCAAGCAGATCACGGATTTGTTCCTGGCCGATCGCACTGGGCAATTTGCGGGCAGTCACGTTGTCGCAGTGCAACATCGGGCGCAGGAAGTCTGGACGATCGGACTGGTCACCGGGCCAGGTTTGAAATCGTTGTCGGAATCAACCGGCGAGGAGATGGTGAGCGTGTTCGTTCCGTCAACGCCGACTGCGTTTAGCGGTTACGTGGTGGTCGTGCCTCGTCATATGGTGATCGAGTTGCCGCTTAAGGTTGAAGACGCGATGCGGCTTCTGGTCAGCGGCGGTGTGCTGGGGCCGAATGATTCGCCCAAATCGCGATATTTGCCCAATCAGGCGCCGCCGGTTCCAGAAGCTCAAATGCCGGTCGAAGTGCCGGGTGCGGAAGTGGTTTCGGACGGCCCCTCAGCGGTTCAGCCCGTCGCTTCGCGGAATGTCGGCTAACAGGCGCGGGCAGTTTTGGTTCGCGGCGGTACAATCATCGACCCGCGGCAAAGCGGATTCGTGAAAGGAGAAACGAATGATTGTTACTGTCTCGGGCCGTCATATTGAGGTTACCCCGGCGCTGAAGAGTTATGCCGAGCAGAAGGCCAACAAGCTCACTAAATACTACGATCTGATTCAGGAGATCGAGGTCATTCTCGACAACTCCAATGGCCAGCAGTCAGTCGAAATGATCGTGCATGCCGAGCATCGCAACACGTTTATCGCGCACCACAACGAGGGTGACGCGTACGCCTGCATCGACGGCTGCTCGCATAAACTGGAACGACAGATTACCGAACACAAAAAGAAATTTCGCAACCGAAAGCACCCGCAGGATGAGACGCCGCGGAATGTCCGCTGAGTCGACGACGCGGGTGCCTGGGAATCGAGAGGTTACAGGGCAGATGAAGCTGAAAGATTTCATTGTAAGCGAGGCGATTACGCCGAACCTGACGTCTTTGGACCGTGACGGCGCGGTACGCGAGCTGGTGACGGCGTTGTCAGGAGCCGGCGTTGTGCCGGCCGACGCGGTCGACGAGATCGTCGCCGCCGTGATCAAGCGCGAGCAGAACGGCTCCACCGGTTTTGGCAAGGGCGTGGCCGTTCCGCACGTGAAGCATCCCAAGGTCAAGGCGATGGCCGGGGCCGTTGGCCGCAGCGCCGGCGGAATCGATTTCGCCGCGCTCGATCATCAGCCGGTCTACACGATCTTCCTGCTGCTGTCCCCTGAGAACCAGCCGCAGCAGCACCTCCAGGCGATGAACATCGTGTTCAGCAATCTGCAGAAAGACATGTTTCGGCGATACCTCCGCACGTCGGAGACCCGCGAGGCGATCGCCGATCTGCTCGACGAGGCCGATACGGGCAAGTAAGGGCTGAACCGGCGATTTGGGTTATCGCGCTGCCGTCACCGTCGGCGCGAGCGATCGGCGCCTGGCAGATTCACGAATGACAGCAAGCAAGGATGTGATTGTCTCCAACGCACGCGGGCTGCACGCGCGGCCCGCGATGCAGTTCGTGGACACGGCCAATTCGTTCACCGCTCAGGTCACCGTCTCCAAAGACGGCCCCGAGCCGCTGGAGGTCGATGGAAAAAGCGTGATGCAGATGATCACGCTTGAAGCCACGCAGGGGACCGCGCTGCGCGTGACGGCCGACGGGGACGATGCGCAGGCCGCGGTCGAAAAGCTTGCCGAGTTGTTCGAAACCAGGTTCGGCGAAGAATAAGGGAGTTTGCGCCGCCAGAGGCCGGCAGAAAACGCCGGCACGGGGTTATTGACCGCCGATTGCAAAGCGCGACCGGCGATCGATCGTCCAGCGGCACAGAGCTTCGAATGGAAATTAAGAAGGGAATTGGCGTTTCATCCGGTGTCGTTATCAGCACGGCCGTCGTGCTGGACTCCGAAGACCTGCTCATTCGCGAGCGCCAGGTCGAACCTGACCAGGTAGCTCACGAACTGGGCCGGCTGGATAGCGCCATCGCTTCGGGCCTGACGGATTTGGCCGGGCTGCGTGAATCGGTCGCCGCCAACGCTGGCAAGGAAGTCGCCGGCATTTTCGATTTCCATCTCGGTGTGCTTCGTGACAAATCCGTCTTGAGGCAGATTTCCGAGGAGATTCGTAAGAATCGCAGCACTGCCGAGTATGCCGTCAGCACGGTGATGCGGCGCTTTTCGAATTCATTCCTGGCGATGTCCGACCCGTACTTCGCCGAACGCGTCAAGGACATTCATGACATTGAACGCCGGGTGCTTCGTAACCTGATCGGCCAGAAGCACGAAGACCTGCTGCACCTGACAAACGACATCATTCTGATCGCTCACGATCTGCTTCCGTCGCAAACCGCCGCGCTCGATCGCAATCATGTGAAGGGTTTTGCCATCGATGTTGGCGGGCGAACCAGCCACACCGCAATTGTCGCCCGCGCGATCGGGATTCCCGCCGTGGTGGGTCTGGGCAACATCACGGCCGAAGTCAGCGGGGGCGACACGGTCATCGTCGATGGCACTCGCGGCGTCGTGATCATCAATCCCGATGCAGATCAGCTCGACGAATATCGGTTGGCCGGCGAGAAAATCGTCCTGCACGAATCGCAGCTTCGAGGCCTGGCCGATCTTCAAGCCGAGACCAAGGACGGGCATGTTGTCAGCCTCCAGGCGAATATCGAATTCCCTGAAGACATCGATGGCGCGCTGACCCACGGCGCGCAAGGAATCGGCCTTTATCGCACCGAATTCATGTATTTGGCGAGTGAAGTGGAACCGAGTGAGGAAGAGCAGTACCTTGCGTACGCCGACGCCCTCAAGCGCCTCGGCGGCAAACCGCTGGTCATTCGCACGCTCGATCTCGGAGCCGACAAATACGTCAAGTACAAGAATCTCAGCCCCGAGCAAAACCCTTTTCTGGGCGATCGCTCGATCCGGATGTGCCTGCATGACATCCCAATGTTCAAGCGGCAGCTTCGTGCGATCATGCGCGCCAGCATGCTCGGGGACGTGCGGATCATGTTTCCGATGATCTGCACGATTATGGAGCTCCGCCAGGCACGCATGGTGCTCAACGATGTGATGGAGGAACTCGAGGATGAAGGGATCGCGTTTCGCCGCGATCTGCCGATCGGCATAATGGTGGAGGTCCCGGCGACGGTGATTCAGGCTGATCAGTTCGCCAAGGAAGTTAATTTCTTTTCGATCGGCACCAATGACCTGATTCAATACACCCTGGCGGTCGATCGCACCAATGAAAAGGTCGCGGGGCTGTATTGCCCGGCCCATCCGGCGGTGCTCAAGCTCATCCGGGACACCATTCGAGCCGGCTCGAGAAACTCAATCAGTGTCAGCGTCTGTGGTGAAATGGGCGGCGACCCGCTATACACTCTTTTGCTGCTAGGTCTTGGACTCAATACGTTCAGCATGAACGGGCCGGATATTCCGGAGGTCAAAAAGATTATTCGCTCCACGACCATGGAGGACGCCCGGCGAGTCGCCCGGCGCGTGATGAGCTTCGATAGTGAACGACAGGTGATGCATTTCCTGCGCGAAGAGACGCGGAAGATCGTCCCTGAGGCATTTTAACAAAGGTACGCAAGCCGCGGCGATGCCGCCGGCGCCGAGGGTTGAGCATTCAACGTTCCCCTCTGCTGAGTCGGTCTCCTGCCGCAAGCCTGCTGTTTCTGCATGGCCAAAGAACTTCTGATTAACGTCTCCGAGCGCGAAGAGTGTCGAATCGCGGTTCTCGAAGACAAAAAGCTTCAAGAACTTTACATGGAGCGCACCAGCTCCACGTCCCACGTCGGCAACGTCTACAAAGGGAAGGTGACCAACGTCGAGGCCTCGATTCAGGCCGCGTTTGTCGACTTCGGCCTGGGCCGCAACGGCTTCCTGCACATCTCCGATTTGATGCCCACCTATTTCGGCCGCAAGGGCGAAGACATTCAGGAAACCGTCGGCCGCAAGATGGCGCGGCGGGATCGCCCGCCGATCCAGCGCTGCCTCCGCCGCGGCGACGAGATTGTCGTGCAGATCATCAAAGAGGGGATCGGCACCAAAGGGCCGACCCTCACCACCTACCTTTCCATTCCGGGCAAGGTGCTGGTGATGATGCCCGGCGTCGGCAAGAGCGGCGTCAGTCGCAAGATCGAAGACGAAGATGAACGCCGCCGGCTGCGCAAGATTCTCGATGAGCTCGAGACGCCTGACGACGTCGGGTTCATCATTCGCACCGCCGGCGTTGGGCTCTCAAAAACCGAGATCCAGCGAGATTTGCACTATCTCACGCGGCTGTGGCAGACTTTCAAAAAGAAACGCGATTCCGGCTCCTGCCCAATCGAGCTCTACACCGAGGGCGACCTCATCACCCGTACCGTGCGCGACGTCTTCACCGCGGACGTCGATCGCGTCGTGGTCGACAACGCCGAAGTCGCCGAGCGGGTGAAGGACGTGATCAAGCTGGCCAATCCGCGCGGCAAAGATCGCGTTGAGCTCTATGAAGATCCGCTCCCGCTGTTCCACAAGTTTGGAATCGAGCGCGAAATTGAGCTGATGTACAGCCGGCACGTTCCGCTTCAGAGCGGCGGCTCGCTGGTGATCGATTCCACCGAAGCGATCGTCGCGATTGACGTAAACAGCGGAAAATCCCGCGATTTCAGCGACGCCGAGGCGATGGCGTTTCGCACCGATATGGAGGCCGCCGACGAAATCTGTCGGCAGCTCAAGCTGCGCGACCTGGGCGGCGTCATCATCTGCGACTTCATCGATCTGCGCTATGAGCGCCATCGCCGTGAGCTGGAAGAGCGAATCGAGCACAATCTGAAGGGCGATCGCGCCAAGACCAAAGTCCTGCGCATGAGCCAGTTCGGCATCATCGAAATGACGCGACAGCGCATGCGGCCCAGCCTCAAGCGCTCGGTCTACTTCGATTGCCCGCACTGCAAGGGCGCGGGGTTGATCAAAACACCGGAGAGCATGAGCCTGGATGTCATGCGCCGCTTGCGCATCGCGATTAACGACAAGCGCGTGGCGCGTCTTGAGCTGACCGTCTGCAGTGACGTCGCGTTCTATCTGCAGAACAAGAAGCGCGAACCGCTGTCGAACCTCGAATACGATTATCAAAAGCAGATCCTTATTCGCGGCGATACAAGCCTCGCCCTTGATGAGATGCGAATCGACCTGTACGACGACCGTGACGGCCTTGTCTTCATCGAAGAACTCGGCATGGTGCCGCAGCCCCCGCACACCACGCAGCTTGGCCCGCGCCCCAATCAGAAGGGCGGAAGACACGGCGGACGCGACGACCGCAATCAGCGCCGTCAGGAGCCACCCAAGCTCCCCGCGCCGCGGACGCGCCGTTTGCCCGACGATGAAGAGGATATCGAGGACCGCGAAGAGCAGTTCGAACGTGATGGGGAGGAAGCAAATTCCGAAGTGGTTGCCGACAACGGCGAACTCGTTGCCGCTGCCGATCATGTGCCGGACGACAACGATGTCCAGCCGCTAAGCAACGAGCGACCGCCGACCCAACATCCGCGTCGCGGCCGGCCGCACCAGCAAAACCGTGGCGGCCAGCATCAGGGCAATCAGCAGCGCCATGGCCAGCAACGCGATAGCCAGCCGCGCGGGGGTCAACCGCCTGCTGGACAGCATCGCGGTGGACCTGAACGCGGCGGTCCGGACCGCGGTGGACGAGATCGGGTCGGGCCGCAGAATCGCCAGGAGCCGCACCGCGGCAATCAGCCGCCGCGCGAAATTCCGCCGGCGCAGAACCGCGCCGACCAGCCGAACATCCCCGGCCCGGTCAGCCAACCCGGGGGTGTAGCCCCAGATTGGCAAACCGGTGATCAGCAGGAAGGTGGCCCAAAGCGTCGTCGGCGTCGTCGCGGCCGTCGCGGTCGCGGTCGCAATCGCCAGGGCCAGGACGGTCAGCCGCTCGTCGGCGCCGAAGGCCATCCGCCCGTGCCAGACGCCGCCACCGGCGGGCCCGAAAATTTCAGCGGTGAACCCGACGACGGTCAGATCGAAGATCGCTACGAAGATCGAGATCAACATGGCGAGCGAGATCAACCTGGCGAGCAAGATCGCGGCTACGAGCGCGAACCCGATTCCGAGTCGATCGCGTCAGAACATCGCGAAGATCGCGAGCCGTTCCGCGTGGAAAACGCTCGACCCGTCGCCGACTCACAAGCGGCTACCGCACCCGAGCGCGATGATCGCGATGACTTCGAACTGGCGGCCGAAGCAGCCGCTGAAGTCTTCGGCGAGCGCGAGCCCGAATCCCTGGCCCACGACGCGGAACTGACCGCCGAGCGCCGAGGGTCGACGACTGAGCCGCAACCTTCGGCGCCGTCCGTTGAATCCCCAGCGGCAAAGCCGGAGACCAACCCGAAGCGCCGCCGGGGCACAATTGCCAAAGCGCCGGCCAAGCGAGCCGCCAAGCCCGGCGCCAAGAAAGCGCCCACGGCAAAAGCCGCAACGCCAAAGGCAGCCCCGAAGCGCAAAACCAAAGTGTCCGCGACAAAGTCCGCGTCCAAAGCCGGACCTAAATCCACGCCGCGCAAACCCGTGTCGGTCGATAGGCATCTGGTCGATGACGAGCCCGTGCTTCCGCAGCCTGTCCCTCGTCCACGCTCGGTGCGCGACCTGGATGCGATTCCGGATGACTATGACGAGTAGCCTGTTAGTTGCTCATGCAGCCACGGCTGCATGAGTAACTCGCGTATACGGTCGGTCATGCGGGCCGCTCACCTGGCGTGCCTTGCATCTCACGTCCGCGCGCGTACATTTCTCCTCGAATCAACTTGAGGACAAGTCAGCCTCAGAGGAGCCAATCGTGCCGCGCACTTTCGCGATGCCTGTTCGGGCGTCTACGGTTTTGTTTTGCCTGCTTTTTGTCGCATTGATGGTCAGTCCCGCGCGCGCGGCGGTTGTTGAACCGGCGGGGGCCAGGGTCGACAGCGGCGACACCGCCTGGATGCTCACCAGTTCGGCTTTCGTGCTGATGATGACCGGCCCGGGCCTCGCGCTTTTCTATTCCGGGCTTGTTCGTCGCAAGAATGTGCTCGGTACGATGATGCAAAGCTTCGTGCTGATGGCGCTCGTCAGCGTCATCTGGGCGATCATCGGTTACAGCCTGGCGTTCGATCAGTGGAAACCCTTCATCGGCGGGCTGCACTTTGCCGGCTTGCGCCATGTCACCGGCATTCCCGTCGAATATGCTCCAACTATTCCGCATACCACCTGGATGATCTACCAATGTATGTTCGCGGTCATCACGCCGGGACTGATCTGCGGAGCGTATGCCGAGCGACTGAAGTTCAGTGCAATGCTCGTGTTTTCGACCCTCTGGCTGCTGGTTGTCTATTGCCCGATGGCTCACATGGTTTGGGGCAAGGGCGGCTTATTTAACATCGGCGTGGGTGATGTCCACGGCGCGCTGCCGGCGCTCGATTTTGCCGGTGGTACGGTCGTTCACATCAGTTCAGGTGTGTCCGCGTTGGTCTGCGCGATCGTATTGGGCAAGCGTCGCGGCTACGGCCGCACTCCAATGCCCCCGCATAGCGTGGTATTGTCGGTGATCGGCGCGGCATTGCTCTGGGTCGGCTGGTTCGGATTCAACGCCGGCAGCGCGCTCAACAGCGGCGTGCTCACCAGCAGCGCGTTCATCAACACACACTTTGCCGCCGCCGCGGCAACGCTTGCGTGGATGTTCGTCGAATGGGGGTGGGCCGGTAAACCCACGGTGCTCGGCGGAATTTCCGGCGCTGTCGCCGGCCTCGTCGCGATCACGCCTGCCAGCGGATTCGTCTCGCCGATGTCGGCCCTCATCATCGGCGCCGTCGCCGGCATCGTCTGCTTCTTCACCGCCACCAACATGAAGCACTTCTTCGGCTACGACGACTCGCTCGACGCGTTCGGCGTCCACGGCATCGGTGGAACGCTCGGCGCGATCCTCACCGGCATCTTCGCCGTCAGCTACATCAACTCGAACGGTTCAGGTCTCATCGACGGCCACCCACGCCAACTGCTCAACCAACTGCTCGCGACGCTCCTGACCTGGATACTCGCCGGCGTCGCAACGTTCATCCTGCTGAAGATCACAAGCCTGCTCTGCGGCGGCTTGCGCCTCAGTGAGTCCGACGAATACGACGGCCTCGACATCACCCAACACGGCGAATCGGGTTACAACTTCGAGGAATCGTTCCCGGCGACGGTGGACGAGCCGGCGTACAGCCATGATTGATTTCAAATGACATGTGCCAATCAGTCAGCGCTCATCTGCCGCGGACAAAATCCTCAGGCGTCAGGTCGATATCTTTAGCGATCTGTCGCAACAGTGACGGCGAAATATCTCGGCCACCATGATCCGGTACTGTAGTGGCGCGTCCATCGGCGTGACGGAATTGCATGTGTGATACGCGTCCGGCTTGATTTCCGCGCGCCATGTTCGGCGCTTGTTCGGTAGCGCGATGGGACGCGGTTGGCGATGATGCCTTCTTTCGGGAGGCATTGATGCGTTTGGAATGGAAGTCG
>Ga0182024_10015230_pt1 | contig 14759 bp, 15 predicted proteins | sample P32metaG_FD_120480 | JGI IMG/M metagenome (GOLD analysis project Ga0182024, IMG submission 120480) | Permafrost microbial communities from Stordalen Mire, Sweden - P3-2 metaG (Illumina Assembly) | ecosystem: Environmental > Terrestrial > Soil > Wetlands > Permafrost | place: Sweden: Stordalen... | reverse complement strand
GAGTTTTCGAGTTCGGCCGAATGAAAACGTGGCGACCTCGCAAAGGCGAGTTACGATTCCACCAAATTCATATACCGAAGTCTGACGGTTGCCGACTACCCGCCCTGGAGGATAACCAATGCCCCTCGTGTTTCGTTCCATGAAGAAGGACGAAGACGACTTGCCCACCGTAGAACAATCGTCGAACGGTTTGGGCGTGCGAATGGCAGTGGATATTGACGTGGACGGGCAGGGAAATGTTATGATGAATGGAAAGGGGATGTCGGTGGCCCCGAGTTGGCGAAAGTTACCGATTTATCGGATTCCGAGACGGCTAAGAGACAAGATTCCGAAAGCGAGGGGGTCGAATAGCGTGTATTGTTTCAAGTATGGTGCTGGTCCGTTTGTTCAAGGTGCGTTCGCGGCTGGGCTCGAACTGGTGCCGGATTCCTCAACACACGGCTGCGTTGTTCCAGCTCAAACCACGCTCCTCGCACAGTTTGAACGTGATCTGGCGGACACGCGCGGCGGCTGGCAAATTGATGAGAGCTAACGATGAATCCTGAGCCCTTGGCGATGAGCGCCAATTATCGCCTCTCCGTTCGAGGCATCCGCGAGTTGCACCGTTTGTTGCTGGCGGATCTCGATGAATCTCCAGAGGCCGACGCCATCCGCGACGCTACCGACCTTCCGTGGGAAGCCCTGTCCGAAACGGAGCGGGATCGTGTGGGAGGAATCTCCGAAGATCTTTACTCCATCAGCGATCCGCCCGTTGATGTTCCACGAGAAATAAATCCGCAAGCGCGCGCGGCGATGAAAGAAGCAATTGAAGCGCGCGATTGTGGCGAATGGGACCACGCGCTGTCCCTGTTGCGGCGTTGGAGCAAGCACCTTCCGCCGGCGTTCGTAAGCCGTCAGCGCGGATTGATCTGGCAAGCAGCCGGAGACGCTGAGACGGCCGCACTTTTCCTCGAGCACGCTGCGAGGCTCGAACAGAAAAATGGCAGATGCGAAGACGATTTTCTCGAAATACCCTATTCGGCCGATGAAGTCCAGGTCCGACCACTTGCCCAGGATTGATCCTGTTGCGGCACGCCCGTGAAACGACAGATCCATCACGCTGCCAACCGCCGTCCCGCCGCCAGCCGTCGTTCCAGAAACCCCAGGATCAGCTCCTCATAGCGCCGGCCGCCGACTTCGACAATATCCGTATGTCCCGCCTCGGGGATGATGTGAAACTCGCGCGGTTCCCGGCAGCTCTCATAGATGAGTCTAACTTCCTCCGGCGTCGCATGTTCGTCCCGTTCGCCGGTCAGCAGCAAGACGGGCGCCGGAGCCAGTTCGTGAATGCAGCGCCAAGGCGACAGCTGTTCCATGCGCAGACGCAGCCGGCGTTCCGTGAGCCAGACGACGCCCTTGCTGAAATGGCGAAACCAGCCCGGAAACTCGGTGCCGATGCGATTGTGAAAGGTGGACAGCAGATCGTGATACACGCTCTCGAGAATGATCGCGTCGCAAGCTCGGGCCGCCTCGGGACTGTAACACAGTGCGGCCGCGCCCATGGACACACCCAGGGCGACCCGGCGCTCTGACGGCCAGGCGTGGCGAATCAGGTCCAGTACGGCGCTGACGTCGCGGCCCTCGAAGTAGCCGAAACTCGTCACGCGGCCGTCACTTTCGCCATGGGCCCGGTGGTCGAAGGCCACGCAGCGGTAGCCGGCGCGAACGAGGAGAGCAACGCGATTGAGCGTCCGGGTCCGGTCGCCGCGGATGCCGTGAAAGATGGCAATGGTGGCGCGCGGATGGGGCGGAGTGATGGCCCAGCCTTTGAGTTTCAGGCCGTCGCTGGTGCGGCATTCCAGCTCTTGCCAGGTGCAGTTCCAGGCGTCGTCGGGCAGCGTCGGTTTGGTACGGGTCGAGCGGGTCAGCCAGCGTGAGACGGTGTAAACAGTTGCGACGTAACCAATTCCGGACGCGACTGCCAGAGAGGCCAAGGTTTCCTGCAGCCACGATGAGCGATTGGCGGTCAAATTCATGACGGGTCTCCCCGTTTTCTTGATGCGGCTTACGTGAGGCTTCTTCGCAAATCTGGTATCGGCCCGAGCGGATGGGATTGATAAGCAAAACAGCAGTGCAGTCCTCACGCTCCGCGTGAGGAAAGGGCGCAGCCCTCAATAACCGGAATGCTTAGCAGGGATAAGAATGCCACGGTGGGGCGAAAAATCTCCAGGTTCCGGCGGTAAACGCTGCCACGGCTAGACATGAGGGTTCGTGAGGGCTGCGCCCTTTCCTCACGCGGAGCGTGAGGACTACACTCTGCCCCCTGATTTCGCTATGTCTTCCCCATCCCTTGTGGAGGATTGCTTGTGAGTGCAGCTGCCGAAGAGCGTGTCCTGATATCCGTGGCCACTTATAACGAACGCGAAAACCTGCCGGAACTGGTGCGGCAGCTTCACGAAACGGCCCCGACCGCGGATATTCTCATCGTGGACGACAACTCGCCCGACGGCACCGGCGCCTGGGCCGACGAGGCCGCGGCCAAAGACCAGCGCATTCACGTGGTGCACCGCGCCGGCAAGCTCGGCCTGGGCACCGCCATCGTCGCCGGCATGCGCTTTGCCATCGAGCACAAGTACGATCTGTTCCTCAACATGGACGCCGATTTCAGCCATCAACCGCGCTACATTCCGGCGCTCCTGGCCGGCATGAAGGATCACGACCTGATGATCGGCTCGCGCTACATGCCCGGCGGCGGCACCGTCGGCTGGGCCCGGTCGCGCCTCTTTATCAGCAGCAGCCTCAATCGCCTTGTGCGCCTGCTGCTGCGCGTGCGCGTTCTCGACTCCAGCGGCGGCTTTCGCTGTTACCGCGTCGCCATGCTCCAGCGCGTCAGCCTCGGCAAGATCATCTCGCGTGGCTACTCCTTTCAGCAGGAGATGCTCTATCGCTGCTGCCTGGCCGGGGCCCGCGTCGGCGAAACCCCGATCATCTTCGAGGAACGACGGGCCGGCAGCTCCAAGGTCAACCTGTGGGAATCGGTTCGCTCGCTCAGTGTCATCTTTTGGCTCGGCTTTTTACACCTTCTGGGATTGGGGAAACCATGAAAAACTGTCAATTGCGCTTCGCCACCATGACCACGAATGTCGGCACCGTTTTGGCCGTGTCGACGGACCGTGGGCTGTGCGCCTTGAGGTTCAGCGAGGATGGATCACAACCGGATGCGCTGCGGGCTTTGCTTCGGCAACATCAAGCGACGGAGCTGGTGGAAGACCGGGAGGGCATGAAGCCGCTCTTGAAGCTCGTGGAAAAGGCCCTCGGCGGCAGAATCCCGGCCAGCGAAGTGCCGCTCGACCCGGCGGGGACGCCTTTTCAGAAACGCGTCTGGCGCGAGCTGGTCAAAGTGCCGTGGGGCCAAACGGTGAGCTACAGCGACCTGGCCCGGAAAGCGGGCAAGCCGTTGGCGGTGCGAGCCGTCGCCAGCGCCTGTGCGCGCAATCCGATCACGTTCATCGTGCCCTGCCATCGCGTGCTGCGCAAGAACGGCGACCTCGGCGGTTACTTTTGGGGTTTATCGAAAAAGGAGCTGTTGCTGGAACGCGAACGATTGCCCTTGTAAGCCCTTGAGCCCGAAGCGCCAGCGAGGGGTTTGGCCGCATCCCTCGCTGGCGCTTCGGGCTCAAATCAGGGGCCATGCGTGAACGCAATGACGCTTGGTGTCATCAAGATGTATTTCATTCACCCCCCTACACCCCCCTGAAATGAAAGCTGTCCCGATGAAATGAAAGTCGTTTTGGCGACTATTCGCGACAATTGCCTGGTCCTCACGTGCGAGGGATCTTGGTTTTGAAGGTGGGACGACTTTGGTGTTCGTTACGCGGAGCGTGAGGACTACACTGCGGACTCAATCCTCTCACGAAACCCGCGCGGAATCGGGATCGACTCGAGCCGATGCTCCGCGTTGACCCGGCAGCAAACCGACGTCACCTTGCCCCGCGCCAGCAGTTCGCCGGTGCGGACAAACTCGAACCCATACGTCACCGATTTCTCGCCGATCTTCTCCAGGCTGACCGTCACATCCAGCAAATCTTCGAAGTAGGCGGGCCGCACATAATCGCAGTTGGCCGAGACGCGTGGAAAGCCGATTTTTTCGTCTTCCCATTCCATTTTCACGGACAGGCCGCGGCTGCGCAGGAATTCGACCTCGGCCGACTCCATGAAACGAAAGAAATTGGCGAAGTGCACGATCCCGGCCATGTCGGTGTCGCAGAACTCGATGCGCCTGGTGGTGCGATGCAGGATCGTCATGGGTGATATTTCCGATAAACGTTGATGGTGTTCTCCGCCATGGCCGCCGCGTGAAAACGTTCGTGCACCGCTTTTTGGCCCTTGTCGCCCAGCTCCTGCCACAGCTTCGGGTCATCGAGCAATTGCTTCAGAGCGTGGGCGAGGTGCATGGGATCTTCAGGTTTGAAGAGCAGACCGCCGCCGGTCGCCTCGATGAGTTCGGGAAAGGAGCCGTGCCTTGGCTGCACGACCGGGATTCCGTTGGCCAGGGCTTCGAGCACATAGATCCCCTTGGGTTCACGATACACCGTCGGCACCGACAGCACATCGAGACTTTGCAGGAAACGCACCTTGCTCGCGTGATCGGGGCAATCGACGTGCTCGAAGTCGTCCGCCCAACCCCAGGAGCGTATCTTGGCGATCAGGTCGTTCAGATACGGGCGGTTGTTTTCGCCGAGCCATCCCGCCACGCGCAGCCGGCAGCGAGGCACGCCGGGCATTTGCCGCAGCAGACGGTAGGCTTCGACGAGGATGTGCAGGCCCTTTTCGGGGCAAATGCGGGCGAAGTAGCCGATGGTGAATGGAACCCCCAGGGTTCGGGGTACCTCACCCTGGGGCTTGGAGTGCCCCTTCAAATTGATCCCGGGATGCACCACGTGGATGCGGTCGCGCGGAATTTGCAGGTACTGGCTCATGAAGTCGGCGTAGAAAGTGCTGGTGGCGATGAAGCCGTCCAGCTCCCGGCAATGCTGGCGAATCAGCTCCAGGCTCTGGCTCTTGAACGGCTCCGGCAGCGATTCCAGATAGATGTCGTCGCCTTGCAGCGTTCCCAGGATCGACAGCTTGCCCTGAGCCTTGGCCTTGATCTCGTGCACCATGCCGCTCAGGATCACGTTCGTCAGATTGACGATCGCCGGCCGATGCTCCGTCGTCAGCCAGAGCACGAGCTTATCGACCTCTTTTTTCTGGTAGCCATGCTCGCCCTTGAGCATGGACACGGTCAGCTCGCCCAGCTCCTCGGCCCGCGTGGCTCCGGCGAAACGCGACACCACCCAGCGCAGCAGTCTTGGAGCATCGAGCAGCCGGTCGAAGATCCACGGCGTGTGCCGAAACAGCGACAGGTTCTGCTGGAGATAGACATTGATGCCGCCGAAGAAGATACGCTTCTGGCTGACGTCTTCCTCATCGGTGCGGATCGGGGTGTAGGTGGGAATGAGCAAGGCGTCGTGCCCCTGGGCGTGCAGGGCGGTGACCAGGGTGTTGTCGCGCATGCAGCTGCCGCAGAACATGCCGGCGGCGCCCGCGGTGATGTAGGCGATTTTCATGGCAGTCGCTGTGGGACTAGCTTTCGGTAAGAGTCGCTTCCTTGGGCTCGGGCAAGTAAAAAGAAAGCAAAAATCCCAGCAAATAGACGGCAAACCCCACCGCCGCCGCCGTATAGGCGACGCGCACGGCATCGTTTTCGCCGGGCATGAACGCGGAAAGCTCGCTGGTCAGGGCGGCGAAGGACGTGCCAATCATGCGGCCGCCGATGTTGTGAGCCATGCTTTCGCCGGTGCCGCGCAGATGAACAGGGTAGACCATCGGCAAATAGTTGCCCCAGAAGCTGAATTGGGCCACCGTGAGCAAACCGACCAGGAAAATGCCCAGGTGCAGCAGCGAGATTTGCCAGGTTCCGACCGTGAAAAAGACGACATTTTGCACGGTAAACACGGCGAAGACCAGCGGCACGACGATCAGCCCCGGCATCTGAAAAATGCGAATGAGCCGTCCACGGCTCGCAACGGAAACGACCAGCAAGGCCAGCAGGAATCGCCCTACCAGTCCGCCTACCTCCTGGGAGAGTTGCAGGTGCCCCGTGGTGGGGCCCGCGACGTCACGTGCAATCTTGCCGCGGATGCTTTCCTTGGCCTGCTCTTCAAGCTTGCTGAGCATGGCCTCGTCATTTTCACCCTTGGCTGCCGCCTTGGCACGAGCGGCCTTGCCGACCTTGGAGATCTTCTCTTCATTCTGCTGGAGCGCCTCGGCAATCGCAGGCCGAACTTCGGGCAGGGAGGGCACGATCTGCGGAATCTGCTGAATGGCCCCGAACGCCGCTCCATAGCTGAGGCCGACCATCAGCGTCGTGACGATCGTGGTCGTCTTGAGTTCGGGGGAAAAGAGCTGCGCCAAACTGGGCCTTTTCAAGGTGCCGGCTTCTTTCTTTTGCTGCCATACCGGCGACTCGGGCAGAAAGGGCCGAATGATGATTAAGGGCAACGCGGGCACCAGGCCGGACATCAAGGTGTAGCGCCACGGGGCATGATCCCCGCTGATCGAGCCAAACCAGGATTCCAAAAAGCCCGGCATGGCGATTGCCGGAAACGAATCGCGCATGGAATTGGCCATGAGCCAGGCGCCGCCGACCAGAAGGCCACCGAAGGAGGAAAAAGCTTGCGTGTATCCCAGGGCCTTTTCGCGCTGCGCATGATGGGGGAAAAGCTCGGCCAACCATGCGACCGCCGCCACGAATTCGACGCAGACGCCGATGAATGTGGTCGTGCGAAAGATCAGGAGCATGGTCATGGACGTGGCATAGCCCGATAGAAACGCGGAGACGGCGTAAAGGACGATGCTCCAGGTCAAGACTCGGCGCCGGCCCAGAAAGTCCGTGAGATATCCGCCCAGCAGACCGAACAAACCGCCGCCCATCGCCGGGACCCAAAACATCAATCCCCGCCACAAGAGGAACTCCGGAGAACCTGCCGGTGCGTACGGCAGCAGCTCTGCCAGGGCGGTTGGCAGTATCAAAGGCAGCATCAGCAGTTCGTAAATGTCAAAAGCAAACCCGATCGATGCGATGATCAGGATCAGCCAGTGCGTGACAGTCAACTTCTGCGGTTCGGACGAGGGAGCGGCTCCAGACACTTTACTCTCCGGAAAATGGGACGTTCACGGTGGGTTTGCGACAGACATTGTACGAACTTCCGCACGCTGTAGCCGCAGGCTTTAGCCTGCGGAGTTTGGCCGCGGTCGCCTTCGGCGACACTCAACAGGCTAAAGCGAGCGGAGCGTGGCGTGACTATCGCGCTCCGCTCCGAGTACGTCGCGTCGCGGCTAAACGGCTAAAGCGTGCGGCTACGGGGCTCGCGAAAATTCACTCCGGCGCCACAATCTCCAGCAGCTCGATGGCCGGCTGCCCATCGCAATGAATAAACGCCAGGCGCCCATAGGTCGGCGTCGGCGTCTTGATACCAAACCAGGCCATCATCTCGGCACCGGGAACGATGCGCAGATACGCGGTCGGCTCAATGCGGCGCAGCACATCGTGCTGGATGAGAATCCGTCCCAGGGGAGTCCGCCGAGCGAGGATCTCGGCCCTTACCTCGGGGCTGCAATACTGCAAATGGATGCGCACCAACCCGAACTGCACGACCTTGCCGGTTTTTTTCAGGGCCAGGAGGATTTTGCGAGCGTAGCTGTCGCCGTCCTGGCGGAAGGCCAGGACGCGCACGTCCACGAGGTCGCCGTGATGGCTTTCGACGGTGACGGTCATGTGATGCTGATGCACCAGCAGATGATGATAAGGTTCAGGAACCTTTTCGGGCGGCACAAAGACGCTGCTCTGAATAAAGTCGGCGGGAGGGAGGAGCCCGAGCAGTTCATCGAGGTTCGGCCCGGCGGCGGGTCCGTTCATGAGGTTGGCACCAAGCGGTCAGTTCAGGCAAAGGCCACCTGGTTGATTGAAGCAGGTTTCGGGGCGGCTGTCCAGGAACGGCACATGAAAAGCCCGACAGAAATCGCGGCAAGTCGCTAAGCACAGCACTTCAAAATTGGGGGTCCGAATTCGTGGGGCAGGTTGCCAGCCTGCCTGGCGAACGGCAGGTTGGCAACCTGCCCCACGAATTGAGACCCCCTTTTTTGAATTGAGGTACTAAGCCGCAAGCGGCGCGCCCGCGTTCCCAGGCCGGCCACGGGAACGCGAGGTTGGAAACTTTACTGCTGGCCGAGCTGCATCTGCTCGATTCTTTCAATGTCCACCACGTTCAACGTGTAGCGCAGCTTGGCGGTCTTGTTCGATAGCTTGTCCGTGGCCTCGACCTCGATCACATAGCGGCCGGCCCGATTCAGGTAGATCGGGAACTGCATCGGCACGAAGTTCTCCTTGCCGTCGAGCTTGATGTCGTCGGGCAGGTCCTTGGGCAAGACCGTGATGATCGGCTTCACCCCAAATTGAACGCCGCGGGCGTCGAGCACGCGCATGGTCACATCCACATTCGGCTTCTTGCCGGCGTCGAGCACCATGTCGCCGAGCGCGAAGCTGGCCTGGTAGTGCTGGCCGGGAAAGCCGACCGCGGGGGCCGTCACGCCGAACAGGCCGAAATTCTTGGGCAGCAGATCGAAGCGATGATCGAACCACTTGAGCTGCTTGGTCAGCTTGTCGGTGACGATGAGCCGAACCACGTATTTGCCGGGCTTCTGATCGCGGCCCATGATGACGTGCAGGTCGCCGGGCAGCCGGGTGCCGCCGAGCTGGGCCGAGACCTCGTTGGGCGTCGCCTTGCGAAAGATCTTGGTGTTCGTGGCGTCGTAGAGCTCGAGCACGGTTTCGTAGCTGGCCTTGCCGGTGGCCGGGTCGAAGGTCAAGCCTTCGATGTCGAAGGACATGAACAGGTAATCGCCGGGCAAGAACGTGTTGTCCTCGCGAACCGCTCCCAGAGGGCCGTAGGTCAGCCGTTTGTGGGTGATTTGCAATTGGGCGCTGGCCAGATGGGGCAGGAGGGTCAGCACCACGAAGGAGAAGAAAGCTTTCTTGACCATGTTTGTCCTCGACTTTGGCTCGAAAGGTTACCCGTTGCTCCAGGACCGTTTTTCGGTCCCCAACGGTGGTATTGTGCCCGCTTTGCCATTTTAATTCCAGAGCAGTTGCCGGGGGAAGGCCAGTCGTCCAGGGTGAGGGGGAGCAACGCCGTAGCCGAATTCGCAAGAATTCGGGTAAGCCGCGGAGGTTGTGCAACCCCGAATTCTTGCGAATTCGGCTACCGGGAAATCTCGGCAAGATCGGCTGACTATTCTTGACAATCGCGTTGAGCTGAGCCTACAATCGAAATATCGGGTCATGCTATCGTGGCGTGACGGGCTAGAGTCCCGCGGGCGATGGTGCTGGTTGCACGTCGAAGCGGGGGGTCCTAGCGGAAGGAGGTGGTCGAGTGTGTAGTAGTAACCAGGTGCGGCTGCATTAAGGCCGCCGACGGGCTGCCCGTCGTGCAGCCGCGATGTTTTCTTAGTAGGGAACCCCGGCGTCTATCTCGCCGGGGTTCCTCTGTTTTAGGGCCAGTTTGCCCCCAGCGTTTGCCGTTGCTTGGCCGTGACCGCGTCGATGCCTTCCTTGCCGAGCTTCAAGAGGCGATCGAGCTGGGCCCGGCTGAATGTCGCTTCCTCGCCGCTGCCCTGCACTTCGATGAACTGGCCCGAGCCGGTCATCACCAGGTTGAAATCGACGTCGGCGTCCTTGTCCTCCGAATAATCCAGATCCAGCAGCTCCGCGTCATCGACCAGGCCGACGCTGATCGCCGCCACGCTGTCGCGAATGATGTCGCCGATCGGGCCCACGGATCCCTTCTGAGCGATCAGCGCATCGACCAGGGCGACGAAGGCTCCGTTGATGCTGGCGGTGCGTGTGCCGCCGTCGGCCTCGAGCACATCGCAGTCGATCCACAGCGTCCGCTCGCCGATCTTGTCGAGATTGACCACCGCACGAAGGCTGCGCCCGATGAGCCGTTGGATTTCGACGCTGCGGCCATCGACCTTGCCGGCCCGATCGCGCTGCTTGCGCGTGTTGGTACTGCCGGGAAGCATTCCATATTCCGCGCTGAGCCAGCCTTTACCTTTGCCGGTCAGAAACGCCGGCACCGCCTGTTCGACGCAGCAGGTGCACAGGACCATGGTCTTGCCCATGCTGACCAGCACGCTGCCGGGGGCCTGGCGCGTGAAGCGCCGGCGGAACGTTAAAGGGCGAATATCATTGAACTTACGGCCACTGGATCGCATGATTGTTTTCCATGAATGGTGGTTCGGCGTATGGCCCCGTTTAGCCGCTCGCCCCTGGCGAGCGCGGTGGTGCCCCCGCGCTCGCCAGATGCTTAGCGGCTCAACGGGAATACCATCAATATACAAACGCCCATCACCCGCCCATTAAAAATGAATGAAAGCCGGAACCAATCCAATCTTTGCGTGTTTATTACCTCATCAGTCAGCACACAACTTCACGGTGGAAGCGGAGTCCAGTCCGCCGTGATTGAGTTTTGGGGACTCGGGAGTCTTTGGCATGAAGAGCTTTTTGTTCGCCACGTTCGCCAGCGTCTTGTTCCTCACCGGTTCGACATTTGTCGCCGGCGCGCCCATCGACGACGATGCGGACGAGTACGCCTCGGAGGAGACCGGCCAGTATTGCGGCAACGACGGCGATGACTACTCCGAAGTCTCCCAAAAGAAGAAAAAAGGCAAGGGCAAGAAAGGCAAGAAGGGCGCCAAGAAAGGTAAAGGCAAGGGCAAGAAGAAATCCAGCACCGACGCCGACAGCTTCGACGCCGCCGCCGTCTTGGCCATCAGCGCCAGCTACGACAGCCCGGTCCAGACCGCTTTCGATCTGAACTCCGAAGATGAAGACGCCCAGTTCGCCAGCGACGAGGACGACGACGATTCCTTCGTCAGCGCTCAAAAGAAGAAGAAGGGCAAGGGCAAGGGGAAGAAGGGCAAAGGCAAGAAGGGCGGCAAGAAAGGTAAAGGCAAGGGCAAGAAGAAGTCCAGCACCGAGGCGGACGAGAGTGTCGATTTCGTTGCTCTGCTCGCCCAGGCTGAAACTCAGGTTGCCGTGCTCACGCCTCTTCCGGTTGCCGACCATCGCACGGTTTCCCGCCTGGTCTGCTATCGAGGCCGTGAGACGATTGTGACTTTGGCATAATGACGCTGGCTTAATCGGGTACTCCCAAGCAACCCCTGCTCTCGCAGGGGTTGTTTTTTTTCATGGAAGAAATCATCGACGCGCCCGCCCTTCGCAAGGCAATAGAAGGATAGACGACGAGCGTGGATGCCTACGTCAACCCGCCATGGGCCACAGCGCCGCCAGCATTCCAACCCAGCCGCCGAAACATCGTTACCCTAACCCAAGGAGCTATGACCAGCATGTTCGTGAACAAACTCAGAATTTTCGTGTGTTTTCTCGCTCTTGTCGTCCTGGCCGGCGGCATGAGCGCAACCCAGCAGCCGGAACCGAAGAAGGACGCCCTGCAACCGAAGTCCGACGTCAAGAAGGACGACGTCAAGGAACAGCCGAAGACCGATGGGAAGGATGTGAAGAAGGACAAGCCATCCATCACGGTGAAGAGTGTCTTCCCGCCCAAGTCCCTCGAACAGCAGCTCGGCCTGCAGCAACTGCTGCCGCCCGGCTCGGCCTTGCGCAGCCAGCTCGGCCTGGCCAAAGATCTAGGCCTTGCCGTGGAGAAAGTAAAAGCGGGCTCCGCCGCGGCCAAGGCCGGTTTGCTGCCCTTCGACGTTATCGTGCAAATCCAGGGCAAAAACGTATCCAGCGACCTGGGCGCCTTACGCAAGTTGTTGGGTGAGTTGAAGTCCGGCACCGATGTGCCCGTGACGGTCGTGCGCCACGGCAAGCAAGAGACGATCCAGGGCCTGCGCATTCCGGAATTCCAGGTCGCCGAGCCCAAGAACGCGTTTCCGGGAATCAGCTTCAAGGCGCCGGTCTTTGAGAAGAGCGTCGATCTGAAACTTGGCCTGCAGGCCTTGACCGCTCCCGGCGCCGCTCTGCGCGACCAGCTCGGTCTGGTCAAGGATCAGGGCTTGCTGGTGGACAGCGTCAAGGCCGATTCCATCGCGGCCAAGGCGGGCCTGCGAACCTACGACATCATTCTTCAGGTGCAGGACAAGAAGGTCGCCAGCGACGTTACCGCCTTTCGCAAGCTGCTCAAGGAGTTCAAACCCGGAGCCGCCGTGGACGTGGTGGTCATGCGGCATGGCAAGCAGGAAACCATCCAGGGCCTGAAGCTGCCCGAAGCGCCGGCGGCTGATGCGACGATCGCGCCGCCGAAGTAAGGGATGTCGCAATATTGGAGCATTTCACGATTGCGTTTGTAGCTGAAGTCGCAAGACTTCAGGGGGCGTCCCCGGAACTCTTGCGAGTTCCGCTACGGCCACCCGAGCAGCGAAAGTCGGTCAGACCCCTGGTACAAAAGGAAACGTCGATGCGTAACCTCTTGACGATCGCTATCGTTGTCACCCTGTTCGCGCTCTGGTCCGTTCGCGCCGACGACGGCAAAAAAGAGGACCAGCCGGATCAACCTGTCAGCGTGGCCCTGAAGGCCAACGGCAGTAACTTCCTGTATCTCCTTCCGGATGGGTATGCCGCGAAGAAGAAGTGGCCGCTCGTCATCCATCTGCACGGCAACGGCGATCGCGCGGACAACACCATGAAGAGCCGCAACGGCATCGCGGCAACGGTGCGGCAGCAGCTCAAGCTGGCCCGCGTCAACTTCATCCAGGTCGCCGTCAACGCGAAATCCAAGAAAGGTTTTTCTCACGCTAACGATGAGAAGGCCTTGCTCGAAAGCATTGACACCATGAAGGCCAAATTCAACGTCGATCCGAAAAACGTCTTCCTGTTCGGCTTCTCGGGGGGCGGCTTTTTCGCTGCCTCCGAAGCCGTCACGCACCCCGAAACGTTTAAGGGCGTCGCGGTTTGCGGCGCCGGCATGCCGGGAAACCTCTCGAAGGACCAACTGGAAGCCGCCAAGGAGTTGGAGGTCTTTCTCCTGATCGGGGATCGAGATCCCCATCTCCCGTTTGGCCAGCACATGCGCGACCTGTTCAAAAAAGTTCCCTTCAAGCACTTTTCCTACCACGAGATCAAGGGGCAAGGACATACCGTGACGCTCGCCGACCGACAACACGTCTGGGAATGGCTCACGGAGGTTGCTGAACGCAAATAGCGGAATTGTCGGGGCTACGCATCTGCCGCAGCCCGTAGCCGCATCCGAGCAGCAGGAGCACCGCGGTCCAGGTCATGATGCCGTGCCACAACGTTATACGCGAGATGAGATCGCCCAGGAAGTTTTGCGAGAGCATCACTCCCAGGAGAGCGCCGCAAACCACCCATCCCAGCACGCGACTGCGACGCTGCCAGGCCAGACGAGTCAGACAGAAAGTGGGCAAGAGCAGCGTGCCAAAGTGGGCCTTGCCGGACATCGGCGAAAACAGCAGCATCAGCAGGAAAACCATGCTGCATTCCAGGGCGAGCCGCATCGCCCCACCCGCTTCCTCAGTGCACGGCAACCCGCGTCTTCCTTGAGTCGCCAGCGTGAACAGAAACAGCATGACGGCCCAGGTGACGACAAACCCGCGGACCGCCATCGGGCTGGCCGGATTGGCGAGCGGCAGCTGCTGCTGAAATTGGCCATCCCAGGCCCAGGTGGTGCGAAGCCAGCGGTAGCCGCCGCCGATAAACGATTGGTTGCTCTCCGTGGAGAAGTACGGCGGATATTCCCGCGATTGTCCCATCGGCAGCACGAACCGCTTGACCCACTCCCCGAACAGAAAGCGCTGATGCTGAGCCGGTACGATCAGCGTCGGCAGCACGCCGAGCCCGACGAAGACAACGCCGACCCACACGGCCTCCTTCCAGCGTCCGCGCCAGAGCAGATACGGCGCCCAGAGGAGATCGGGCCCTTTCATGGCGGCGGCCAGGCCAAAGCAGGTCGCCGCCCCAAAGGTTCGTGCCCGCGACAAAGCCAGGCAACCGGCGAATTGCACGGCGCCGATGAGCAGGTCGGTCTGGTGGTGCGACAGACTGTTGAGGGCGAATGTTACGCCACACGCAAGCCCGATCAGCATGATCACGTGTTCCCGGCCCTGAAGCACGCCGCCGCCTGAAATTTGCCAGGCCCAGCGGATCATCACGAACAAACATGCCATGTTCAGGACATAAAAGAGCAAGTTGCCGAGCGTGAATGGCAGACAGGCGAAAGGCAGCGCCACCAGAGCGGGCAAGGGCGGGTAGGGATAGATCTCCGCATGATCGACGCCGTAGATGCTTTCGCCCGCCCACAAATTGCCGGCTTCGACGAGAAAACAATGCTCCCAATCCCGCTTCACCGCCAGGAACGGCCCGACCATGACCAGACACAAGATCACCGCCGCGACCGAATAAGGATGGCAGCACAGCCAACCTTTGGCCCGAGCGTAGTGGGTGCCAGCCTGGCCGATGAACCCCGCGGTCGCGTCAAATTTCAACATGTTTGCGTTCATGAGCGACCTGATAGACAATTACGTCAGTTGGGTCAATGGCGAGCCGGGAGCGAAAGCGACCGGAGGTCCGGCGGCTGCTGAGTACCTCAATTCAGAAAAGGGGGTCTCAATTCGTGGGGCAGGTTGCCAACCTGCCGTTCGCCAGGCAGGTTGGCAACCTGCCCCACGAATTCGGACCCCCAATTTTGAAGTGCTGTACT
>Ga0182024_10015229_pt1 | contig 14759 bp, 11 predicted proteins | sample P32metaG_FD_120480 | JGI IMG/M metagenome (GOLD analysis project Ga0182024, IMG submission 120480) | Permafrost microbial communities from Stordalen Mire, Sweden - P3-2 metaG (Illumina Assembly) | ecosystem: Environmental > Terrestrial > Soil > Wetlands > Permafrost | place: Sweden: Stordalen... | reverse complement strand
TCCGTGAATTTCTGTCCGTAGCCCGTCGAGCCGCGCGGGTTGATCATGACGGCGACGTAGCCCGGCGCGGCGAACAACTCTTCGTTCCACCGGTAGCCCCACGAATCGGTCCACAGGCTTTGCGGGCCGCCGTGAATGAGGAGCAAGAGGGGATATTTTTTCGACGGGTCAAAATGCGGCGGGCGGATCAGCAGCCCCTGAATGCGCGTGCCTCCCGCGCCTTCGTACCAGAACGGTTCGGGCGGATTCATGTCAATGGAGGCGAGGCGCGCGGCGTTGTGTTGCGAGAGCTGGCGGGCGGCGCTTCCGTCATTGCGTGAAACGAAAACTTCAGCGGGCGCGGTCAGTCTGGAGCGTAGGAACGCAAAATTGTTTCCATCCGCGGAAAGCGAAAGGCTCTCGTTGAAAGAATCCTTCACGATTTCCCGCGGTGTGCTTCCGGCTGCGCTCGTGACTTCGTAGACGGGCTGTTCCGCTTCATTGGTTGCAGTGAAATAAATTTGCTTGCTGTCCTGCGACCAGGCGATTTCATCCACGCTGCGATCGAACGATTCGGCGAGTTGGCTGTGGGTTCCGGCGGCGCGGTCATAGAGCATCAGGCGCCAGAGGTCGCTCTCGTACTCGGGAGTTTTCTGAGAGTGATAGGCGATAAAGCGGCCGTCCGGCGAGTAGACGGGATGGCCGTCGAAGCCTGGATTGCTCGTGATGCGCTTCGGTTCGCCGCCGCTTACCGGAACGAGGAACAGATCGCCGTTCGTGCTGATGGCTTCGGGCCGGTCGGTCACCGCGGTGAAGCAGATTTCCTTGCTGTCGGGCGAGAAGTTGAAATCATTCGCGTCGCCGCGCTCATCGGGAGGCACATCGTAGTCGGCGTGCGGAGTCACGTCCCGCGGAGCGCCGCCATTTGCGGCCACGAGGAATAGATGGCTGCGCTTGCCGTCGCTCCAGTGAACCCAGTGGCGATAGAGCAAATGGTCGTAGGCGCGTGCTTTCACCTTGCTTTTTTCCGCCGCGTCGTCGCGGGCGCGGTTGCACGCGTCGTCCGCGCAATCCGGAAACACGCTGGAAGTGAAGGCGATCGATCGCCCGTCGGGGGACCATTTTTCGTTGTCCGCGCCGGCGGAAAGCGAAGTGACTTTTTTCGGATTGCCTCCCTGCGCGCCCATCACGTAGACCTGCGGGGCCCCTTCGCGGCTGGAGAGAAACGCGATGGATTTTCCGTCGGGCGACCACTGCGGCCTGGTGTCGTGCCCACTCTGCGTCAATTGGCGCGGCTGGCTTCCCGGCGCGGTCGAGACGACCCAGATGTTGTGACCGACTCGGTTTGTGTCCATGTCGGTTGTGCCCACTGAGTAGGCCACGGCTCGCCCGTCAGGCGAAATCTGCGGTTCGCCGACGCGCTGCACAGCCATCAAATCATCAAACGTCATCGCATGCTTGGCCGGAGCTTGCGCCCGCGAGGAAGAAACAATGACGATCAGGAAAAATAAAAGGGACCCTGGTCTGGATTTGAGATGCATGGAAACCTTTCCGTAGCCCGATGCGCATCTACACGTCCAATAACGCATCGCGCTTGAAGACCTCAAGATACTATTTCTTTCCGAATCAATCCATTTTCTTGCAGTTTTCCGGGGTGGGGAGAGCATCGCGCAACCAGGTCGGAGGTTTCTCCCGCCGCCTTTGGCCTGCGATCATGCCACTTCCTTTTGTCAGGTTCGCGCCCACAACCAATTTCCAAACGCAATGGCTGTCATAATCAAAAGAACGACCCCCTCGGTGCGGGTCAAGCGGGACGCTACGAGCGCCACGAAAAGAACCCCGAGCCCGGCGAATAGTTTTCCTGCCGGGAGGCGATAGGCGATTGCGGCTGGATGCTTGCGCCGCAATACAGGAAGGGAAGCGCATGTAAACCCGTACACAAACAGTCTTCCCACCGAGGAGAGAATCACATTCCATTTGAAACTGCCTGCGGCGGCAAGGCACCAGACGATTCCAGCGAAGGCGGATATCGAAATATAAGGCGTCTGAAACCTTGGATGAATTCGTGCGAAGAATCGGGGGAAGTCGCCCTTCTCCCCCAACGCAAACGCCAGGCGCGGCGTATGCAGCATCTGAGCGGTTAAATAGCCGTAAACGGAAATCAGCGCACCGGCGGAAATCAGTGCCGCGGCGGCTGCTCCCCCGAATTGCTGCGCGGCCGTCGCTAGCGGGCGATCTGTCGCGGCCGCGCCGGGAAGCACAGCGACGACAACGAATTGGATAGCGCTATACAGGAGAGTCACCGTCACGAGCGCCACGAGAAGAGCGAACGGAGCGTCGCGCCGGGGATCCTTTACTTCCGCCATCGGTACAACCGCGCCCTCGAAGCCGCCGTAGGCGAACATCAAAACGAGCGCGGCCTCGAGCCAATTCCGAACGGGCGCGCCGCTCTGCAATTCGCCGGGAATTGCGGGATGCGCGCGCAAAGTAAAAATCCCTCCGGCGATTACGAATAAAATCAGCGGCGCAAGCTTTGCCACGGTGAAAAAGTTGCTCACGGCCGCTCCGGATTTAATGCCGCGAACATTCACCATCGCCACAAACGCGATCAATACTGTCAGGACCGTGAGCCGCGTGGCCGGCTCTTGCACGGCAGGCCAGAATTCGGCCAGGTAATTTGTGAAAAGATTTGCCGCGGCTGCCGAGGCCGTCAATCGCACCAGCAACAGCATCCAGCCGATTTCGATGCCGATGAATCGCCCGAAGGCCTCTCGCGCATAGAGATATGGTCCGCCCGCCGCGCCAAATTGCGAAGCCACCTCGGCGAAGCATGCGATCACCACTCCGATTCCCGCGGCGGCGACGAGATAGGCGAGCGGGCTTTGCTTCCCCAGATAGCCGGCCACCACCGACGGCAGGCCGAAAATGCCGCTCCCGATGATGGAATTGATGACGAGCGCCGTAAGCGTCCAGCGCCCCATCGCGCGAATGAGTCCTGGAGATTCCTGGGTTTCCATCCGCCCTCATTATTTCTACGAGCAAGGAACGCGGGTTTTTGTGGCGCCGGCGCCACAATGCTAGGACTGACCGACCACGTGATTGGTCAGTTTGCCGATTCGTTCGACTTCGAGTTCCACTGTGTCCCCTGCTTTCAGGAAACGGCCCATTTCGAGGCCGCAGCAGCAGCGATCTGCGCCGGATTCGGGAACTGTTCCCGTGCCGGAACCGAAAAATTCTCCCGGATACAGAGTTTCGTCCTGGGAAACGTAGGCGATCAGATCTTCAAACGTCCAACGCATGCCCTTGGTGTGGCCGTAGGAAACTTCTTCCCCATTCACGCGCCCCCGCATCACCAGATTGTACGGATCGGGAATTTCATCCGGCGTGACGAGGGCGGGGCCGATCGCGTTGCCTCCGTCAAAATCTTTTCCTTTCGCGGGGCCGAGCCGGCCGCCCATTTCTCTTTTTTGAATGTCGCGCGCGGAAAAATCGTTGAAGATCGTGAAGCCGCCGATGAAATCGCGGGCCTTTTCTTTCGGAATGTTCCGCCCCTGCTTGCAGAGAAAAATTCCGAATTCGAGTTCCCAATCGAACGCTTTCGTGTAGCGCGGCATCGTCACGCTCGCGCCGTCGCCGATCACATTCATGCGGTTGCCCTTGTAATATACGGGCCGCTCGTACCACGGCCGCATCGATCGGTAAGCCAGAGTCGCCTTGCGGCCCAGCATTTTCTCGACACCACGATCGATCGACGCCAGCCAGCGCGGCATCCCGAAACGGCGCGTGCAGTTGATCACGTGCTGTTCAAAGACCATGAATTCGCGAATCGATTCCGGGCGGGGAACTGGAGAAAGCAGGCCGACGCTCGCGCGTTCGACGGCGATGCCTTCGGGGCGCTGTGATAGTGCGAATTCGATGTCTCGCTGCGCGGCGTCCCGAGCCGAGCCCGCGCCCTGCAAGAACGCAAGCATCGATTGGAAATGAGGAATTGCTTTGCCGCTGCGAAGGTGCTCGGCGGCCTGCAACCGGATGATTTTCGAGTCAGTGTCCGTCAGCGCGCCGATTTCTTGCTCGCCCTGCAGTTGGAAAGTCACCAGACGCATGAGATTGACCGGCTTGCTCCAGTAGCACAGGCACTCTTGCCTGTGCGGGTTTGTAAGTTGCACGCACAGACTACCGTGCCCAATAACGATCGCAAAACCCATACCGGCAAGAGTTCCTGTGCTACTTCAGTGCGGGAAATTTGCAAGCGGCGGCTTTATCCCCGGCGGCAAAGGAGTCCGCGTCACATTCATGAGCATGCCCAGCGTTGTGTAGTAGCCGCACAACCCCGTGACGTCGATGATCCCTTGTTCTCCGAATCGATTCACGACTTTCGCATAAACGGGATCGCTCACGCTCTGGTGGAGCCGCAGTTCGGTAACGTATTCGTAGATCATCTCTTCATCCGGCGTCATTGCGGCGGGGCGCTGGCCTTCGGCGACCGCATTGATGGTCTCTTCCTTCACCCCTGCCTTCAACGCCAGCGAAACGTGCGAGTACCACTCAAACTGCTGAGTCCATTGCCGCGCGGTCATGAGGATGATGAACTCACTGATATTTGATCCGAGCTTGGTATTGTAACGAAGGTACTCGCCCACTTTTTGCAGACGGCTCATGAACTCCGGGCTTCGTAGCAGAGGGATGAACGGCCCCACCAGCTCCTTACGCGGCCCTGACGTTATTTCCTCGGCGGCTTTCTTTTGCGCGTCCGTCCATTTGTCCGCGGGGATCGGGGGCATGCGGTCGGCTACGCCTTCGGCTGCCTCGACGCGTGCCGCGGAAGCTAGCCCGAGGAGCGAAGTACCCGCCAGCGCCGTCGCGCCGCCCAGGAAATCGCGCCGGTCCACGAGCGTTTGCGAGTCGGAAATTTTCGGTTCCTTTGGTTCATCCATGGATTTCACCCTTTCTTTCTCCGCTTATTCGGGGCAGGTGCGCGATTGCTTTGCCGAGTCTTGAGGCATTATATGCGGCAATTTTCAAATTTCAAATTTTCTCAAGGAGGTAGAGGAAGACGGCTTTTGATAGCGCTGGCATTCATGGAAGTGGAATACTGGCCGTGCGCTTCGAGGACAATCTGATCGATTTAGATATGCAGGGAAATGATGCCGGCAACAATCAGCCACAACGAAGAGACAGCCACCAGAATCCAGAGCACGACGCCTTGAAGCAACGGGCGGACTCCCACCTGCCGCAACGCCGGCCGCGAAATGCTGGTCCCAATCAGGAAAAGAGTGGCGGTCAGGCCCAGCCTTCCCAGGTTGCTCAGGACGTTGCAGAGGCTTGCGAGTGAGGGAAGGTAGGTATTCACGACGGTCGCCATACAGAACAGAAGGATGAAATACGGCCACTGAATTCGGTTTTTGGAATGGTGGAGCAGGGCAGCACCCAGCGCGACAGGGATGATCCACAGCGCGCGCGTCAGTTTGACGGTGATTCCAACGACGAGAGCGATCGGGCCGTAGTGGGAGGATGCCCCTACGACGGAGCTTGTGTCGTGAATCGCCAGCGCCGCCCAAAGTCCAAACTGTTCCTGGGAAAGATGCAGCGCCCGCCCGATTGCAGGAAATGTCAGCAACGCGACGGAATTCAGAATGAAGATCGTGCCCAGCGAGACAGCTGTTTCCTGCTGGTCCGCCTGGAGGATGGGCGCGACGGCGGCGATTGCGCTTCCTCCGCAAATCGCCGTGCCCACCGAAATCAGAATGGAGGATATTCGCTTCACTTCGAACAAACGGCCCAGCAGCAAACCGGCGGTCAGGGCGAACGCGATTCCCGCCGCCGTGTAAACGAAACCGCTCCGTCCTGTCCGAATGACCTCGTGCAGATTCATGCCAAAGCCCATGCCAACGACGGAAGCCTGTAGAAGGAATTTGGAAAGGGTGCGGCTGTCCACGTCGTAGGGATGAGCAAAAGAAAATCCAAAAATGAGGCCCAGGAGGAGTGCTATGGAAGGAGAAAGCACGCCGGTGGCGCAAAGAATCAAGCCCACGAAGAAGATTGTCTTGGTATTCGTCCGAGCCTCCTCTTCTTTCGCCCGCGCCATACTAGTATCCCCGCGTGCGGACATGCGCGTCCAAGCAGGAATTCTTATGAGCCTTCAATTAGAGTTATCGCGTCGATTTGTTGGGAGAATTCCGGCGGAAATTGGAGCGCTCGCTGACGCCGCGCAAATACTGGTGGAAAACTCCTGCCAGGCCGTCAGGATGAGACCCGGGCAGGCGAATGATGGAAAAGTGGCGCAGAATGCGCAAGCCTTCGACAGAGCCTTGCCGCAGAGTTCCCAGTTTTAACTCTTTCTGAATGGCCCGTGCCGAAACGAAGCCGACTCCGAGACCCGCCTCAATCGCTTCTTTGATTGCCTCGGTGGAATCGAGCTCCATAGCAACGTGCAATTTCTTCAGCGGAATCTTCGCCCTCTGCAACGCGTTTTCCACGACGCGGCGCGAGCCGGAACCCCGCTCTCGGAAGATGAGGCGCTCGGTCTCCAATCGGTCCTTGGGGATGATTTGTCCGACCCATTCATGCTGCGCGGGTAGAATCATCACGATTTCGTCGTCGAGGAACGGCTCAACCCGGATGCCGCGGAGGAGCACGGGTCCCTCCACGAGGCCCACCGCAATGGTCCCCTTCAGAAGCGCGTCTACAATCTCCTGGGTATTTCCGCTCACGACGGAAACCGAAACCCGGGGATTCAATTTTCCAAACTCGCCGATGAGCCTCGGCAGAAAATACTGCGCGATTGTCGTGGAGGCGCCGATGTGCAGATTCCCGAATTCCACTCCCCGGAGCGCCGCGATGTCCCGTTCCGCTTCTTGCGCCAGCGCCGCCAGCTTGTTTGCGTGTTTCAGCAGGCGCCTGCCAGCTTCGGTCAGGACGATTCGGTTTCCCGTCCGGTCAAAAAGGCGGATGGAGAGTTGTTCTTCCAGCGCTTTGATTTGCAGGGTTACCGCGGGCTGAGTCAAGAGCAGCGCCTCAGCCGCCTCTCGAAAATTCAGTTTCTCGGCAACCGTGCGAAATACCTTTAGCCGGAAGTTTTCCATGGTGCTCGGATTATATTCCTTTGAGCTCTCTCTGCAGGATCCCAGTTGCAGAGTATCTTACTCCGCCTGCAAGCGCTTGCGGCATCGCTTGACAAACCGGCGATAGTCGTAGGAATGTTGCCGCAGCAAAACGAGTCGCGCTTCTAACCGCCGATAAAGGATAAACAAAATGAGTAAGGGCGCTAACCACTTCCGAGCAGCGCACGTCCGATCGATCACATTCATTTTATTTTTCACCGGGATGCTCGCGATCTCGTTCGGAACCTTCCGCGGCTTTGGCGGAATAACTCTTGCCGCGAGTCCGGCCCAGGCTGAGAATGGGGATTGGACCTACGCGGATCATGATTTCAACGGAACGCGTTACAGCCCTCTCAATCAGATCACGCCAGGCAATGTGAAGCAGCTCGCAAAGGTCTGCTCGTACACGATTCCCGAAAAAGTGCCTTCCGAATCCGCCCCCATCGTTTCCGCCGGAGTCATGTACGTAACGAGCGACCATTACACCGTCGCAATTGACGCAGCCGACTGCCACGTTTTGTGGTCCTATCAATGGGTACCGCGCGATACCGACTCCGTTCATCCCCACCGCGGGGCCGCCCTCGCCAACGGAAAAATTATCCGCGGCACCGGAGATGATTATCTGATTTCGCTGGATGCCGAAAGCGGAAAACTTCTCTGGGCCAAGCAAATCGCGGACCCCAAACAGGGCTTCTTCATCAGCATGCCGGCGCTCGTGACCGGCGACATGATCTACGTGGGCCCCGCGGGCTCGGAAAGGGCGGGCAGCGGATGGATCGGCGCATTCAAATTGAGCACCGGGGAGCAGGTCTGGAAATTCAACATTATCCCGAAGGATGGCGAGCCCGGCGCCGACACGTGGGGCCCAAATCCGGAAGCACGCAAGCACGCGGGTGGCGCCCTTTGGACTCCGCAGTCCTACGACAGCGAAAAAGGAATCCTGTACGTTGCGGGCGGCAATCCTGCTCCCGATTTCTGGGATGATGCCAGGCCGGGCGCAAACCTGTACACGAATTCCATGATCGCCCTCGACGCGAAGACGGGCCGCCTGCTTTGGTATAACCAGTTTATCCCCCATGACGTGGACGACTACGACATCACGCATGTCAATCCGATCTTCAAATTGAATTCGCGCACGATGATCGCATCGAGCGGCAAAGACGGTGTTCTCCGCGTGGTTGATGCCGATACTCACAAAGTGGTCTACAGCGTTCCTTTCACGACGCAGCTGAATTCGGAGGTGCCGCTTACCACCACGCCAATAAAAGTCTGCCCCGGAATTTTAGGAGGCGACGAGTGGAATAGCGCGGCCTACAGTCCCAAGCTCAGCCTGATCGTGGTGCCGAGCGACGACCTTTATTGCTCCATGAACCAGAAGGATAAGGAACCGCCCAGCATTGAGAAGGCGAACACAGGAGAAAAAAGCTACTTTGGCGGCCCGATCACCCACGGTGCTTACTCCGAGGGACGCGGCCGTCTGACAGGCTTTGACGCCGCGACAGGCAAGGAGCGCTGGCGCTATGAATCTCCAACACTGATGGTCGCCGGCGTTGCCGTGACGGCTTCCAATCTCGTATTTACCGGCGAGGTGGGCGGCTTTTTTGACGCCGTCGACGCACAATCGGGCAAAGTTCTTCTGCATTACGATCTAGGCGAGAGCGTCCAGGGCGGGGTCATTACGTATTCCGCGCACAACGTTCAGTACGTCGCCGTCACTTCGGGCGACGGCGGCGTCCTCCGAAAAGAAACGATCCCCGAAATTGTTGGAGGGAATCCGACCGTGACGGTGTTCGGACTCCCTAAGAAGTAGCAACAGTATCGGCCACAATCCATTGCGCGATTTGTTTTTTTGCGAGTGGCCCGCAAATCTGGAAGTGCTGCGTGAAAACTGCTAGCATGTATCCATTCGACCGCTGAAAAGCGTTGATGGCGCATCCGGACGATGTTGCCGTTTGCACGGGAGTTGGCGCGCCCCGTATACGCCGATTCATACTGGAGGCCCGGTAATGGCATACATTTTTAACGAAGATCAGCTGCCCAGGCTGCTGTCCAACGGCCGCGAGCGCGTTTTCTTCGTCAACAAGGAACTGACCAAGATTGACGACATGCTGGCGGGCATCATGCACTACAAGCAGGGCGCAGCGTCTCCGTATCACATGCACAAAAATTGCGAACACTTTTATTTCATCATGGAAGGCAAAGCCACCGTGCAGACCGAGGAAGGAACTCGCGAAATCGGTCCCGGCACAATGGTCTTCATTCCTGCCGAAGAAAAGCACCGCTTGCGGGCCCTCGAGCCGCTCTTTTACTTTGAATTCCAGGCTCCCAACCGTTTTCAGACCACCATTCTTGAAGGCACTCCCGACGACCTGAAGTGGGATCGCGTGGACGGCGGAGTTTGGATTCAGAGTTGACCGCGCGGTAGGGCGGAATCGCCTGACGAAGTTTGCAAGCATGGAATGCCGGTGAATTAACGATCGAGGAATCGAAAGGATTGACCCGCAATGTCACTGACTTTTATCGACACGAACAAGGTTCCGCACACCAAGCTCGCCGGTTCGGGCGAGTTCGCGGAAATTCTGAACAACCAGCTCTGTGGCGCCAAGAATGTAGTCGGCTCCCTCCGCTGGCTCAATCCCGGCGAAAAGCTGGACGTCCAGTCGGACAAGAATACTCATCAATTGGTCTACTTGATGCAGGGCGAAGCCACCATTACGATGGACTCGAAGGATCACAGCGTGCGGAAAGGCGCCGGCGTGTACGTCGGCCCTTCGGAATCCGTCGCGATCAAACAGGCTGGCTCAGCTCCTCTGAAACTTTTCCACCTGGTCGTGCCGCACCTGCAAAGTTGAGTTAAAGGGGCGAAGCGGGCACGCGGGGACTTTGTAGCGCCGGCGTCCCGCCGGCGGTTTTTCTTTGTTCTTCGCAGGGCAAGATCGCCGGTCATTCTTACATCGGGACGTGCGAGACTCCGTATCTCGAACACGAAATGGAGACAGACGATGTCGAAATTGTATAAGTGCTTGCGTGCTCGCTTCGCGTTCCTGCTCATCTTCGCGGGAGCAGCCTTCATGCCAGCAATCGCGAGAGCACAACTCAAGCAGCCTCTGCTCTCGGAAGACAATCTGAAGCGCGTATCCGATCACGTCTACGTAATTGAAGGCTTCCCCAACGTCGCGATCGTGGTCGGCACGCGTGCGACGCTGGTAGTCGACACAGGACTAGGTGAGCGCAACGGCGCCACGGTCATGCGCGTGGAGCAAAAGCTCGCCAAAGGCCCGATCCTGTACCTCACCACGACGCACTACCATTCCGAGCACACCACGGGCGAACAGGCGTTTCCAGCGAGCGCGATCATCATCCGAAACACCGCGCAGCAGGATGAAATGAACAAGATGGTCGCCGGCCACATCGATGCGTTCAGGAAAATGTCGGCTCAAAACACGGACCTGCTGAAGGAAGTTCACTTTCGTTCGCCGGACGTCCTGTTCGACCGCGAAGCGAAACTCGATCTCGGAGGCGTGACCGCGCGCCTCTTCTGGCTCGGGCCTGCCCACACCAAGGGGGACATGTTGACTTTCATCGAGGAGGACAGCGTCCTGATCCCCGGAGACATCGTCCAGAAGGATATTTTTCCGATTATGCCGAATGCGGACGCAAGCGTGAAAGGATGGCTCTCGATTCTGGACAATATCGAAACCCTTCACCCGAAGTTCATCGTCCCCGATCACGGTGCGCCGATTGTGGACGCTTCTCAGATCGGAACACAGCGCGCCTACTTGATGGCATTGCAAGCTCGGGCGTTGGAGCTCAAAAAGCAAGGTGTTTCGGTAGACGACGCCGGGAAAACAATCACGGCTGAGCTGAAAGCGAAGAATCCGGATTGGCCGAATCCCAACAACGTTGCAGGCGAGGTCCAGCGAGTTTACGAGCAGTCCCAGTAGGACAGGCTTGAGCCTGTCTGCTTTTCGTCGAGCAACGCGCAACCCAAGATCAAAACCAGACAGGCTGAAGCCCGTCCTACTCGTTTCCTACGCCCTCAATCGCGGCAATAACTGCAGCGCGTTCTCACGCTGGATCAACCGAAGGTCTCCCGCGGAAATATCGAATTTGCTCACAGCAGTGGCCAGCCGTTCAATCGTAAAAAACGGTATATCCGACCCGAACAAAAGATGATCCTTAGGCAGCCCCTTGAACACCGCCGCCATGGCGACGGGGCTGAGAGCCACACTGGCGACGTCGTAATACAACTTTTGTATTTCGCGTTCAAATCCATTCGGGATCGTCGCCGCTTTTTCTTCCGGCGTCAGACCGGCGCCGGCGAGGCGGGCCGCCAGCATCAGAATCGTTCCTCCCCCGTGAGAAAAAATCCAGCGAATATTCGGAAAGCGCATGAGCGATCCGCTGTAAACGAGGTCCGTAATCGTTCGCGCCGTGTCGGTGGGAAAATCGATCGCCACCCGGTTCACGTGGGCGACGGGAAGCGCGCAGCAGGATACGGTCGGGTGAACAAAGATGACGGCCTTGCGGCGATTGAGTTCCTCGAGCACGGGTGCAAAGTTGGGATGCCCCAGCATTTTCCCATCGTCGTAACTCGTCAAGAGGCCAATGCCATCGAGTTTCAATTTATCGTAAATATATTCAATTTCACGCAGGCTTCCATCCACGTCCGGCAAGGGAATCGCGCCCCACATCCCGAAGCGCCCCGGATAATCCTGCATCAGCTTGGCGCCGTACTCGTTGCAATCGCGCGCATTCCTGCGCCCTTCTTCATTGTTTCCAAACCAAATGCCAGGGCTCGTCATCGATCCAATGGCGGTCGCGACGCCGTTCTGATCCATTTGCTCCAGCGAATAACGCGGCGTCCAATTGGAATAAAAGCTGCCCGGAAAAGTAGGAGAATCATCCGTCATCCGCTTCAAATTTCTGGCCGTAAAGGCGGGAGGAAAAATGTGATGGTGCGTGTCGATAATGCGCGGCCCTCCCCCGGCGCTCTGCGCAAATGCGCGCGGAGACAATGCCGCCCCCGCTCCAATCACGGACAGCATGCCGAGAACTTTCCGGCGCGAGGGCGCCCGTTCCTCGGATCGAAGCGCAAGCCCGCATTTCTCACGGAACGGAATTGGAGGCGTCACAGGAGTTTCCTCTCGCAAGGGAAGGAGTAATTGGGGTGAGCGACGGGGTTTGAACCCGCGACCCTCGGTGCCACAGACCGATGCTCTACCAGCTGAGCTACGCTCACCACGGACGAAGTATACACAGTTTAGGCCACATTCCGTTTTCAGTAAAGTAGGACAGCCACTCTTGGCTGTCCGCCTCTGGATTCCCGAGGCTGTGCGGGGCAGTGAAGAGTGGCTGTCCTACGAGACAAATTGAATCGCTGTCCGCGCCGGACAATCGCGCTCTCCTCTTCGCCGCAATTGATGGTACAAAGCGGTATGCAGCTACGCGGTCTTTTTCGCCTTCTGTTTCTTTATGACGTGGCTGAGTCGATTGACCTCGGCAAACTTCGCGGCTTGCTAGGCGAGCGGGGCGGCTTGGCAGAGCCCGCCTTCCCTCGCCGCACGCCCGATTACGTGCGCTTTGAGCATCCCCCAATCGTGGAGCCCGCCGAATTCCTTTCCGTGTGCCCTGGCGTCGGCGCCGCATGCCCGGTGAAGTACTACGCATTCGGCGCGATTGTGATTCAGGTCGAGTTGCCGTTCGAGGCGGACTGGAATTCTCTCGTCGAACAAGGAGCGCGCTGGATGGACGCGCCCGAGGTTGAGCCCCAAATTCGGGAATTGGCCCGGCGTCGACTGGACCAGATCGGCCCCGCGGTGAATAGGCCGACGGAGGACTGGCTGCAGGAGAGCTACCTGGTCATCGAAATTCACGAAATCCGCGACGCGGAGGGAAAACAGCCGACAGCAGACGAACTCGTTGCGTCTCACGGCGCGGAACTGGTGCAGTTAATTCGAGGAGAGACGCTCCCGTTCGCCCCCAAATCCCGAGACGAAGCGCTGCAAGTGAGTCTCTCTTATTACCCTTCGGACCTGGTCGTCATCGGATCTCACGGCGCGGTGGTCTATGACAAAGCGGAAGACTCGGCGGCGGTAACCCAGGTTCTGGAATACGCGAAGATGCAGCTACTGGAGTTTCGGTACTACGACCTGTTCATGACACGCGTGCTCTCGGAATTTTATACGGCGCTCGACCGGAAAAGAAATGTGCTGCTCTCCCGCTGGACCTTGCCGCGCGAAGCCCAGCGCTTCAACACAATTCGACTCGACGTGATGGATCTGACCGAACGCATCGACAACGCAATCAAGTTTGTCAGCGATATTTACTACGCCCGAGTCTACCGTCTGGCAGCCACGCGCATGGGCGTCCAGGATTATCGAAACCTCGTGGACCAGAAGCTGCACACCTTCGGCGAACTCTACGACTTCATGGTGGACCAGTTCAACGAGACGCGCTCTTTCGTCCTGGAGGTCCTCGTCGCCATCCTCGCCGTCCTCGACGTGATCTTTCTCTTCCGCGGCCGCTAGAGCCACTCCCGATCCTGGTTCCTTGCAACCCGACTAAAATTGCATCAGTGGAGGGCCAGTCTCCGATAAGGCCGATTGCCGAGCACGATCCGTTCCGGTCCGCAACGCAGTCGTTGAGTGTGCTTAATGGTCCGCTGGGCTGCACGTTCCGCTTCATTGTTGATTGCGAATGCCCCAGTGGATAGGCAACGCGAGCTCGACTTATTTTGCATCGCCTGCAAGTTCCATCGCACATCGTGATTGGCAGCGCGAAGAGTGTGAAGAATGATGAAGCCACAATAGCAGTCACGAAACCTGTTGCGAGAACAAGCCGGTCCATTGCGGACCGCCGCTCCCATTCACGATTCCGAAAAACTCGAAATTTCCGATGGCACGGTCACCGTTGGCATTCAGCAGCGCCCACCCCGTGGTGCCGAAGTGCTGCTTTGCCACGGGAGCAAGCGTATCACGCACTTTGGTTCTTTCCTTGCCCGCCAGCAGCCACGCCAGCGTTGCACAGGTGAACGCGTCATAGGCCGCAAACGCAAACGGAATCGGCGAGGTGAGTCCGGTCGCCTGAAGGATCGGATCGCGCAGCGTCTGCGCTTCAGCCGGTAGACCGAGGTTTGCTGCGGCGAGTTGCGTCATCTCGGCGAATTGCGCCGGTCCGGGAGCGAGAAAGGCGCTGCTCAGTGCGATCCCATCCGTCGCGAACCAGCGAACCGAGATCAGGTCGGAAGAAGCGCTTGCGGCGCTTAACAGGCTGGCGGCTTCGTCGAAACCGGCAACGAACACCGCGATCTGGCTCAAAGGCAGAGTCGATTTCAAGATGCCGACCGCAGTGGCTAATTCCGAGGCTACGGTCGTGAAATTTGCACCCGCGGTGGGATATTCAAATCCGGTAGCAACCTGGATTCCCAGACCGGGTCCGAACGTCCGAAGAGAAGCCGCGAGCCCCTGATTCCCGGCATCGCCGCGCCATACCGGAACCATCGCCTTGATCCCCACTCCTCCCGCCGCCGCCGCGATCGCTTTCGATTCCAGAGTGTCGTCCGGCACGAAGCGGAATACCGTATCATTCGGAATCGACAAACTCGAAGCGGTGCTGCCCTGGCTCACGAGCACGACCCCCGCCGCATCGGTGATTGGCTTGACCGCCGCGACCTCGGCG
>Ga0182024_10015228_pt1 | contig 14759 bp, 5 predicted proteins | sample P32metaG_FD_120480 | JGI IMG/M metagenome (GOLD analysis project Ga0182024, IMG submission 120480) | Permafrost microbial communities from Stordalen Mire, Sweden - P3-2 metaG (Illumina Assembly) | ecosystem: Environmental > Terrestrial > Soil > Wetlands > Permafrost | place: Sweden: Stordalen... | reverse complement strand
GGTTCGAGATGTTCCTGTTTCATGCAGGCCAGCAGTTGGTCGACGCCGCCGGGATCAGTCTCCAGCGCGGCCGCGTCAAAGTTCATGAAGAGGATCAGATCCTGATGCCGCTCCAGGCGCGCAAATGTTCGCACGGCGGTGGCCCGGCAGAGGCGTTCAAGCTCCGGCGTGAGGTTCTCGGCGGCGGCCATGGAGAACAGGCGGTCGGGCATGACAAGCTGCCCCGTCGCGCCGCTGTGGCGGCTGAGCGCCTCGACGCCAACCAGCCCGCGCGATAGAGCCTCAGCGCCGACCACTGTCCGTTGCCGCGCCGACAGGATCGGCTGAAAGAACGTCACGACGGAGCCGGCTTCGATGATCTCTCGAATGTTGACAGGTGTTTGAACTTGCGTCGAAGACATGAGTGCAACCTATGCGCGCAGCCGGTGCGTCCATGCCGGCAATGACCGTCTGCTACGCGACAATGAATTCACAGTTTGCCCAACAGACAACAACGGAGCGGTTCCCGCCAGCATTATCGGCGCAAGGGTGAGCGGACTTCACAGCGAGGGAGCGGGTTTAGCGCGGCGCTCATTTTGCTGGAATTCGGTCCCCCACTAATTCGAGCAGTTCGATGGCGTTGAGGCACCACTGCGACGTGGAATTGGTAGAAATGTTGCGGATTTCATCAATCGGGGACGGAACCTCCGGTCCGGTAACTTCGTGCCAATCAAACGGATCGTTCCCCATGGATATGTCCGGGTTCCCGCCGGAGCCGCCGGCGTGCAGGAACTGGTTCCATGCGCGATCGGCGAATCTTGAGTCGCGCGTCACATACGCGGCGTACGCCGGCAGGCGCGCAAAGTCGGCGCTTCGTCCGAACGCGGGAATCGTCGCCCCCAGCGCGCTGCGCTGCTCAGCTTCCGGAGCGCCGACCAGCTCACAATATTGAAGCCATATCTTGTCCCACGCGGGATCGTGCATCAGCGGAATCAGCTCGAAGTTGAGTTCCGGTCCGCCGAAGTACGCGGCCAGCGCTTCGGTGCCGGCCTGATTGTGAATCTGATAGAGCATCTTGGTCGCCGGATCGTATGCGAACGCCGCGCCGCTCCCGCCGGAGAAAAGGCCGTGCGGCATCGCCTCCAATGATTTCATGCCCGTAACGATGTAGTCCCGGTATTTCGTGTCGCCGGTGCGCTCCCACGCCGTGTACCAGTTGCTCGCGCAGGCGAACCAGTCCGGACCGACGCGGATGTGCGTCGGCCATTTCGTCTTCGGCTCGCTGGTCAGCTCACGCAGCGGATCGACCGCCACCAATCGCTGATCAACGTCGATCTCCTCGTTCATCAGATCGCCGGTGCGCTCGTCGGTGGTGAGATAGTAGAAGAATCGTTTCAGCAGCGACTGGCTGATGCGCACTTCCTTCGCCCCGTCGCCCCAGTGGCGGACGTTGTGGCGCGAACCCAGCCCCTGAAGCGGGCCGAGGTGATAAACATCCACTTCCTGCGTCTGCCGCGTCATCGCCTCGGCCATGCGGTACACGTCCGCGCGGCCGGTGCGCAGAAAGCTGTACCAAAGCCAAAGGTTCGGCATCAGTTCCGTGTTGGCCCACGCCTGCCCGCCCACGTCGTAATGCCATTCGTGACGCGCCCCGTTGTAGGTGTGCATCACGTCGCCGAAATCCCAGAAGCCGAACCAATGTCGCTGCTCGATCTGGCCCTGATAGAAAGCGATCGCTTTGTCCAGCTCACTTTCAATCCACGCCTTGCGCGGCTGTGAGCGGTCGGGCAGACTCCATATCCCGAAGATCGGAATCGAGTGGTAATAGTCCGGCGAGCAGACCAACAGCGGCGGTTGCTGATCCGCCTGCGCCGCCGCCAGCAGATCAGCATCCGATGGAACACTCGCATACGGCCGCAACATGATGACGCTGGTGCGTCCGACTCCCGTGGCGGTGCTCATGCCCGGCTGCACGTCCTCGTAGCTGGCGTCCAGGCCGTTGGCTTTGATGTCATAATGCCGCAGGTCCATCGCCGGCGAATCCGGCGACCAGAGCCAGAGCGTCAACTGAGCGGCTTTGGTGGAAGCGCCTTCGACGTCGATGCCCGTCGGCTCAAGCTGCCAGAAATTCTGAAGGCTCACGCCCAGTCCGCCGGATACGTCGCCGATGAACGCCAGCCCCAGAGAGCGATGTCCGGCGGTGATGTTGATCCAGGCGCTCTTGGGATTGGTGCGCTTCTGCATCGTGTACGCGCCGTCGGCGATCTGCGTCAGTTTGTACGCATCCCACACGGCCATATCCGCGACGTCGTTGCCGTGGGGAAGTTGAGCCAGATCCGACAGATTTGGGATGCGCTTGCCGGCGATCTGGTCCTGGAAGAGCTTGGGCGACGGATTTCGCCGCCCCACCATCAAGCGCACCGGCTCGGCAAGGAATCCCGTGTCGCCGGCCAGCCGAACGTGGCGGTTCTGAAACTCCTCGCGCATCGGAACGGAAAAACGCACGCCCAGCGCATGAATGAAATCGTTCTCCTGATTGCCGTCGAAAATAAACGTGTGCACCATGCGGATCGAGTCCACCCCGGCGTAGAAATAGAGCCGCACGATGAACGGCAGGAACGCCCGCGTCGGCGAAACGTGCATGCCCATGATCTTCACCACCGCCCTCACGGGACCGGATTGTTCCAGTGTCACCGAGTCGATGCGGCTTGCGAAATTCTGATACCGAATGGCGTCCGGCGAGCGATTCTCCAGTGTGCAGACGCATTCGCCATGGGCCGCGACTTCCTGGCCGTTGAGAGCAATTGAATCAATGAGATATTGTCCACTGCGCGGGATATGGCAGGTCATCGGGCCGGTGTTCATGGTGATGGCCTGATCGTCCTGCGTGATTCGCATCGCCGGCGGACTATCCAGCACAGGCGCAACGCCGACCGAGAGCTTGAATGGCGCGGTCAGCCCGCTCGCCGCCGCGATCCCGCAGCCCGTCCACTTGATCGACCCGTCGGGCCAGTACGCCAGCGGCCACGTCTGCACGGCAACGGCGGTTCCCTTGGAATCAGTCAGTGAGAAAAGATCGCTCCGGCGAACCGCGCCCTGCGGCCAGGGAACTCCCCAGCTCACGCCCTGATCGACGGGCGAAACACTTGGATCGAGCCATTGGACCATCGCGCTCGGCGGATCGGCAAACGCCGTCGCGGCCAGCGACAGCAGCACGATAAGGGACATTCGCATTGACGTCATGGTTGTCCTTGATACGCGCATCGGGCGGGCGGCGTTGCAGACTTTCAGGCGTGACCTTCGTTGCGGATGCTCAGGCTGCCGGCATCATAAGTGATGCCAAGCGGATGGATTTCAACGGCCTTGCGGCCCCCGCGGCGGCGGATCATTCCCGCGACCCACGGCGTCATGCCGCTGGATCGTGCCGCGGCGATGCACGCCGCCACGTCCGCCGGGCTGACATAGGCCGCAAACCCCGCCCCCATGTTGAATGTCGCATACGCCTCTTCCGCCGTCATCGAACCCGGCCGCACCATGAACTGGAAGATTTCCGGCAGGTGGCCGATGTCCGTGATCTCATAAACAAACGGCTCTGGCAACCGCATCAGCTTCCGCCAACCGTGGCCGGTGATGTGAACCGCGTATTTCAACCGAATGTCCGCCTTCTGACAGGCCGCGATAAAGGGAACGTAAATCACCGACGGATCGAGCAGCGATTCGCCGAACGAGCGGCCGTCGTCAAGCTGCGTGGCATATCCATCGGGCAGATGCTCGGCCATCGCGCGGCAGAGCGTCAAGCCGTTGGCATGGACGCCGCTGCTGGCCAGAAGAATGATGACGTCGCCGTCTTCCAGGTCGCCGACGATGCGCCGCTGCTTGGGAAAAATGCGCCCGATCGCCGAACCCGCGAGAACCACCGTGCCGGGCTTGACGATCCCGCTGAGCGCCGGCGTTTCCCCGCCGCCCCACGCGGCGCCGGCCATCTGACAGCCGCGCGCAAAGCCCGCCGCCAGATCGGCGGCGCGTTTCTCATCGGCGAACCAACCCGCATCGCCGACCGCCGCGTGCATGGCCACACAGATCGGCAACGCGCCGCTGGTCGCCAGGTCATTGACGATCGCCGCGACCGTGTCGATCCCGATGTTCTGATAGAAACTGCGGCCCGTCTGTTCATACACCGCGTCGGCAACAAGGTTCTTGGTTCCCAAACCCTCTTCGACGTGGGCCAGAAACTCATGCGGCGTTTCGATGAGATAAGCGCTTTCCCCGCGCGAGCCGAAGGTTTCGCTCAGCCCGTGCGCGCCCAGATTCCCCGCCGTTGCGGCCGCATGACGCTGACAAAACCGCTTGAAGGCATCCAGCGGCTCATAATCCACGCCAGCCGCTTCGTAGCTCAGAACCGCCATGCGTGATGTTGTAGGAAATCGCCGCCGACCGGTCAACAGCAACCCTGGCCGGCTCCCGGCGTGCCCAAAACCTTGTCGGCGACACGAGTAAGCAATAATATGATATTGAACAGACGATCTTATCGGGCTAGGTATTGTCTTCTGATACTTTTCTCTCGCGCGAACTGGAATATTCCCGACATCTTGTCACAATGGGAAGAATGATCCGCCGGCGCGGCACTAAGTTTTGACCAGGAGCCGAAGGTCTGGCGGGAAGTTGCGAGCTGTCATGGAATCATTGTCATCCGCCTGGCCGCGACGCCTTTTTGTTTTCCGGCGCCGGCTCAACATTTTTACGGGGACAGAGCACAATGCGTAATGTTTCGACGCGGCAGACGCCGGTGGGAAAGTCGGGAGCGATGCGTTGGGGCATGGCGGCGGTGGTGTTGGCGATCGGACTCGCCTTTCACCTGCCCGGCGCCGCGCGTGCGCAGAGCGTCTCGGAATCGGACGCGCCGCAACTGAGCGTGCGCAAGTTCGGCATCCGCTACCTCTCGCCGCACGACAATCTTCCGACGCTGGACGATCTCTACAATGTGACGACGCGGTTTCATCGCGTCGCCGGCGGGTTCACCGCCGCGCCGGCCGACGGGCCGGGGTTTCCGTACACCGTGGATGACGAGGATCTGCGCAGCAAGAAGTTCTCCCGCGCCGCGATCAAGGCGATTGAGACAAGCCTGCGCCAGTACCTCAACAGCCGCGGGCTGATCGCCGTGCTGGTCTACGCGGCCGATCCCCGAAGCACCAATCAGGACAATCCCGATCCGCTGGACTACGCGGCGGTGGCAAATAACCAGCGCTCGCTGGACCTGACGTTCGTCGTGGTTGTCGGCACCGTCAAGGACGTGGTCGCCAAAACCAGCGGCAGCCACAGCGGAATCATTCGAATTGGATCATCGCATCCCGTTGAAAAGCGAATCCTGGCGAACAGTCCGATCAAGGCCGGCGGGACACTCGACCGCGTGGCATTGAAGGACTATCTGCTCGAGCTGAACCGCCAGCCGCTGCGGCACGTGGAGTCGGCCATCACCAGCGCTCAAAGCCCGCTGGGCGACGAAGTGGAATTGAATTACCTCATCACTCAGGCCAAGCCGTGGACGGTCTATCTGCAGGCGTCCAACACCGGCACACGCGACACCAGCTCGTGGCACGAGCGGTTCGGTTTCACCGACACGCAACTGACTAATAACGACGACATCCTTTCGCTGGATTATGACACCGCTTCTTTCCGCAACACCGACGAGTTTGAGACCTCTTACGATTTCCCCGTGCTGAACTTTGAGAGCCTCCGCGGACGCGTCTACGGAAGCCTGGGACGCTTCACCGCGTCGGACGTGGGACTCAGTCTTCAGGACATCAACGGCCACAGCCAGGAACTGGGCGGCGAAGTGTCGGCGACGGTCTTCCAATATCACGAGTTGTTTCTGGACATGCTGGGCGGCCTGAAAGTGGACAATTTCACGGCCAAGAACAAGCAGCCGGGATTGCCGACGACATTCGGCGACGGTTCATTTTTGCTGCCATACGTCGGCTTGCGCCTGACGCGCGACACGCCCCTGGCCAGCAGCAGCGCCGGTTTGACGTTTTTATTGGACCCAACCTTCCCGGATTCGCCCAGCAACGCCAACCTGCAACAGTTGGGCCGTCTGGACGCGCAGCGCAACTACGCCATCCTCCAGGCCTACGCTTCCCAGTCGTTTTACATCGAGCCTTTCTTCTCCGGCTGGCAGGACCGTGACCTCAAAGCCCGGCCGACGGCGGCCAACGAGATGCTCTTCTCGGCACATGGCCAGTTGTCGATGGATGACAAGTCGCTGATTCCCGAATTGCAGGAGGACGCTGGCGGACTCTATTCCGTGCGCGGTTACGCTCAATCGGTCGCCGCGGGAGACTCGGTCATCATCGGATCAGCCGAATACCGCTTGCACCTGCCGCGGCTGATGGGGATCGCCGCGGCCAATGAGTTTGCCGGCCACCGCATCCCCGCGCCGCCGCTGATGGGCGACACGTTCCACTACCAGCCCTCCGCCGCCGACACGCCGGGCGACTGGGATTTGATCCTCAAGGCCTTCATCGACGGCGCTTACACTCACTCGAACCACGCCCTGATCGACAACAGCGTCGACAACGGACTCGTCGGCGTCGGTCCCGGCATCGAACTTCAGATCAGGGACAACGTAGATATACAGGTGGACTACGGCGTGGCGCTGACTCCGTCGAGCGGGGTCGTCAATAACACGGCGCGTACCCAGATTACCAGCCCGGGATCGGGGCAATTTAACTTCCTGTTCACGTTCTTGTATTGACCCATGGACTTATGTTTGGGGTTTTCCAATGCGTTGTTCTCAATATAAGCGGTTCGGAAAATGGATGTTGACCTTCACCTGTGCGGCCCTGAGCGCTTGGCTCTGGCCGACCCCTCTGCTGGCGGGGCCGCAAGGAGCCAAGACCGTTTCCGGGAATGTGAAGATCTTCACCCGCGGCTCCACCACCATCATTCGCGCCAGCAACAACAGCATCATTGACTTCAGCAGCTTCGACATCGCCAGCGGGCAGACCGTCAAGATCATCGAGCCATCGGCCCAGGCGCGGGTGCTGGAAGACGTGCTCGGCGCCTCGCCGACCATCATCGACGGAACGCTCAAGTCCAACGGAGGCGTTTTCCTGGTCAATGCCAACGGCATCATCTTCGGAACCGGCTCCGTCGTGCAGGTCGGCAGCCTGACCGCCGTGGCCGGACAGATCAGCAACGCGGATTTCCTATCCGGCGTGAATCATTTCACCGACGTGAACGGATCGGTCATCAACAACGGCCGCATCACCGCCGGCCAAAACGTCTCGCTGATCGGACAGTCCGTGACCAACAACGGCTCCGTCACCGCCGGCGGCGCCGCGGTTTTTGCATCCGGGAACGACGTGTTCGTCAACGACGACGGCGGCGACATCTACGCCAAGGTTGCCCCCAAGGCGGATTCACTGGCTGTCGAAACCGACGGTTCGGCGGATGTCTACGCACTGGCTCTGGGCCGATCCAGCAGCGTCAAGGCCGCACAGATCGTCGCCAACGGCGCCGGTAGCGTGAATGTTTCAGGCACGCTTGACGCTTCGTCATCAACCCCCGGCGCCACCGGCGGCAGCGTGACCGTCACCGGCAACTCCGTGGCGCTGAGCGGTGCGACAGTCAACGCCTCCGGTCCCGCCGGCGGCGGAACCGTCCTCATCGGCGGCGGATCGCGCGGACAGGATCCCAACGTCGCCAATTCGCAGAGCACAACAATCAGTTCTGACACGACGATCACGGACAGCGCCCTCGCCAACGGCAACGGCGGTCAGGTCGTGGTCTGGTCGGACGGCACAACCAATTTCGCCGGCCAGATCGCCGCCCGCGGCGGACCGCTCGGCGGCAACGGCGGCTCGGCGGAAGTTTCGGGTGAGAATCTGGTCATCAGCCTCGCTCTCGGCGAGATCGACCTGACTGCGCCCGCCGGCGAGACCGGCACACTCTTGCTCGACCCCGCCAGCGTCGAAATTGAACACGCGGCGACCGCCGACGACACTGAAGTCGTGACCGGAACCAACACCGGCAGTGTCGTCACCGACGCGGACATCAACAGCGCGCTGCTAACCGCCAATGTCACTATCACCACCGCCAACGACGGCACCAACGGCGCCAGCGACACGCTCTCCGTTGACGGCACGACCGGCGGAGCCAACGGCGCTGTCACCATCAGTTGGTCCAACGCCAACAGCCTCACGCTCGTCAGCACCGGCGCCATGACGCTCAACGCGGGCAGCACCATCGACGCCTCCGGCGGCGGCGTCCTGGCGGGTTCCCTGACAATGAAGAGTCCGACAATCGACATTCTCGGCACCGTGACCGTGGGCGGCACGCTGACTCTCGCCGACGCCTCCGGCGGCATGACCGGCGCCGCCATCTTCGACACCGGCTCGGTCATCACGGCCGGCACGCTCTTGAACATGGGTTCGACAACGATCAACGCCACCACAGCCGTCCAGACCCTCGGCGGCGGCCAGACCTACACCGGCCCGGTGACCATCGGCGCCGCTGTCAGCCTTGATGACAACACCACCGTCACCACCACCGGAAACATCACCTTCGACAGCACCGTCGACGGCGGGTTCGGCCTCACCGTCGCCACCCTCGGTACGACGGACTTCAAAGGCGCCGTTGGTGGCGTCACGCAACTGACCAGCCTCACGTCCGGTTTGACAAGCGGCGCGGGAACCAAGTTCACGATGGCCGCCGGCGGAGCCGTCCACACAGCCGGCGTCAACGTGACCGGAGCGGTCACCGTCAATGACTTCGTGACATTCGACTCCGGAGCGCCGACCACTGTTCAGACCGGCGGCGGCGGCCAGTCCTACGCGGCGAACGCCACCCTCAGTCTCCCCACCGTCCTTGCAGACAGCGGTACCACCGGCGGGGACTTCACCTTCACGGGCACGATCAATGGCGATGAGGCTCTGACTGTCGCCACCAAGGGGACGACGAACTTCGAGGAGCTGATCGGCGGAACTACACCGATCGCGAGTTTGACCTCCGGCGTAACCGGCGGCAATGGAACAGAGTTCACCATGACCGTCGGCGCCAGCGGCGCCGGCGTCAACGTCGCCGGACCCGTCACCGTCAATGACCCCGTGACGTTTGAAGTGGGATCCAGCACGGCGCTCATCCCCAGCGTTCAAAGCACGGCCGGTCAGACCTACGCCGGCGCCGCGACCGTCAGCGCCGCCGCTTTCCTCACCGACACCGCCAGCGGCGACATCAAATTTGAGAGCACCATCAATGACACCACCAACGGCACGTTCGGCCTCACCGTGGCCACCAGCGGCACGACGACCTTCGAGGGCGTGATCGGCGGCACGACCCAACTGGCAAGTCTGACCTCCGGCAACACCGGTGGATTGGGAACCACGTTCTCGATGACCGCCGGCGTGGGAACCACCCCCGCCGCCGTCAATGTAACCGGCGCGGTGCTGGTGAACGACCCGGTGACCTTCCATGTCAGCGGAAGCACGATCAGCGCTCCATCCGTCGAGACCAACGGCGGCGGGCAGACCTACAACGCCGGCGTGACGCTGGGCGACCCGACCGTCCTTTCGGACATCGGCGCGGGCAGCGTGACCTTGCAGGGCAATGTCACGGCCGCCAGCGCTGAGCCACTGACTCTCAACGTCGGCTCCAGCGGAACCCTCACCTTCGCCGGCATCAACACCGACGGCGGCGCGATCTCTCTCATCGGCGGAACCGTCGACCAGACCACCGGAGCCATCGTCGCCGGGACAAGCGCTCTCAGCTTCATGACCAACACCCTCACTCTCGGCGGATCGATCGGCGGTACCGGATCGGTATCCGTGAAGCCGGACACGAACACCTTCTCGGTCGTCTTTGGCACCACTCCCGCCGCCAGCACGCTGCTCATCAACGCCGCCGACCTCACCGCCCTGACCACCGGCTCCACCGGCCCGTTCATCGTCCAGGCGCCCGGCGGAACCAGCAACATCACCCTCAGCACCGGCATCACCGCCGCATTCACCAACGCGACCAACAACCTCGTCTTCCAAGCCGGCAACAACGTCGTCATCCAGGGAGCGCTCTCAACGGCCGGCGGCACGATTCAACTGGAGGCCAATTCCCCCGGCCTCACGCCGTCCAGCACCGGAGTGCTGACCATCAGCGGCGCCGGCAGCATCGCCAGCGGCGGCGGCAACATCACCCTGATCGGCACCGGCTTCGTCGACACCAGCAGCACAACCCCCTCGATTGTCGCCGGCGCCGGCAGCACCGTGACCTTCGCTCCCGCCTCGGCCACCGCCTTCACCCTTGCCACCTCGGGCGGAACACTCAATCCGGCGCTGCTGTCGGCAGCCGACTTGACCGCCGGGCTGGTCATCATCGGCCAGGCCACCACCGATGGAACCAACGGCCTGGGAGCCAGCGCCCAGACGATCACCGCGGACGGAATCGCCATCAACAACAACATCACCGACGCCTCGCTGAATTTGGAATTAGTGACCGCCGGCATCGTCGACAGCACCGGACTTTTCTCCGGCGGCGGCGTCACCCAGGCCCAGGCCGCCCCCATCACCGTGTCACAACTGCTGCTTGAGGGCAGCGGCACGTTCACATTGAACAGCACCGGCAACACCGTGGCGACGCTGGCTACCAACACCACTGGCAGCGTCACCCTTGACGACTCATCAGCCCTCACCATCGGTACAGTCAACGGCGTTGCGGGCGCGACCGTGGACCCCACCACCGCGACCATGGGCACACCCAACGCCACAGCCAGCATGCCCAACACCCTGACGCTTGATTTGACGGTTGCCACCGACAATCCGCTGACGGTCTCGGAGCCTATCAACACCGACAACGGATCATTCTCTCTCACCGTGGCCGGCAACGAAGAGATCACCCCGGCCATCGCCTCCGACATCACGGCCCCCACGGCGATCACCATCAACGCTGGCGGCGCCACCGGCCTGACGATTGACGCAACCGCCGTCCTCAATTCCGCGTCCATCACGCTGCAAGCGCCCGGCACTGCCACCTCGACCGTGACCGTGGCCAACGGCACGCTCGACGGGCCCACCGCCGGAACTTCGCCGACCTCCGTGACCATCGAGCAGGGCGAAGGATTCTCCGATGCGCCATCCGCTGGAATCTACGGCGCTGACATTCCCGTGAATCTGACCCTGATCTCCGACGACGGCAGCATCACGCTTGTGAACCCCGGAAACTTCGACAACGCAGCCAGCACCACCAACCTGACCCTCACCGCCTCCGCGACTCCGCAAACCGTCACCCTTCCCGATCTGACCGGCCTGACCCTCGGCTCTTTGAACATCACCGCCGGAGACGGCATCCTGGGCGGCGGCGGCATCAATCTCGGCGGCAACGTCACCACCACCGGATCTCAGTTCTACAACGACCCCGTCACATTGGCGCTGACGGCCCAGACCTTCACCAGCGGGACGGAGGTCAACTTCGCCAAGAACATCATCGGCGGCGTCGTGGGCACGCCGACCGTCGTGACGATCAACGCCCCCATCATCGGATTAGGCCCGCTCAGCAATGCGAGCGTCGCGACGACCGCGACCGTCACCACGGTTGACATTCACGCGGGTGAATCGATCGACGTCGGCCTCGCTCTGCTTGCCAGCGGCGGTACCTTGAACATCGACCCGGCAACCTACACCGACGACGTCGTGTTCACCCTCCCGGTCACGGTCGTCAACACATCCGGCATCGCCGGCGGTTTCGTCATCGCCGATACCTGGACCTCCCAGGCCGCGGGTATGAACCCCGCCCCGACCGTCACGATGGAAGGCGCATTCGCCGCCAGCACGACGACGCCCGGAAACGGTTTCACGTTCGCCGGACCCGTCATCCTCGGCCCCAGCGATTCACAAAACCAGGTGCAACTGAAAACCACCGGCGGATCGAATATTGTCTTTGAAAGCACGCTCGACGCCCAGACACTCGGCGGCGAGAGCCTTCTTCTCAACACGGCCAACACCGGCGCCGGCAACGGCGGGAACGTCCAGTTCGACGCTACCGTTGGCGGCGTCAACGGCGTGACGGCGCTGGCCAGCATCTCAACCCAATCCGGCGCCGGCAGCGGAATGGGCACAACCACCGGGCAGGTTCTGTTCGGCGCCGACACCGGCAGCACGCCGGAAACCGTGACCACGACCGCCGGCCAGACATACGGCAGTCCCGTCGTGCTTGAACAGAACACTACGCTGGTTTCAACCGGAACCGGGTCGACGGCGGGGGGCGTGGCCTTCTCCTCGACGGTCGACGGCGCCACCTCCGGCGGTCAGAGCCTGACGGTAAACGCCTCCTACACCTTCACCGGCGGCAACGCCAACGGCAGCGGCGGCAATATTCAGTTCGGCGCAGGCAAACCCCAGGTGCTGGTGGGCGGAATGAAAACCCTGGCAAGCCTGACGACGACCTCAAACCCCGCCATGGGCGGCACCGGAAACGCGGGTGCGACCATTTTCGGCAGCGCGACTAACGACGTGTCCCCCACAATCGTCAACACGGCAGGCGCTCAGACTTACAACAATCCGGTCGAGCTGAACCAGGACACTGTGTTCACGACTTCCAACCTGGCCTCCGATGCAAACCCCGGAAACGTCACCTTCGAATCGGTGGTGGACTCAGGAACGGCTGGGCCATTCAGCCTGACGGTGAACTCCATGCACGCGGCGGTGACCTTCGACGGGGATCTTGGCGACGTGATCGCGCTCTCAGCGACGGCCAATACCACAAATCTAAACAACCTGACCGTCACCTCCGGCGGCGGCCCGACGACTCTGAGCGGCAGCGTCACGGCCGACGGCAACATTCTCTTCAATGAGAACCTCGTCCTCACCTCGGGATCCACGCCGACGATCACCGGCATGGGCAATTCCAACAACACGCCTGCCACCACCAGCAATGTCACGTTCGACGGCACCATCAGCGGCGCGGGAGCACTCAGCGTCGACGCCGACGGCCAGATCACGTTCGCCCAGGCCGTCGGCACGCCCACGCCCCTGACCAGCCTGAACGTCACAAACGTCGCCGGCAACACCGGCGCCATCGCCATCGACGCCAACGTCACAACCACCGGCCCGCAAACCTACTTGCTCAGCACCGCGATCAATGGCGGCACGATCGCCCTCACCTCCACCTCTTCCACCATCACCTTCGGAAACACCAGCGTCACCGAGCCGCTGGCGCTCACCGGAAACATCACGCTGAACGACACCGGCACCACCTTCAACGGCACAGTGACCGGCACCGGATCGCTCAAGACCGACAGTTCCGCGACCGCGGGCAAGTTCTTCGTCAAGCCCGCCGCCTACACCGGACTCTTCGAGAGCACCGACGACGCCAACGCCACCCTCTTCACCAGATTCGGCCTGTTCCCCGATGGAGCGCGAAACTCCCAGCTTGCCACCGTCTTCTCCACTGATGTTGAGCTAGCCATTCCCAACCCGACGCCCTCCGCGCCCCTGGCTCTCCCCGGTCAGACGACCGCCCTTGAGGCTCTGGGCATCTATGTGAAATCAGATCAGGAAGTGCAGGACGAACTGGCCGTCGAACCCGTCGAGGCCGTCGTCTACGACGACACGCCCCAGGCTCTGAACCCAAGCCCCGACGATCTCCGCATTTCGCCCCAGCGCCTCGACCAACGCAAAGTCCAGGCTCTCGTCGCCGAGGCCGGCGACGTGTTCGGCCCCAACTTCCCCTATCGCCAGGGCGTCACCGCGATGCTTCAGGCCGAAATCGCCGACTTCCGCGCCAAGAGCGGCGCGGCCGACCAGAAAGTTTCGGCTTCGCAGTTTGCCACGTTCGCATTGACGCATCAGGATACCGCCGACGAGCAGGCCTTCGCCCAGAAACTGGCCGGCCTGCAGGCCCTTCGCGGCGGCGTCGACGGAATTGGAATCTCCAGGGCGGAAAGCGACAGCGCCAACCAATGGTGGACGACGAGAATCACGCCGCAGGACGCCAACCTCGTTGACGACTCCGGCTCCTATGATCCGCATTGGCTGCTGCACGTGCTCAACGCGCTGCCCGGCGCGCCGGGACGGCCGTAAGCATAGATAGAGCGGTCAGCGTCAAAAACCCATCGGCGGTCCCGGCCGTGGCGGCGGCCCGTCGCCCGGCGGCTGACCTTGTCTATCCGGTCCACCAGGTCCGCCTCCTGGCCCCTCCGGTCCGCCTCGACCGCCCGGGCCGCCCGGTCCATTATTCGGTGGCGGTGGCGGCGGCGGCAACATCCGATTGCGAACGCTCTGATACCGCCGATCCCAAACCTCAAACTGCGGCGCCGTCAAGACACCCTTGATCTGCTCGCGCAACTGGTCGTACTGCGACTTGAGCTGCGGCAGCATCTGCGTGCGGATCGACCGCAACGCTTCATACCGCTGATTGTAAATGTCCGTCACCTTCTTCAACTGATCATCGGTAAGCAGCAATTCATCGCGCAGACGCCTCACCATTTCCCTCACCGGCGGGTCGGGCTGCATCGCATCCGGCCGCGGCCGCGGCGGGCCGATCAGCATCGCCGTCCCCCAACCCGTGATCCCGCCGCAGACAAAAATGATGACGCCCACCGCCAACATCCCCGCCCCCCGCCAGCGCGAACGCCGCGGAAGAATCACCCGCGGCTCGTCACCCGTCGTTTGGTTGCTCATGGCATCTCCAGTTGTGTGGGAGTGAAAAGGGACGAGACCGGATCAGCCGTCGCCACGTTCGCCCGCAGCGCCATCGCCAGCACGACGCTCGCCGCGATCGCCGCCGCCGCCGCCGTC
>Ga0182024_10015226_pt1 | contig 14759 bp, 16 predicted proteins | sample P32metaG_FD_120480 | JGI IMG/M metagenome (GOLD analysis project Ga0182024, IMG submission 120480) | Permafrost microbial communities from Stordalen Mire, Sweden - P3-2 metaG (Illumina Assembly) | ecosystem: Environmental > Terrestrial > Soil > Wetlands > Permafrost | place: Sweden: Stordalen... | reverse complement strand
CCCATTAACCATCACATAGTCCGCTTTTTTCGGAATCAGCAGTACATCCCCATCGCGCACCGGGACGTCGGCTGACGTATTTCTCAAAGTCTTGCCGTCGGATGGAATGCGAACCACGACTCTACCAATCGGAGGGTTCGCCTGAAGCTGTTGCAACGTTGTCTCGGTTTCCCCAATTGCCGTCTGTTTCGCATTCTTTTGATCGATATCCGCATCAGGCAACTGCTTGAGATTGATCTCTTCCTGTTTCAATCGCCGCACCATCTCCAATCGCGCATTCATTTCCACTTCCCGCACTTCGCGCCTCATCAGCACTGCGCCGTATGGATATGCCAGTGGGCCAAATCCCCCGGCCCGTTCCAGCACGGAGCTTAGCTTCTCCCCAGGACGAATTCCGTAGGTTCCCGGATGGTTCACCTCGCCTCTCACGGCGATTGAAGCGCCAATATCGTTCCAGTTGGGAAGCTGGCGTATAGTCAACACATCACCATTGTTAAGGGGCTCGTTTGACGCCACTTCTCCCGCCAGCGCCTCGGAAATCATCACCGAATGATGTTCTCCGGTGAGCTCTCCCTGGTTGCCCCACTCGTAGTGCGTAAGATCCGCTGCTCGCGTGTCCGCACTCGGCTCCAACCCACCGCCGACTTGAATCAAATCCGCTACGGTCATTTTTGTCGTTAAGGGATACCGCCCTGGCTTCCCGACTTCCCCCTGCACGTACACGCTAGCCGGTTGAACCGCGTCTGGGCTTCGGTGAATCAGCAACCGGTCCCGAGGCTGTAACAAAATGTTTGCCGTCGGATCACCCTCAAGTGCCAGCCCTAAGCTGACGCTGAAAATCTTCATCTTGCCATCGGGTAAATACCGGAACACCTGCGCATCGTCGATTTTCGCGTCCGGCGCGATTCCGCCCGCTAGGTGCACGGCATCACTCAAGTGAATCTGCCCCGCCGTACGGTACGTTCCCGGCCCGCGTACATCCCCCCACACGGATACTGTCGGTGGATTCTCGAAATCAAACCGGCTGAAAATTCGTACCGTGTCCATCGCATGTAGCACCGGCGCCTGTGCCGGATTTGTGAGCGCATCCGTCAAGTCAAAACTCTCGACCGTCGGATGAAAATCAGGCGCGTTCAGCCGAATAATTTCCGCGTATTGCCCCGCCGGCTCTGGCAACAAATCCTTGTACGACATAATTACGTCGGTCACGCGCATGCCTTGGCGGTAGGAATACCGGCCAGGCCGGATAACGTGCCCTTCCAGGTACACGGCATCCTGGTTGTACGGCGCGATCGGAAACACCCGGATGCGATCACCGTCATGAATCTCGAACGCTTCCAGCTTCTTGGTAACCTCGGAATCGGAATCGCCTTCAGGAATATCGAGACTCATCATTGTCTGACTCTGATGCACCACCAGTCTCTGCACCTCAATATGCCGCAGCGTGGCCGTCGGAAGCAGTCCGCCGGCGAGTTCCAAAACCGTCGCGAGGGTTTTCTCGTCCTTTAACTCGTAAATCGCCGGACGTCGAACCATTCCTTCGACCGTCACCTGCGGCCCAACCGGCGGCACCAGCACGGTGTCACCGTTTTCCAATTGCTGTAGTCCGGATTTCACACCGTGCAGCAGAAGATCGTAAAGATCGACAACTTCGACGAGTTGATTCCCACGGTAGTGCTTTACAATTCGCAACGATCCCTTTTGTGTCGGCCCACCTGCAACAAACAGCGCGTTCAAAGGCGTTGAAAGCGAGCTGATATCGTAAGCGCCGGGATTCGCGATGTCGCCGACTTCATACACTCGAATCGTGCGCAACCTTGTTAGCGACACTTCCGCGGATACCTGACGGAATTGCGACCGCAGCGTTTGCTGCAAACTGGCCTGCACTTCCGCCAGACTCTTGCCACTCACCAACAATGGACCAACTTCAGGCAAACTGACGCGCCCTTCACGATCCACTACGCGATAAATTCTCTGGCTCACCCCACCCCACAAATCAATCGACAAACCATCCCCTGGTCCGACCACATAGTCGGGCCCCGCCGGCACATCCATGGGAATAAGTTTCGAATCCCGCGTCCCGTTCTCAAACACCTCCGCTCCAAATCGTTTCGGAACGGTTGGTCGCGGGATAGCCTGAACGTACATATCGTAGAGCGATGGAATATCGTTGTACGGGCTAGCTGCTCGAACCAGCTCAGGCGGCCCAGGCTGCGGCTTGGGCTGATACCCGCGATCAAACGGCTGCATCGAGGAATAAGACGACGAACTCCCCGTCGAAGTTGACGGGTTCATTTCGCGTCTATTCGAACGATATTGGTCCGTCGTGTTTCCAATTGGGCTATTCGCTCCGACTCCATAAATCGCGAACGAATCCACCACGTTCCGGTTTTCAGTGCTTGTTACCGACTGCGCGCTGCCCGACTGCCCGTCTGCGTCTCTGCCTCCGCGCAGGGTTGTATCACCACTCCCGCCGAAGCCCGTGGAACCCGGAGATAACGTCGAGTCGAATCCGCTACCCAGTGGCAGGTCCGGGAAATCCCCGTCACCCTGGTCCGTTCCTTGACTTGACGATCCAAGCTGCGCGCGCAAGATTTGTCCTTCTCCATTTTGTGGAACGTTCTGCGGATTCGATTCTTCAGGCCCGATCCTCGGATTTCCTTGCTCGATTTCTGGCCGACGCTGTTGCCCTGGCGCTTGCTCTTCCTCCGAACCCTGCCGCTGTCCACACTGCGGATCAAGCGCGTTGCAGGTCACGGTATTCTGCACGTTGCCTCTTCGCTGCTGCCGCGATCGTGCTTGTGCTTCTTCTTCTTCATTCTGCGCGATCCACTTCACGCGTTCCTTCACCAACAGATCCTGCTCCTTGCCGGCCGCCGAGTCCGGATTTAACTGCGGCACCAGGTATCCATAGCGCTGCACCAGCTGCGTCGCAATCGACCGGAACTGCACATCCGCTTGCAAGCGATCGAAAATCGCATCATCGCTCAAATCCGTTTCGCTGATGATTTGCCCCTGCGACGTCGCATCCTTCGCCACCCATCGCTTCAGTTCCACCATCAAGCCCGTATCCTTAACCAGAATCGTCTTGATGTCCGCCGCAGACGCCGCCACTCGGCTCAAATTCTCGCGCCCCAGCTCGGAACTCGGTATCGGGGGCCGCCGCCGATCTTGCCCCTCTTGAGCACGAACCCCCGCCCCGCAGAGAAACAACACCGAAAGCACACAAAATACTCTCATCCTTGGGTTCCGCATTTCACAATTCACTCTATTTCGCCCATCCTTCGCTTTTATCTCGATCGCATCGCCATGCATTTCGCCTCTTGGCAATGGAACTCTAGCGCATCCATCAACTCCGCGCATCACACGCGCTCCCCCGCATCCGCGGGCGTAATATTCCGCACCGCGTTCAAGATCCCCTGCTCAGAGGATTCGATTTGGCTGGAATGAATGTCGAAAGACGCCCAGTAGAAAACGCTGCAATTCTGTTGCGACGCGACCGCGATGATCCGCAGTTCGGGCTGATCACGAAGGAGTGTATCGCAGATGTCAGGCCTTTTCGCCGGCTCATCCAGTGCGATCACCAGCAAGTCGGGCGATGTCTGTCGCACTCGCTGGCGGATCTCCGCCTCGTCGGATACTTCCCCAACTATCTCGATGCCAGGTTCGTCCGACAAGGTTGCCAGTATCAGCTCCCTCATCAGCTTCGGCCGGTTGGCCACCAGAATGCGAATGGGCCTGTCCATATCTTTTACTCCTCGTTCGATTCCTCTTAAGTATTGGGGAATCTGTGAGAAAGAGAAGACTCAAAGAATGCCTGCTTCGCCTGCCAACCTCGCATCAGCCTCTAGCATCACGCTTGGGCGAGACTCACACCCCGAAAAGTACTAAGAATTTCCCAAGCTTCAGGAGGGGAGTACTAGGTTACCAGTGGGAAATAACTATTCCGCGACCTCTTGACACCAGACTTAGCCGCCATTTAACTTTGCCGCAGCAAGTTTTTGGGGGATACTAGCTTTACTTTCAGATGTATACTCATTACAAGTCGCAACAGATAAATAGGCCGTATTCAAGGGGTTGAGGCCGACGGAGAAGACTCGCATCCATCAAAGAGGGCTCTGAGGGCTCTGAATGACCCAAATTAGCGAAAAACAGTCGTCTCCATCGACGAACGTCTACGTTGTTGCCGAAAATCGTCTCCTCCGCGAATCGCTCGTCCGCCTGTTCCGCAAGCGCGGCGACCTCAGCATGGTCGGGGAGGCTTCCTACTCCGACTCCGCTCCAGAGCTCATCGCTTGCGCTCAGGCCAATTTGCTCCTCCTCGATTGCCTAAATTCCAATCACAAGTCCGACGATCTGATCTGCGACCTTCGCGAATCGGTCCCTCAAATCCGCGTCGTTCTGTTCGGCATGGACGAGGACGCTGAAGTCTTCCTGAAAGCCGTAAGGCTAGGGGTCAATGGATACGTTCTGAAAAGCGCGTCCGCCTCTGAACTCGTGGATGCCGTCCGAAGCGTCGCCCAAGGCGAAGCGGTCTGCCCCGCAAAATTCTGCAAAGTATTGTTCCAGGCGATCGCCAGCGAGGCCAATCAACAAGCCGCCATCGCCGAACAGCGCGCCGGCCTGCGCTTCGAGCTAACCCAACGCCAGCGCCAGCTCATGTCTCTCGTCGCTATGGGTCTCAGCAACAAAGAAATCGCCGCCAACCTCAACCTCTCCGAATTCACCGTGAAGAACCACATCTATCGCGTGATGAAGCAAGTCGACGCCCAAAACCGGCACGAAGCTGTCCATCTCATCCGCGCCGGCGGATCACACGAAGACCAATGGCAAAGCCTGCCGCTGCGCTGACCCGCCCCATAGCAAACTGCGACAACGGGAGGGCGCGGCTCAGTTCTCTGCCTATCACCATGGGATCAACCCGCAAGATCCAACGCGACCATTCCACGTTGTCTTCCTGCACTTTCACCTTGTCGGGATCGAGCTCGTAAACTCCTACTCCAGCGTGTTCATCAACAGACATCGACTCCACAACCGCAGCGGCACAACGCCTTGTTCTCCCCCCGTGATACATGTTTCATCGAGCCGGCGGATCGTCGTTGTACCGCGCAATCGCAAACTACACCGGCTTCCACGCCAGCTTCTCGCCAGCGCTTGCACTGGGCCCGTCAGCCACACTCGTCAAATGCAGAGTACAACAATCGCTTCGCATGGTGGGAGGGCCGAATGGAGACCAACCATGATCTTCCGACCTACCTCCGGTGCGGGCATTAGATTCCGCTCTACGACCTTACGCCGTTGATCTGTTGATCTATGGACGATTCTGACCGGGGGGAGGGAGGGGCAGGATACTGGTTCTTCCCACTTCCTCGGGCCGCACGTTCGGTGGAACTCCCATAAACTGGGGCGCATCAGAAAGCGGCCTGATCGCCGCGTCAGGAGGAGCATTGCCCACTTGCCTGCCTCTGGAGGCCCGGTGGCATCAACTACCCCAGCCTTTTAAGGGCCTGCTCGACAGGCCGGTCCGCCTGAGCTCCGATCACCGTTTCGGCTTCGCTGAGAGGGCGAACCCGCGCCTCGGGCGGCGTTGCGCATTGCTCTTCTTCCTGTGCGGGACAATGAACAGCGGCTAGATCTGCTGCCGGATTGCTCTCAACTTCCCGTGTACTGGCGCTTCTAGAACTCATAGTTGGAATCTGCGCGATCACCTGATTGCCCTCCGACGTCGCAATCGCCGGGGCGGTATCCACAACCGGCAGATCGTTGGGGAGCCCCCACTGGGTCGCCAAGAAGGTCGTGGGTGCCGATGAAAGGATGACCCACCAAACACCGCCCGAGGGTCGCCAGACGGCAATATCCGTGGTGCCGTCTCCGTCGTAGTCGCCCGGGACAGGGATGTCTCCGGTCGTTCCCCATTGCTGCACGATCGGCTGGCTCGGCGTGCTGCTGGGATGATGAACCAAGTACCGCTGGGAGTCCGCCAGATGGCAAAATCCGTTAGGCCATCTCCGTCGAAGTCACCCACCACGGGCGTATTCTCCGGCCTCTCCCCACTGCTGCTCGATGAATTCGCTCGGGTTGAAGCTCGAAAGAACGAACCAGGTGCCGGTGGAAGGCCGCCACACCGCATAGTCCGTTTGGCCACTCGCATCGTAGACACCCGGCACAGGGACATCTCCGCTCGTTCCCCACTGCTGCACGATGTACGTAGTCGGGTTGCTGCTGGGAATGACGTACCAGATGCCGTTGGAAGGCAGACGGCAATATCCGTGGTGCCGTCTCCATCGTAGTCGCCCGGGACGGGGATATCTCCGCTCGCTCCCCATTGCTGAATGATCGGCTGGGTCGGGTTGCTGCTGGGAATAATGAACCAGGTGCCGGTGGAAGGCCGCCACACCGCATGGTCCGTTATGCCATCTCCATCATAATCGCCCGGGACAGGAATATCTCCGCTCGCTCCCCACGCCTGCACGAAGAACTTGCTCGGGTCGGAGCTCGATAGAACGAACCACGTGCCTATCGAAGGCCGCCACACGGCCTAATCCGTTTGGCCACTGCCATCAAAGTTTCCAACTTGGTTGGCGGAACGGCACGAAGATGTATGGCGCCTGGCCGCGCAAAGGTTCTTGACTGGCGGGTCTTGCTTGGACGTTTGCGCCTTAACGGGCGAACTCACTACGCCAAGAACGGCAACGCTCCATAGCATCAAGGCAATCAGCTTCGCACAACCATTGCGGACGTACTAGATTTCATGGCTCGCCTCCTAGATTTAGAACGGCCGGATGGGCGGGGCACAATGACACTAGGACTGTAATGTCTTACCTTTGGAAACAGTCTCACGGCTTCGACTTGCGTTGCGCGGCGCTCGAACCAGGATTTTCTGTTTCGACCGCCGGATGGCGAGCGTTATACACCCGAAGCCCTTCCGAGGGAACTAAATTTCTTCGTCGCATACTTGTTTGCATCGGAAACGCTCGAACCAGCGGGAATAGCCAGTGTCCTCAATCCCGTGAGAATTGAACTTAGCCGCGCAGTCTGGCCCAATCAGAGTCAGCGATCTGCTTCGACTCCACGCGAAAACAACTTCTGGCCTTCACCACTGAACCCCTGGATAGAAGCTTGGAATTCTTTGGCCCCTATAAGCATCTTGCCCGGTGACTTGCATGTGCCAAACCGTTTGCGCGCTGCTGCCCTGCGTCACCTCATAGATCTCTCCGTCGGCCCCGTTCCCCCCGGCAGCTTCGCAGAACTCCTCATTCCCGTTCGCGAGCACCGCCACATTCCCTCCAAAAAACGAGTACGTGGGCGCGGTTAGATGAGAGGTAAATGTTGCCGTCTTCGCAGTCTCGTCAATCTGCAATAGAGGCACCGTGCTGTAAAGACAGGGTGGGGCTCCGGTGGTTCCGCATGTCACGCCGGGAGCGAAAACGCGGTCATCGCCATTGTCAAAGAGTGCCAACGAGAACGTTCCCGTCGTGTTCGTGGTCGCAAATGACGGGCCATGCTGCGCATAAAACCAGTCCGTTGGATCCGTCCCTCCAACCAGCGTGAAATCGCCTTGATAGCCTAGGTGCCAGATGATGTCACCCGCCCCAGTTCCATTGGCGTAATCCACCTTGACCAGCCAGTTTTGATGTCGGATGGAGATAATCAAATTTCCATCATCCGCCGAATAGAGTATGGCGTTCGTGTGAGTCCAGTCCGGGAACAGATACGGTCGCCGGTTGATGTCCAGGTGGTCGAATTCATTCCAAAGCCAGACCGGATTGTGATTCTGGTCCAGGTCGATCAGCACGTCTCCGGTTACCGTTGTCCCGGAAATGTCCTGCTGGGTCGCTGCAATCACGACGAGGTGCCCGTTGGGCAGCATCACGAAGTCGTGATGCGTTCCAACGACTGTGATATTGCATCCGGCGCATGTTGCTGCTGCCAAGGCCTTGTTTAGTTCCGCGCCGGTCATTTGCCAAATAAGGTTGCCGGCCAGGTCCACTTCCTGAAGGACCGAGTTCGACCCATCAGCCGCTGAATCGCTGAAATTAATAAGGAAATGGCCATTAGGAAGCAGCTTGATCGGATTCGGAACGCTTCCATTGGGCCCCGAAGTGTAAGTCCATAAAACATTGCCGCTTAGATCGGTGATCGTGGCCCTCGCGGTACCAGTAACCAAATCCAATAGCTCTACGCCGCCTTGCGGCGTCATGCCCGGTGTGGTCGTAACGGTTATCGGCGGGGCCTGCGATGGTACGACGGCACTCGTCGTGAATAGATGGTCGGTATCCATGACTTGCGTTCCATCGCTGAATTGCACGACGGCTCTCATGTGATACAGCGTGTTAGCCCTCATTCCCGCGACAAACAGGTTCACCGCTCCACCTTCCGGCGACGGTTGCGTCCACGTCGTCAGTCCATAGTTTGTATTCAGTCCAAACTGCACTGAGACGTTCCCCGATCCCTGTGGCGCAATGGAATAGAGCGCCACCTGTGGGTTGGCCGTCGTCGACACCTGTCCTGGCGCCATTACGTGTATGACCGCGTCAGCCAACTCCGTTCGATCTTCCTTGCTGGTGGCCGTCACGACAACGTTCATACTTTGCGTTCCAGATGGCGCCGTGTAATTACCATCCGCGTCAATCGTCCCCGCCGTGGCCGACCACCTAATCCCTGTAGGGCCATTGTTCGTCGTGCCTGGCGACGTGACTCCCGACTGAATGTTGGTCGCGGTAGCAGTGAATTGGACTGTTTGGCCCGCAGTGAGCGCCGAAACCGCGGGACTAACAGTTATGCTAATGGGCAACGAGGCTTGATTACTGCAACCGGCAACACAAACGATTAGACACAGAACAAAGCACGAGGCGATCGGTTTTAAACCCATCTAAGGTTTCTCCTGTGCCGGAGTGCTATTCGTTGTCTCAGACCCCGTACTAGCCATCGTGTTCCATACGCTCCCGTTTGGAGTCGAAGGGGACGCCGTACACGACCCAGCTGATGTGATAGCCCCGAAGGCCGGAGACCCTCCAGCGACACCGCTCACCCTCCATGTGGGGTTGGCGAGGCTCGGTTTACTCCCAATTGCGGTAAATTGCAGACTCTGTCCCGCCTCCACAAGGACGGCGCTCGGCGTTACCTGAAATGCGGCCGGTTGAGGAAATGGAGAGCCGCTCGACGCGCGGCCGGACACGATGATGGCTGAAACAAACAAATAGCTTGAGGGGATAAATCGTTGCCAGTTCCGACCCAAGGTTGAACCTCGCTATTTTCTTAGGCACGTTTCCTCCCCAGCCGGAAACCACCCAGGATTTATGATTTAAATTTATGACTTATTTCTCTTCGACACGTCCCCGCACAAGTCTATTCCGATGAACTTGCCAAACGGTTCCCATTTCCGGAATCCGTCGAATGGAAAGTCCTAACAGATTCCGGGTCCCGCGCTGCGAAGCCTTCTGCACACGTTCATGAATGCGAGCACGCTCACCACAACGGCCGCGAGCGCAAACAAACAACCTCTCCGTCGTACGCATCGTGGATTGCCTCCGATGCGCGAAACGTCAGCAGTACAGGTCCGCACGCCCTATCACGGGCTCGGCCCTGATTCCCTGGTCATACGGGGACAGGATTTAGGCAACTTCGCTTAACACTCCCACTGCCAACACCGACCCCCGGTGAAAGTAGCGGCATTGTATTGACTGGTTCGGCGCGCGTCTAGACGTACCTGCCGCGGGACGTACAAAACCTGCAAACCCAGCGTCGACAGGAAGGCGAAAGATTCTACCGCGAAAACGCCAGGATCTTGGCAACGCTGCAACGGCAACAAGCTGACCGCAAAGAGCCTCGCATTCCCCACTTGTACTTTTCTCGTCTAGAACCACATCTATCGCGTCATGAAGCAGATCGACACCCAAGACCAGCACAAAGCTGTCCATCTCATCCGCGCCGGCGAATCACATGACGAGCATTGGTAGAGCCTGCCTCCGCGCTGGCCCAACCCGTGGCGAATCTAATGACAACGGAAGTCGCAGCTTCAGCTACTCCGCAGTGTCGGTTCCGTGCCTAATCGCCTGTTGCGGGGCTTGCGCCGACCGGCGTCGACTTCAGCACCCTTCATACTTCGCTCACCTATTGCGCGGTAGGAATGGTGGCAGACCGCTCGCCCCAGTGCGCGATGATGTCGCGCACCACTTTATCTCCCACGGTCTCGGCAGCCTCCAGAGCCGGAAGATAGGCCGAGTAATTCCCGAAGACCATGCCCTTTAAGCTGTCCGCAGCGCTCGTTCCAGGCGGTTCGCGATCGTAATTGCTGACCGTCCGCAGGACTAACACCCTTTGCAGGTCGACGCGCTCGGCCCGGCCCAAGAACGTCAGCGCTTGCATCGTTCCGGAGTCCTCCATCGCCGCCACCATGTAATTCCCTTTGCCGCCCGTATAATACTTCGTCCACGCGTTCGCCCAGTCTTCCATCTTCGATCCATGCCAAAACGTACTGGCCGACATCGTGTCGCCTCGCGTGACAAACGGCGGCCTAATTGCATTCGGAAATCTCGCAAATCGAGCGCGCGCTTTTCGCAAAGCGTCCGAGTCGGCCAACGCCATGTCCTGAGTCAACTGGAACGCCCAGCTGACCAGGCTGGCATTCAAGGTATAAACCTCGCCCTCCAGATCGTTCCGCACCGGCTGCTCGTAGGGCGTCCGTTTGCGCAACGGCACATAGCCCGTGGGCCAACTCTCCGGAATCTGCCGCGCGTCAATCTCAAACGCCAAATCACCATCCACCACATGATCTGCCCACACCGCGGACCCCAGCGATACGTCCGCCGGATCTCCTCCTCCTATCCCTGCCACAATCCAGTACGCCCTTGATAAATCGAATCGCGGATCCAAACCAAGCGCCATCACCGAAGCAGCCGCTTTCGCCGTCGCCACGCCGGTCACCATCCCCAGCACGCCATCCTTATTCATCCGCACATGGCGATAACCCGCCGGCAACTCCAGCACTTGATCGAGATGTTCCCGTTCCACCCACAATTGAAATTCGCCCGGCGCATCCCCGATATCCTCCCCACGCTCAAACGCAGCGATCACCACAACCTTCACCTCGATTGGTTGTCCGGGAGGGCCCGCCGACAACGAATACCCGCAGAACATGTGTACCGCCAGCAGCCGCAATATCGTGGCCTTATGTCGAGCAACCCACACGATCATGCTTGCCATCATCTGTTCTAGGCTCTAGGGCAGTAAACCGAACACCGCAACGCTATTGGGAGTCCCCACGTAGACATTGCCATTCGCAACGATTGGGGTAATGAATTTGTTGCCCGAGAAATCATCGCGTGAGTTCGGCGTCTGGCTTGAAATGTACAGGGTATTTGCAAGGTTGGTCGCATCGAATGCGAACAGCGAGGCTGTGGTACTGTTCCAGACGGCCCAAACGATCCCGTTGGTTGTCCCATTCGCTGATATGGTTGGTGTGGTGCCTGGATATGGAAACTTGCTAGGCGACATCGATGACGGCGTTGCGGACAGCTTGCCTCCCGCAACGGGAAACGCTTTGACTACGTCACTCGATGCCCCGTAGTATAGGGTCCCATTAAAATATGCCGGCTTCGAAAATACGATTCCGGAAAGCGCTGTGTCGAGCTCCTGATAGATATTGTTTGAGCTGGCGCTGAATTTCCCCATGTTATCGCGGTCCACCACGTATACCTTCACGTCCTTACCCGCCCCTATCGCCAGATGCCTCGTGTTTCCGCTACTGTCGACAACGTCAGGTAACAGCATTGGTCCGCCCGATCCTAGATCGTAGTCCTTGTCGGACTCGCTGACGGTGTTCCAAGGAGTGAAATAGTCCAGTAAAGTAAGCGGTAACGACGAAACCTTCACAAAGCAGTTTCCGCAATTTCCGTTCAGCGGTAATCCGTTTGTACCTGCTGTTGTATCAAAGTCGCCGTTCCCAAGAATGATATAAATATTTCCGGCGGCATCCGCCGCAGGACCGGCACCCGACATCCAGATGCCTCCTTTTTCGCCATTCGGTACCAGGTTAAGCACGCTCGTCTGCTGCAGGGTATCGGCGCTGTAAGCGATCACCCAAGAGCTGTACGACCCTAGGTCGCAATGCGAAGCCCATGTTGTGTATATATTCCCGTTGACTTCAAGCAGCGCTGCTCGCTCCAGGTAATGTTTGGGGACAAAGGTGACGTTCCCGTTCGAGCTGTTGATCCCCGAACTCGGATACGTCGCGGTAATCGTCGTGGGTCCGCCAAGCAATTCCTTTCCGGTGGTCAGGTCCAACGCGTGAAGCCGCTGATAATAGCTCCCGGTAGCGTCTTTGGATGTGGCCACAAGAAAAATGGCCCCTCGATTGCGATCGATTACCGGCGTCGCCGTCACGCCAATTTCTGGCGTTACCGAGTTGCAATCTCGGTCGTCACTCGGCACTTCGTTTGGTAACAACGTCGAAGCCTTCCAGAGGTAAGTGTCCGTATTTCCATTGATGCTGTCGGCATCGAACGCGAACACGCTTCCGTGCTCTGTCGCAACATATAGGACATTCCTCGCGCCGACGGTTGGAATGGTCGCGTTAGAGAGATAAAGAGGCTGGGCATCCACTAGACCATCCACAACAAATTCTCCCAGTTTTCCAAACGTTGTTTCGTTTACCAAAGCTGGGGTCAATACTTTTTCATTCAAGTCCTGACCAAGACGCATGTTCTCGTAGTGATAGGTTGGCACGTCAATTCCGGGACCCACCGTCAAAGTCGCGGGGGCACTCAGTTGCGGCCCGCGGGGATTGCTCACGGCGACGCGGAACTCCGCGCCGTTATCCGCCATCGTCGTTCGAGGGGTTGTGTACTCCGGGCTCGTCGCGCCGGGAATATCCGCTCCATTTTTCTGCCACTGATACGCGACGGGCCCGCTTCCCGCCGCCGTCACCCTGAACGTAGCGCTTTGCAACAGCGATACGCTCTGATTGGCGGGTGGCACCGTAATGGTTATGGGGATGGGAAGGCCCGAACACCCCGAACTTCCAAGCACCAGCGTCGCGAAAATTGTCAAATGCCAGGTAGCGAAAGGATTTCGTGGCGTCACCACATCCATAACACAGCTCCATCGCGTATGGTTTATGTAGTTCAATTCCAACCGCTATTCGTTGAAAGATTCCCTGGCATTGCGGTCTGAGTTCCCTGCCGCAACCCGCCAGGAAAACGAAAGAGACGCCACAAACATGGCCTCTCTGACACCGTTGATTTAGGTTTGGAGTTGCGGATTGTACATGCACTGGACTCCGCTGTCCATCCAAACATCGGCTCCCGCCCGCCTTGGGTGCGAACGATTGCAAGAGTGCTCGCGCTCTCGAGCCTCGAAGGTCGCTCGTGGGGTTAAGGATGTTAAGGTTTCGAGGAGTTGAGTGAATGGCAATAACAGGCGAAAAGGTCGGATGCGAGCTTTCGCTGAGAACAGCGAGACATCAGCCAGTCTTCCGAACCTTAAAGTCGGACGACGTTTGTGCCTCAGAACAGGCGATTAAACAGAAGTTCGTGGAGGTCAAGAGGTCGGACTTACGGAACGGATTGACGCGACGGCAGAGGATCTTCGTTCTTGAGAAATTAGTCGGCCTAAACGACAAGGATGCCGCCCTCGCCGCCGGCTATTCCTTAAGCGTAGCGGAAAACACGAAGCGACGAATCTGGAAGCCGCGAGTGCGGGCTGAATGGGAGCGGCTCCGATGCGAGGTTGCAACTAGGATTGGGCAGAACGCCGAGGGATCGGGAATGGGCAGGCCGTGATCGCTGAAGGCGTGGTGTCCACGAGGGGCCTGGGGCGGTACCTAGCGACTTCTCCGGTGATCCAACTCATCGGGATTACCACTGCTGCCGTAATCCAACTCGTGGCAGACACACGCGAATACCTAATCGGTGAATACGCAGAATCGAGCAGCTACTGCACCGTAAGGGTTAGATTTTGGGTTTGGGTGGTGGTGCCGGATTTGGCGGTTACGACGATGGTGTAAGCCCCGGCTGGGGTGCCGTTGGGATTGGGAGTCGGCGTCGGGGTAGGCGAGCTGCCGCCACCGCAGGCGCAGAGCGCGACTGCTAGCAGTGGAGCGAGGCGCCAGCGGAGTCTTAGGGATTGCTGGGCGGATGCTGCCTTCATTAGGACTAGACATCCGAGAATTGCCAGCGCCCAGAGCCAGGGAGTTGGGCCGTTGGGATACAACCAGACATGGGAGCGGGATGTTGTGGAGACGCTGGCGTTGAAGGTGGAGGCGGAGGACGCGCTTAGTGTGAGCGCGGCGGGAACGGAACATGTGGCGCCGGTGGGTGCGCCGGTGCAGATGAGGGAAGCGGTGCCGGTCATGCCTGAGCCGCCGATGGAGAGGGCGTAGGTGGCGGTTGCGCCGGCGGTGACGGTCGCGGAGGCAGATCCACCCGAAGCTACGCCGAGGCCGAGGCTAACATCACTTCTCGGATCTGGTCGTAGATGCCATTTCGCCAGAGCCCCTGTTGCGCTGGCGTCGAGCCTCGATTTTTTGCAAGGCACCTTTGAAAAAATCCACCTCCAGGGTCTTCTCTGCCAAAAGCTGTTTCAAGCGGTGGATTTCCTTGCGGTGAGCAGATGCGTGCGTGCTGGGGCGCGACGCTTCTTGTCCTGGTTCAACCATCTCCAGCTTTCTGCGCCACTTGTAGAGGCACCTCGGTCGTACCCCGAGTTCTCGCGCTAACTCACCGACATCTTCACAAGTCTCCATCCGTGCGACAGCCATT
>Ga0182024_10015225_pt1 | contig 14760 bp, 12 predicted proteins | sample P32metaG_FD_120480 | JGI IMG/M metagenome (GOLD analysis project Ga0182024, IMG submission 120480) | Permafrost microbial communities from Stordalen Mire, Sweden - P3-2 metaG (Illumina Assembly) | ecosystem: Environmental > Terrestrial > Soil > Wetlands > Permafrost | place: Sweden: Stordalen... | reverse complement strand
CGTGCTCATGGTCGCTCAAACTGACGTGGTCTCGCTCTGGAGCGCGGGCCGCATTCACGCCTTCCTCGAAGAAGGCACAGGCCGCAACAGCCTGCGCATGGTTCTGAATCGCTACAAAAAAATTCCCGGCTTCACCGATGAAGACGTCGAAAACGCCACACGCTGCAAAGTCCTGTGGAAGATTCCCAACGCATTTCACGCCATCTCGCCCGCCATCGACCACGGCACGCCAGTGGTTCTGCAGGAAGGTCAGGAAGTAAGCCGCTCGTATCGCGCGCTAGCGGCGGCATTAGCCGAGGCCTCCACCACCGACGAAGGCGGGCTCGACCTCATCTACGCCCAGGAGAAGGCCGACCTGAAGAAAAAACTCTCGGGACGCCTGCTAACACCCGCCCGCGCCGGCCAGTGACTGAACGCCCTTACCCTGTGAACCTCTGTGTCCTCTGTGGTTAAGCTTTCGCTTTGCTTCTGCCATTTACCCGACCGCCCATTTCCCGACGATGCCTTCTCGCATCTAAAATAGAACGATGCACCAAACCCCAACCCCAGTGCAGGAAGAGACCGAAGAACCGCTCACCGATCTCCGCCTCTTGGTCGAACTCGAACCCCGGTCCAGTGTCTTCATCGAAAATATTCGCGACCTCTTTCAGCGCCCCAGGTTCTTCAATCGCCAATCGCTAATCAACAATCAGCAACCCTTGTCGATTTTCTGGCCAGACGTTTTCGTCGACCATCCGCTTCCATGGCGCAGTTTCCAGCAATCCGGCGCATATCACGTTCTAGCAATAGCCATAATCTGGGCCGGATCGCGCCTGCTCACCCTGCAATCCCACGTGACATCGCAGTCCGCATTCGCGCGCGCCGACGTCATCCGCTACACACCTTCGCAATATCTGACGCCGCTCGACACTCGGCGCTCGCACTCCGCTCACGCCCGAAAATCTGATCCCGAATATTCCGCGCAACCCATCATCTCTGTCCCTCACGAACCGGACAACCGCGCGCAGACCATCGTCACCGCGCCCCACATCCAGTTGCAGCACGATGTCACTCTGCCCAACGTTGTCGCATGGTCGGGCAAACCGCAAATTCCAATCGGCCCAGCCCCAGCAGTTCCGGCGTCGGAAACTTCTCGCCTGGCACCGCAAATAGAACGCTCCGTAATCGCGCCACCACCCGATCTGCAGTCGGCGCGGCAGAAATCCATCCAGGCATTGCAAACTGCAGTCATCGCGCCGCCACCCGCCATGGAAACCAACTCAACCCGCCGCCTGGGCGACCTCAACATCGCGCGCTCTTCCGTGATTGCCCCTGCTCCACAACTTGCGCTCGACGAACAACGCGCCATCCCTGGCCGAAGTTCGTTCAGCAAACATTCGCCCGAGGTAATCGCGCCCCCGCCTTCGCCCGGCACCGGACGCTCCCACTCCGGCAACAGCATGATCGCGCTCAATCTCCAACCCGCGGTAGGCGCGCCGCCCACTCCTCCGGCAGGCAATCGCCGCGGCAACTTCGCCGCCACACCCGAAGGCCATCGCGGAGCCTCAGGAACTCCCGGCACAACAACAGAAAACGGAAAAGACAACGCAGGCGGATCAGGAAGGAAAAACAGCAATCTGCCCTCGGGACTCTACGTCGGAAAAACTTCGAACGCGCCATCGTCAGTCGCAGGCGATCCCGCATCAAAAAATTTGCCAGCCGATTCAGTCAATCCGAACCTGCTCGCCAACGCGCGCCCGCCGCGCATCCCGACCCGCACGCAACCGGAAGGCGACAGCAAACTTTCCGAAGAAGAGCGCGCCGTCTTCGGCTCGCGCAAGTTCTACTCGCTCAGCCTCAGCATGCCCAACCTCAACTCCGCGGGAGGCAGTTGGATCGTCCGTTTCGCAGCCCTCAAGCCTGATGCCGCATCGAGCGCTCCATCTCGTGCAGCCTCAGGCGATTCATCTTCTGAAAATCTGTCCGCGCCGACAGCCGCGCGCAAAGTTGATCCCGCCTATCCAGAGTTGCTGATGCGTCAGAACATTGGCGGCACAGTAATTCTTTACGCCATCATTCATAGCGATGGGACCGTGGGCAACGTGCGCGTGCTGCGTAGCGTAGATGAGCGCATCGATCACTTCGCCAGCGCAGCCGTCGCGAAATGGCAATTCCAGCCCGCGACGAAAAACGGCGCTTCCGTAGATGTAGAAGCAACCTTCTCAATTCCCTTCCGCCCCTCACGCGCGGCATCAAACTTCTGAAGGCGCTTCTGCGAAAATCAGCCGCGAAGCGGCGAAAGAATGCAGCCCACGGCGCAAACCATGGGTGCAGGAACTAGACCCAACAAGCCCCGAAGGGGCGACAGAAAATAAGACTCAGATGGCGTCGCAAAGCGGGTCCGCATCGCCCACGCTGCCATGTTTTGCATGTACCAGCCCAGGTTTTGCATATTCCGAAACTCGGCACACATCTAACTTAAGAGCCTTGTCACATTCATAAAAGGAGAAATGATGCAGAAACGCAAACTTGGAAAAAGCAATCTTGAAGTCTCCGCCATCGGCCTCGGCTGCATGGGAATGAGTTTTTCTTACACTCCGCTTCCCGACAGAAAAGAAATGATCTCTCTCATCCACGCCGCCGTAGAACGCGGCATCACCTTCTTCGACACCGCCGAAGTCTACGGCCCCTATACCAACGAAGAACTAGTAGGCGAAGCTCTCGCACCATTCCGCAAGCAAGTGGTGATCGCCACCAAATTCGGATTCAAAATTGATCCAGTCACAAAAAAACAATCCGGGCTCGACAGCAGCCCCGAACACATCAAGCAGGTCGCCGAGGCTTCGCTGAAGCGCCTGAAGACCGACGTCATCGATCTCTTCTATCAGCACCGCGTCGATCCCAACGTCCCCATAGAAGAAACCGCGGGAGCGGTAAAAGATCTGATTCAGCAAGGCAAGGTAAAACACTTCGGACTCTCTGAAGCAGGCGTGCAGTCGATCCGCCGCGCCCACAACGTCCAAGCTGTGACCGCGCTTCAGAGTGAATACTCGCTGTGGTGGAGAGAACCTGAAACCGAAGTGATTCCCACGCTCGAAGAACTCGGCATCGGCTTCGTTCCCTTCAGTCCTCTCGGCAAAGGTTTTCTAACCGGCAAGATCAGCGAAGATACGAAGTTCGACAAAACCGATTTCCGCAACCAGGTCCCGCGCTTCTCGCCGGAGAGCCGTAAAGCAAATCAGGCGATGGTCGATATGGTCGGCAAATTCGCGCAACAGAAAAAGACAACCCCCGCGCAGATCGCGCTAGCCTGGTTGCTAGCGCAGAAGCCCTGGATCGTGCCCATCCCAGGCACAACCAAGCTGCATCGGCTCGAAGAAAATATCGCCTCAGAGAAAGTCGATCTCTCGCCCGAAGATCTCCGCGAGCTGGATATCGCCGCCTCAAAGATCGCAGTACAAGGCGCCCGCTACCCAGAAGAACTGCAAAAGTTAGTAGGCCGCTAGAAGAAAGAGACGGGCGAAGAATGTTTTGTAGTTCTGTCATCCTGAGCGAAGTGAATGCTCCGCGAAAGCGGAGCATTCACGCAGTCGAAGGACCCCTGACCGGTCAGCGCCGGCAATGGCCCATCGAGGAGTTTCTAGCATCTGCCGTAGTAGCGCCGCAGCAGTAGCGCCGCCGTCCCGGCGGCTGTCCGGCTGGCGTCCCGCCAGGCGCTGCCTAGAGCGGCAAGTCTCCAGGCGCCACCGAGGAAAGCCAACGCCCGAAATTACGACTCTTCCCTAGAAGATCCACGGGCGACCGAGCCGCCCACCCTAAAACGCATTAACCCGCGGAAAATGTATCTTCAGCGTGAGCCGCGCAAGTGAGTACAAACCGAGCGCAAAACAGACCGGCAGAATCAGCCTTAGAGGTTAGGAGCTAGAAGCTAGGTACTAGGTACCAGGTACTAGCTACTACCGACTAGCGCCCTTCTTCTTTTCCAGCGCGGCGTAGATTGCAGGGTCGGTGCAGACCTCGTAGTAGGTGCGGTCGGTCCAGCCCTGCACGGAGAAATCCTCGGCATTGATTTGCGGCACGCGACTTTTTCGTACGACAATTTTGCGGAAGATGTCGCGGTCAACCGGAACTGTGGCGCTGAACAGCTGATACTCGCCTTTATCGGAGGACGCGATCGCAGCCGGCAACTTCACTGACAAGGGCACAAGCGAAATTTCCTGCTCCAGTTTGCGGAAGGCCGCCTCGTTCATGCGAATGCCGCCGAGGTTGTAGCTGATGACGGAGTCCTCGGGATTCTCCGCTTGATCTTTCGAAGCGTCACCCGACGGCGCAGCGCCCGGCTGAAACACGAAGACGTGAAATGGCCCAGCCTGCGATTCCATCACCTTTCGAGCGCGCTTGTTGCACGAAGAAAGGCGGTCACTCTCGTTCAGCGCTTCGGAGATCATGATCTGATGCTCGCCATCCATCAGGTAAAGAGGCGCGGCTTCCTGTAGGGTGATGCCCACGCCAAGTTCGAGTTCGGGCATGCCGGAGCGCTGCATGAGTTCGTTGTAGCCGCGTACGATTTCGATCATCTCGCGGGCCAGCACGCAGGCGCGGCTCACCGCAAGCTCGGGCTCGCCGGTGCGCTCGAGGATCGCCAGAATAATCGCGTCGCCCTCGAGAAAAACTTTTTGCGCGCCATACTTCGAGAGCAGCTTGTTTACTGGATCATAAAAATTCAAGCTGAAGTAAGACGCAGGATTCAATCCTTTTTCCATCAGAGTCCGCGTGAGTTTCGTGGAGTCGCGCACATCGGCCTTCAGCACCACATGCCGCAACACGCGATCTTCTTCCGGTTGCTGCTCTTCGGGCAGAAGGAATTCGTAGAGCGTTCCATTCATGCGCGAAAGCTCGCGTACTTTTTCTGTGCTGACCACGTTCACAGAGTCAAGCGCCGCATTCAAGACTTCCAGCCGCCGCAGATCGCGATGATATTGTGAAAAGTCCTGCAGAAAGCGCGCAGCAACCTTCGCGCGCTCCGAGCCGCGACATCCCGCAACCTTGGCGACAGCGGCATAAAGGCTGTTCGGCGAGAGCTTGCCATGCTCCTGAATCATGCGCTCGACGCGATCGCATTCCGGACGCGAGATCAAAGCATTCTTCAACTGCTGCGGATTAATTCGCGGCGCGTACTGGCTGAGCAAAGGCACCGTATGATACGAGGCGATCACGCACTCCATAACCTGCTCGTCTTCGAGCAGTCGAACCCACTTCGCCAGCCGACTCTGCTGCGCGAGGCCTTCCACGGTGGAATCGTCAGGCGTTCCAGTTCCCAAGAGAGCACGAGCATTGTCGGGTGCACAAATCCAGCCATCGATAGTTTCTGCAGTAGTCTCTTCGCCGAACAGCGAGCGCACGAAGGCCCAGACGATATCCTGCAGGTGATGATAGCGATCGGGATCGCGATCCCAATTGCCGAGCATCACGTAGTGTTCGGCGCAGAGGTAGTCGTCGCGGCCATCCTCGGAGAATGCGAGGCGATTCAGAAACAAGCCGTAGCTGGCGAGACCTGCGCTTCCCGTTTCACCGGCTTTTGCTTCGGTAGTTTTTGTTTCGGTCGATTTCGCGGCGGTCGTTTTCGCGTCGCTTTTTTTCGCTTCTCCGAATAATGACCGACGCATGCGCGCCAGCGTTTCCTTCTCGATCTCGCGCACGGTTTCGAACAGATCCTGTCCCGTTTTACGCAGGATGATTTTTTTGCGCACTTGGAAAGCTGCGACGCGCTCGCGATACTCGACTGCTTTGCCTTCGCGTATGCCTTCGTAATTCTTGAGCAGAACTCGGCAGCGCTCGAGCACTTGCGCGAATTGCTGGTTCATTTCCGTGCGAAGAAACTTGGTTACGGCCAAGCGCGCCAGCAGGTCGACGGAAATATTTTCTTCCTTCTTGGCTCGATTCAGGGCCGTAAGATGGAGTTCGGCGAGCAGCGGCTTCCAGTCGGATTTTTCCACTGGAGCGCGAGGTGTTCCGGCGGCGGCGTTTCTCATCCACGAAGGTCCCTGCGTTTTCTGCGGAGCCTCGGCAGAAATTAGCCCTTCCAGTTCGCCGTGGCGCACGATCAATCGCATCACATGCGTGCGCGCGGCTTCCACAAAGCGCGGGCTCAGGACCACATCATGCCGCAGGTTGTCGACCCCGACCGCGAGCCCTTCGAGTGCAATCGACGGCGCGGCCGCAGCCATTTCCGGCAGTTCCGGTTTGTCGGGCTCTTTGCCCAGGCGGAAGATGGGAAATCTAGGCATCGTGAATCGCTGAGAATTATCGGAAGCTACTGATTACACATTACATACCGAGGCTAGCACGCGTGCGGCGCGGGCTAAAGTTACCTCGGTTATGCGCATTGGTGCCCGATATAATTCTTCGCATGTATACGCCTCAAGCTGGAATCTTCGCACTCGGAACGTCTTCGCATGCGTACCTGGAGTTTGACATTCTGGATGCGAAAAAATCCAAGAAGTTCGCTTCTGCCATTTCCGCTATCTGCGAACCACGAACTACTACAGGAGGAGTGAATTTCGTCATCGGATTTCGGCCTGAGCTTTGGCGCGAAATTGCTCCTGACCACGCGCCAGCGCCTTACGGAAGCGTCAGCGACCATGGCACGGTCTTCGTCGGGTTCAGCGCCGACCAGAAGCGGCTCTCCAGAATGCTCGATAGCATGGCGGGGCTGGTCAACGGCACGCGCGACGCGCTCACACGCTTTACTCAGCCGCTGACCGGCTCGTATTATTTCGTGCCTTCCGTCGAGAGTCTGCGCGTCTTACGGTAAGTCAGCCGCGCGAACACTCGCCGGAAATTGACAGTCGCGACAGCGCAGCGGAAAGCCGTTAGTTAGGCGGGAGTGCGGCTCGGTGGTTCCGTATTTTTCTCAGCGACAATCCGGTTCCAACTCTCTCTTTCGTTCCCAGTGTAAAATCGATGTCAACGCGGCAGCCTTGTCCGTCGTCTAATGCATATTACAAGGCAAAAACTGGAGAACAAAAAGTGATTGGCTTCTCCGTGAATGGCAAGCGGGTCGATCTGGAGGTCGATCCATCCACTCCGCTGCTGTGGGTAATTCGCGAGCAGCTCGGCCTCACAGGAACAAAGTATGGATGCGGCATGGCGCAATGTGGCGCCTGCACGGTGCATATCAACGGAGAAGCGGTGCGGTCGTGCGTGGCGCCCGTGTCGCGTGCGGCCGGCACGTCGGTGACTACCATTGAAGGGCTCTCGCCGGATCTCAGCCATCCGCTGCAGCGGGCGTGGCTGGAAGAAGATGTTCCGCAATGCGGCTATTGCCAGTCGGGACAACTGATGAGTGCGGCGGTGCTGTTGCGCGAGAAGCCCGCGCCCAGCGATGAGGACATTGACGAGGCAATGACCGGCAACATCTGTCGATGCGGAACCTATCCGCGCATTCGAAAAGCGATTCATCGAGCGGCCGAGATGGTGGCGAAGGGCGGTGCGCGATGATTCGTCAAAAGATGATCGGACGAGAGACGACCAGTGAAAATGCGGGTCGAGGGGTTCAGCGCCGTGACTTTCTGAAAGTTACCGTCACGGCGAGCGGCGGCTTGCTAATTGGCTTTCATTTTTTTGGAGTCAGTCAGCTCGCGTCGGCGCAGCCACCCCTCGGGAACTCTTTTATGCCGAACGCGTTTGTACGCATCGGCACCGACGAGCAGATCACGGTGATCGTGAACCATTCGGAGATGGGACAGGGCGTATATACTTCGCTGCCCATGCTGCTGGCCGACGAACTTGACGCCGACTGGAGCAAGATTGGTTACGAGCCTGCTCCGGTCGATCCCAAATATAACCATCCTGTCTTCGGCGTGCAGATGACGGGGGGAAGTTCGAGCGTGTATTCGGGACTACAGCAGTTCCGCCAGGCCGGAGCTGCCGCGCGCGCTTTGCTGATCGCTGCGGCGGCGCAGCAGTGGAATGTCGATGCAGCCACGTGCCGAACGGAATCGGGCGCAGTGTTCAACGGCACCCGCAAGTTGACTTATGGCCAGCTCGTCGGTGCTGCGGCGAAGTTGACTCCGCCCGCGAACGTTCAGCTAAAAGATCCAAAGGACTTCAGGTTAATCGGCAAGCCGCTCAAGCGCCTCGACACTTCCGTAAAGATAAACGGCGCCGCTGAATTCGGCATCGACGTGAAGCTGCCGGGAATGTTGACGGCGGTGATCGCGCGGCCTCCAATTTTCGGAGCGAGCGTGAAGAACTTCGACGATATGCGTGCGCGTTCGATGCCAGGAGTGCGAAAAATTGTTGCGATCCCCGCCGGAGTCGCAGTGATCGCCGACACATTCTGGCAGGCGAAAGTCGCGCGCGACGCTCTGCGTGTTGAATGGGACGAAGGGAAGATGGCGACCTTCAACACGAGCACGATGATGCAGGACTTTCGCGAACGTGCGAAAACGGCTGGGGCCAGCGTGCGGAAGGACGGCGACGCCGAGAGTGCGCTCGCGAGTGCGGCGAAGAAGATCGACGCGGTCTACGAAGTTCCTTACCTTTCACACCTGATGATGGAACCTCTCAACTGCGTGGTGGATTTGCGCGCGGACTCATGCGAGGTTTGGACTGGCTCGCAGTTTCAGACGGTCGACCGCGCGAATGCGGCGAGGATCGCGGGACTGCCGACCGAAAAAGTTCAGTTGCACACGACTTTTCTTGGTGGAGGCTTTGGACGCCGGGCGAATCCGCAGTCAGACTTTGTGGTGGAAGCGACGCACGTCGCGAAAGCGGCTGGCGCTCCGATCAAAGTGATCTGGACGCGCGAAGACGATATGCAGGGTGGTTGGTATCGTCCCGCGTTCCTCCACGCGATTGAGGGCGGCATTGACGCGAGCGGCAACGCGGTGAGTTGGAGATCGCGCCTCGTTGGGCAATCGATCATGGAAGGCACTCCGTTCGCGGCGATGATGATGAAGGGGAAAGCATACGATCCCGCATCGGTTGAGGGGGTTGACGATCTTCCTTATGCGATTCCGAATGTGACGGTCGAATGTCATCAGGCGGAAATCGGCGTGCCCGTGCAGTGGCTGCGTTCTGTGGGACATTCGCATACTGCGTTTGCGGTTGAGTGTTTTGTGGATGAACTGGCCGCGCTGGCGCAGAAAGATCCCTACCAGTTCCGGCGGCAACTGCTGCAGAAACAGCCGCGCTATCTTGGCGTGCTCGATCTCGCTGCACAGAAAGCAGGATGGGGCAAACCTTTGCCGAAGGGCATGGGGCGCGGCATCGCGGTGCATTTTGCTTTTGAGAGTTACTCCGCGCATGTTGCCGAAGTCTCGGTTACCGATGGCAAGGTGCGAGTGCACCGTATGGTGTGCGCAATCGATTGCGGGCAGTATGTGAACCCGAACATTATTGCGGCGCAAACCGAAGGTGGAGCGATTTTCGGCGCGTCAGCGGCGCTCTTTCAGGAGTTGACCTTCGCCAACGGACGCCTGCAGCAGACGAACTTCAACACTTTTCCGGTAATGCGCATGAATGAATGCCCAGTGATCGAAACTCATATTGTCGAAAGCAAAGAGAAGGCCGGCGGAATTGGAGAGCCGGGCGTTCCCTGCGCCGCGCCGGCAATCGCAAATGCCGTGTTCGCGGTTACAGGGAAACGAATCCGCAGGTTACCTATTCGTCTGACGGAGGCCGTATGAAGAAGGTTCAGATTAATTTTTTCCTGGCGAGTCTAATTCTTTGTGGCTCCATCGCAGCGCTATGGTTCTCGCATGCAGCCGCTGCGGCCGAGCCGCCAGCGCCGACGAAAACTTCTGCCGCCGCAGCCAGCGGCGATGGAACGCTTTTCGTCGCGTTCGTTTCAGTGCTGCGAAGTCCGCGCTGCATGAACTGCCATTCCAAGGGAGACTTTCCGCGCCAGGGCGATGACGGGCATCCCCACACGATGAACATTCGCCGCGGAGCCACGGGCTCTGGAGTGACGTCAGTAAAATGCAGCACCTGCCATCAGGATCACAATCTTGACGGCGCGCACCTTCCTCCGGGAGCGCCGGGCTGGCGCCTGCCGCCTCCGGGCATGCCGATGATCTGGCAAGGTCTAACTGACGCGCAGCTTTGCGAATCGATCAAAGATCCAAAGCAAAATAGAAATCGGAATGTCAGCCAGTTGGTCGAACACCTGACCGAAGATAAGCTCGTGATGTGGGGATGGAATCCGGGCGAAGGTCGAACTCCGGTTCCCATACCGCATGATGAGTTTTCGGCCAAGGTAAAACAGTGGCAGGCAGCAGGCGCGCCCTGCCCGGCTAACTAAGGCTTACTTCGTTTCTCAATCCGGGCCACCGACACCAGGGGCGGCTAGTGCTGCCCTTGCGTCGTGTTGATCGTGGTCGCGTAAGATCCGTCGCCGGTTGCGCCTGTCTGTACGGGTTGGCCGACTGCCTGAAAATATGTGTACTGATCTCCGGCGGGCAATTCGATCGTCGGAATGGAAACGCTGCTGGTAGCATCACACGCTCCCGTCGTCCCTGTGAGCACACAGTAGTTCGGATCATAGGCAAGCAGCGCGTCCAGATAATAAAGCTCGAGAACGGTCATGTGCCGCTGAACGGCAAACGGTAACAGAGGCCGAAGATCGCCGGTTGCATCGCTCGTACCCGCGATCGCGACAGGAGCGGACAGACCATACTGCTGCAGCTCGAGCGGAATTCCGGTTTGGTAATACTGGTTGAACATGTTGCACCAGTCGGAGCTGCAATCAGTTCCGGCAGCGTAGTTGGTAATGTCGCTGGCTTGCAGTCCCTGACTGCCAAAACCATTCGTGGCACCGGATGCGTTCTTGTAACTCACTGCGATCCCGGCCTCATCGCTTCCGTACGTCGGGTCCGCTGTGCTTCCACTTCCCGACTCGTTCAGAGGATCCAGTATCTCCATCTCCGGACTCTGCGCCTGCACAAATTCATCGATATCCGTGTAGAAGTTCAGCCATGCTGTCATGCTGTAAGTGTTTGGAGCGGGCAAGTTTGAGAGGTTCGAGGTGCAATAGGGATATGCCTCTCCGCCAACCGAGCGGCCGACTCGCATGTAGGAAATCTGCGAAAGATTTGCCGACGCATTGTAGTGAGCGATCGCGGCAGCGACAAACGCTTCATACGCAGTCATGTAAGGCGTTTCGTAGGGAACGGGATAAGATTGCTCTTCGCTGATTACAGTCTGCTGAACGCTCGACGTGCCCGCTGACTGAATTCCCGATTGGTATTGAAATGAGGAGGACGTGGCATTCAGTACCGGAACTCCCAGAGGATTAGTTGTGCCTGCGCCGACCGCAGTGGGACCGTAATTTGCATTTGTGAAGTTCGCTGTGAACTGTGTGGGCGTGGAGGAAGTGATCGTCACCGTCTGATTGTTTAAGAAAGTCGCCGAGCCCAGGCCTTCAAAGATTACCTGTGTGCCCACCGGAAGACTGTTGGCCGCGGTGATGGTGAGAACGTTCGATGCGACCTGCACGCTCGTAATATCTTCCTGCGCGATGTTGAAGTTCGAAGGCGAACTGCTTCCAACCCAGATGAGATCTCCGTTGTTGTATTGATTGGGCATGGTCACGGTGACCACGCCGTTCGCGGCGCGCGACATCGAGGTAGCGATCAGGCCGACATCGTTGGTGCAGCCGTCTTTATTGGCGTTGACAACATCCTGCGTAGCGGCCGGGGTAAAATGCCCCACCCAACTGGAAGACGTAACGTAGTACGGAGTGTCCTGATTAATGCAATTGTTGTAGTAAAGGCAGACGGGGAGCGTGCCCGGTCCGTTGATCCCAACCACGATTATGTTGACCTTCTTCGCTCCGGGCACGTTGAACCATTGCGCGTTGTTGGTGTCGATCGTTGTCCAATCGTAAGTGTGCGTCCAACCGGAAGAATCTATCTGGCAAGTATCGGTGCCCACGGGGCTGCAGGTCGCGAGTCCGGGCGTGCCGGTTTCCGCGTCCCGCCATAAGGTTTGTGTGGTCACGCCCTCAATCGCGGCCTGGTTCATGACTGTTGCCATCAGGTGCTGATTATTTACACCGCTGCTTGGAGGAAACACCACATAGACATGCGTGAACTGCGCAGATTGTCCTGTGCCAGTGCTCGAGCTTGAACCTCCGCCGCAACCCGTCAACAATGCCAGGAGCGCGCAAATCGCGCAGGAGAGCAGGAAACCGATTCGGGTGAGTCTATGCATGAAAACCATCCGTTGAGATGAGGGCAGTAAGAAGCTTGGTTGATCGTACGTGGTAATGGTTGGAATCGGTGACGCAAAAGACGGCAGCGAGCTACTTTGGGAATCCCAAACCCCCACCAGTATTCAACAATGGCGAAACTCCGGGCTGGTGAAGACTGCTCGACTCAAGATTGATCAACTTTCCCGCGACCGCGGGATTAATTCCTGGAGCTTCAACCAGCGCGAAAATCGCGCACGTCTTCCCCGGGCTTAAACACGGGCGCAGGAGGAATGTTTCTCGCCTCCGCCATTTTTCGGCTGACCTCTTCGAAGTCCGCCTTCACCCAGCCCACGCTCGAGATTTCAATTTCGCCGTCCTGTCCGACCCAGAACAAACTGGGGACGTTGGTCAAGCCGTAAGCATTCGATACGGGATAGGATTCCGTGTCATCGAGCAGCACAGGAAACGTCACGCCAAACTCTCTGGTGAACGCGACGGTCTGATTAGGATCGTTCTGCGAAACGCCGATGATTCTGGCGGTCGTATGTCCATACGCGCGCTCCAGCCGTTCGAGAAACGGAAACGCATACTGGCACACGGGACACGACACCTTGAAAAATGCCAACACGATCGGCCCATGCGCCAACTCTTCGTTGAGCACAAAGCTCCTGCCATCCAATGCTTTCAATTCAAAGTCGGGCGCTTTGGTGCCCGCGGTCAATGCCGCCATCGGTCGTCCTCCGGTTTGTCGTTTCAGGATGCGTCGCAGCCAGCGCATACGCTCTCACTCAGACCTGGTTTTATTCTAGACGATGCGGAGGCAAAGCAACTGCCGGCCGCCAGTTGCCAGCCGCCAGCGTAAGGCGGGCTTTCAGCGCAAGAATGCTCAAAGCATTTCCGCCTTCCGCAGAATCTTTCGCGCCAGTCCAGTGAGCGCAATTTTTTCCAAGCGCTCAGCCGGAATCCATTTTCCGACCTCTGTCGATGTCGCGACGCCACGCCACACGCGCACTGTGTAGTCCGTTATCGTGATCGAATGCCGCAGCGTGAATGCCGGAACGTCTCCATTCATGTTCGCTAACTCGGGCAACTCCCACATGCCGGGCATTAGCGACGCATCTTTGGCTCGCTGCACTAAGAACACTTCAACATCTCGGACATCTCCGTTGCGGCAATTGAGCGCGTAATGAATCTCGCGCTTCTTTTGTCTTGCTGCTTTTTCGGACTTCGCCAGCTCTCCGCGCGTGGCACACAGGTCGACCACTGGACATGTTAAGCACGCCGGCGCGCGAGGTATGCACACCGTCGCGCCCAACTCCATCATCGCCTGGTTGAAATCGCCGGGACGCTTGGCATCCAGCAGGCGATTCGCCTCGATCCATAATTCTTCACCTGCGAGCCGCTTCCCTGCTACGCGTTGCAATACGCGCTCGACGTTTCCGTCAACGACGGCGACTGACTCGTTGAAGGCGATGCTCGCGATCGCCGCCGCGGTGTAGCGGCCGATGCCAGGCAACTCGCGCAGCGCTTCTTCGGTCGCCGGGAATTTTCCGCCGCGCTCGCGCACGATCGCCTTTGCAGCCGCGTGCAACATGCGCGCGCGCCGGTAGTAGCCGAGGCCGCTCCATGCCGCGAGCACGCTGGCCTCGCGCGCAGCAGCCAATTTCTCCACCGTGGGAAAGCGGCGCAGGAATTCCTGATAGTGATCGATCACCGCTACCACGCGAGTCTGCTGCAACATGATCTCGGAAAGCCATATACGGTAGGGATCGCGGCTGGCGCGCCAGGGGAGATCGCGCTTGTGCAGGTCGTACCAGGCGAGAATGTTTTTCCGAAAGAGACGCCGTTCACTATTCGCGTCCGCGCGGGAAGCCACGAGGAAGTCCCCTGTCGTCGTTGTAAAGATCCTCGCGCGTCCAGCCACGATTTTCGCGCGTGACACTCGTACCGTTGGCCTTCGCTTCTTTCAATTGCTCCGCCTGCAGTTCATCGATCCACTTCATGTTGGCGTCGAATAGCTCCAGCCGTTCCTCAACGCTCAACTTGTGGCCGGCTCTGGCCTTGCTGCGCAGCGCCTCGACTCGTGCGCTGTCGAGTATGCGATTCTCCTCAGGCACAGTCCTTACTTTACCAAGAATCCGTCCGTTGATACTCGACCGCCATTGACCCCGCGCTGCGAACCACGAAATAATAGCCCTGCCTGGCATCCGCAACCCGCGCGTGAGTTCATTCACGCCCAGCATCGAGGAGCATCATGAACGACTTCAACCGCAAGGTGGAAGACGCATCGGCGCGCGTCAGCAAGACTGTCGCCGAAGCCGCCGAACGCATGGAGAAAGAGATTCCCGAATTCATCAAATACCTGAACGACGAAGTTGTGCCTGCGGTGCGCCAGCATTCGACCAAAGCGCTGCGCGTGGCCAGCGTGAAGCTCACCGAACTGGCCGACTACATGGAACAGCAAAAAGCCTCGAAAAAGTGATGCCACGCCGGGCAGCCTGCCTCCGCTATACCTTGGATTTCGTTCTGCCTGCAGTCCTGCTGTTTATGCTCTCAGGCTGCGGCCATCCCAAGCAGACGCCGGT
>Ga0182024_10015224_pt1 | contig 14762 bp, 13 predicted proteins | sample P32metaG_FD_120480 | JGI IMG/M metagenome (GOLD analysis project Ga0182024, IMG submission 120480) | Permafrost microbial communities from Stordalen Mire, Sweden - P3-2 metaG (Illumina Assembly) | ecosystem: Environmental > Terrestrial > Soil > Wetlands > Permafrost | place: Sweden: Stordalen... | reverse complement strand
GTGCTCCGCTGGCTCCGGCGAGGCGCAGGACCTTGCCGGTGTATTCGCGATCGTAGGCGTCCGCCCTGATCTTTACGGTCTGGCCGACGCGCATTTTTTGAAGCTGCGTCTCTTTGAAATTCGCGGTGATCCAGAGGTTGTCGAGTGGCACCACGGCCATCAATTCCTGGCCGGGCGAGGTGTTCTGGCCGATGGCAACGTTCTTTTTGCCGACCACTCCATCGATCGGCGCGACGATGGTCGTGTACTTGAGATTCAGCTCGGCCTGATCGAGCAGCGCTCTCTGCTCATCGACCTTCGCGGCGGCGGACTGGGCCTTGGCTTCCGTCACCTTCACCTGCTGCGGACCGGTGAGCGCGGCTTGAATTTGCGCATTGGCCTGTTCCACGCGGGTTTGCGCCTGTTCGATATTTTTTTCGGAAACCGAGACGTTCTGCGTGGCCTCGTTTACCATGGCGTTCTGCGCGTCGAGTGTCGCGCGAGCAGCCTCCATCGCGGCGACTGCCTGGTCGTATTGCTGCTTCGAAATTTCGTCTTTGGAGACGAGCTGTTTGTAGCGTTCGACATCCTGCGCGGCCTTAGTGAAGTTCGCCTGGGCCACGCGGACGTTGGCCTGGGCGGTGGAAAGACGTGCGCGCGCGGCTCCGAGCTGGCGCTCGGCTCCCGATACTCCGGCGCTGGCGTCGAGGCGGGCGGACTTGGCTGTGGTCAGCGTGCTTTGCGTATTCGTCGACGTGATGGGAACGTCGCTGCGGGTGCTCGAATAATTGGCTACGGCGTCGGCCAGATCGGCGCGCGCTTTGGCGACGGCGACTTCGTAATCCTTCGGATCGAGCACCACGAGAATGTCGCCGGTTTTCACTTCCTGCTCGTCGTCCACCTTCACATCGATCACGTGGCCGCTGACGCGGGAGCTGATGGCGTAGACCTGGCCGTCCACTTGCGCGTCGTCGGTCGATTCGAATTTCGACAGGTGCAGCCAGAACATATAGCCGCCCGAAATGAGAACCAGCACCACAATGAGGATGAGAATTCGCCCGAGCACTTTATTGTTTTTCGTATTTGCCTGCACTTCCGCCATGATTACTTCCCTCCCATGAAAGTCTTCAGATTCGCTTCCGTCGAACCCATCGCCCGCGCCAGAGCCACTTTGGCGAGGTTATGCGCATAGATCGCGGAGATAAGATTTTGCTGCGCGGTGGCGACCGAGTCCTGCGCCTGCACCACTTCAATGTTGTCGGTGACCCCGGCGGCGAAACGGTCGCGGGCCTGGGTCAGGGTCTGGTCCGCGAGGCCAACGTTGTCCTGCGCCACGGCAACCTGATCGGCCGCGGACTTCAGATCGAGTAAGGCGGCGCGCACATCCTGATCGATCTGCCCCTGGATATTGGCCAGTTCCTCACGCCTCTGTTTGAGGTCGGTATCGGTTTGCAAAATGTCGGCGCGCCGCGTTCCGCCGTCAAAAAGATTGAACTTGATCGAGCCGGTAATGCCGAAGGTGCCGTGAGAATTGGCGAAGGTCGGGCCAACCAGATCGTAGTTCGAACTAATGCTCGCCGTCGGAGTCCACTCCGAACGCGCGGCCTGATGAAGAAGTTCCGCGGCCCTCACCTGCGCCTGTGCGCTCTGATAATCGGCGCGAGCTGCGTAGGCGCGCTGCAACGCGTCGGCTGGAGCGAGCCCGTCGAGAGGCGTGTATGGAGCCTTGTCGGTGATTTCGAAGGCCTGCCCGGACGGCAGTCCGATCGCTCGCGCGAGCGAAAGCTTGTCCTTCGCCACTTGATTCTGCAACGCCAGAAGCTGCTGCTGTTGTGTTTTCAATTCGACTTGGGAACGAAGCTCGTCGATCGCAGGCGAAGTTCCGGCACGATGCTGATCGCGGGCGCGTTCATAAAGAGCCTGCGCCGTATCGACCTGCACGCGAGTCGCGTCGACGCGAGCCGTCGTCGCGATGATCTGCAAATATGCCGAAGCGACTGCCTGCACTACTAAATCGCGCGCATCCTTAGCGGATAGTTGCGCTGCCCGGAGGCTTTCGTTGCCCGATCGCCAGGCTTTGAGCGCGCGTCCATCGTAGACCGTAAAGTCGCTCTTGGCGCCGGCATCCTGATAATGAAACGGGCCGATGATGCTCGGGACACCGGGGAAACGGAAGCCGAAGGTCGCCAGATCGATCTGCTGCTCGGTCATCGAGACGCTGGTGCTGACGGTCGGCAGCAGCGCGGCGAGCAGGCGCATGCGATCGACGCGGGCGCTGATCGAGGAATTATCCCTAGTCAGCAATCCGAGATTGGTTTTCATGCCGTGGGCTATGGCGTCGTCGAGGGACAGCTTTAATGGCTTTGGAGTCGCCTCGCCGGTCGGCGTACTGCCGTTAAACTGCCCTAGTAGCGGTAATAACGCGCTCGAAAACCCCATAAATGCCCTTAAAACGGTCAATTTATACCTCATTCCGAATAATGTGGTCGATGATTGCACGCGTCATCAGGCCGGCCGCGGCGAAAGTCGCGCCATCCCGATGCATCCGCTCAAGCAAGGAGCGTCCCTTGTCATCGATGAACGTAACGTGCTTAAGATCCACCAAAATTTTGCCGGCGGGGTGATCGATCCGGGCGGCTTGCCAGCAATTTTCAAGTTCGGGGACCCAACCTTCGGCCAAACGACCGGAGACTTTTAGCGTCACGCGATCGCCGATCGAACTTACTTGGGCCCTCATCATATTAATAGGTCATGATGCATCCAGTGGGCCGTTTATTATTTTCTTTGGCTTACGAGCCTGGCTGCCGAATTTTCGGCGCCGATATTTCAGCGAGTGCCGACATATCGGCGCATTATGCCAAGCTTCTGCATGCGGGATTGGAGCGTGCTGCGCTTCATCCCCAGCATCGATGCGGCACCGCTGGGACCGCCGACGACCCAGTTGGAAGCATCCAGGGCATCGAGGATGTGGCGGCGTTCGGCGTCGTCCATCGTCATAACCGGCGCCGGGGCGGCGGGACGGGATTCGCGCAGGTCGTCTTTGGGAATCGTGAGGCGTTTACCGGAGGTGAGGATGACCGATCGCTCGATTATATTGCGAAGCTCACGGATATTGCCGGGCCAGGAGTAATTCACCAATGTTTCCATCACTTCCACCGGAATGGCTTCGATATTTCTGCGCATTCTGGTCGCGAACTCCTGGACGAAATAGCGGACCAGCGTCGGGATGTCCTCCCGGCGCTCGCGAAGGGCCGGGAGCGTGATGGGGAAGACGTTGACGCGATAAAACAGATCGGCACGAAATTGTTGTTCGGCGACCATGGTGCGCAAATCGCGGTTGCTCGCGGCAACGAGGCGAAAATCGGATTGAATGGTGCGCGCGCCGCCCAAGCGTTCGAATTGGCCGTCTTGCAATACGCGGAGAAGTTTAGGCTGCATTTCGAGAGGCATTTCGCCGATCTCGTCTAGAAATAAAGTGCCTCGGTGGGCGAGCTCGAAGCGGCCGATGCGCTGGCCTACGGCTCCGGTGAACGCTCCTTTTTCGTGGCCGAGCAACTCGCTTTCGATCAAGCCGGCGGGGATCGCGGCGCAGTTGAGTTTTACGAAGGTCGCGTTGGCGCGGGCGCTGAGGCGATGGATGGCGCGCGCGACCAGTTCCTTGCCGGTGCCGGTTTCGCCTTGAATGAGAATCGAGGAATCGGTGGGCGCGGCGGTTTGGATTTGTTGCAGAACTCCGCGAAGGGCGGGGCCGGAGCCGACGATTTCGTCGAAGCGGTACTCGCTCCGGATTTCCTCTTCGAGATAGACTTTTTCGTCTTCGATGTGGCGGCGGAGTTCGTTGATTTCTTCGAAGGCGACGGCGTTTTCGGTGGCGATGGCGACTTGCCGGCCGATGTGCTGCATGAACTCGCGATCCTCAAGAGTGTAGGCGTCGGGAGTGCAGGAGCTGAATGCGATGACGCCGTGCATGCCTCGGGTGGTGGTGAGAGCGATCCAAAAACCGCATTGAATATTGTTTTTGCGATAGATTTCGACGAGATCGGGGCGAAACCTGGTCTCGCGGGACATATCCGGAACGTAGAGGGGCTGACCGGTTTCAAGGAGGATCTCGACCGGGCTTCCTTCCACCGGCCACTCCTCGCGGTGCGCCGCGTCGAGGTTGTTCATACCGGCGATGGCCTTTAGAAGGACACAGCGGCGGGCTGCATCATAGCGCATGATCACGAGGTAATCGAAAGCGATGAGGGGATGCAGGGTATCCCACAGCGAACGGATCACTGCGTCGCGATCGCGGCAGACAATGAGGGCTTCGGAGATTTGAAGGAGCGCGCGATATTTGAGAGCGCTATCGTCGGCGAACATCGGATGTCTTTATGATATGCGTATGGGCTTGCGACCGGCCGCGTGAAAGGGTTTCGGACGTCGAGACTCTCGATAACATCCACGATTGAGTACCGCTCCGTTGAAGAACGAAGTATTGGCCCGTCACAGGAGCCCCGCCCTTACGGGACGGGGCTAGCCACGGAACCGAGCCCCGACTGTAAAGGAGGGGCTGTCTCGCCGGTCTTCATCCACTTGGGTGGGCCGCAGGCCCATGGGCACTCCCTGCGGTCACGGCCCGGTAGGGTTGTGCGGGTTTCGCGGGGTGCCGGGCAAAACAGATGAGCCACCTTTTCGTTTGGGTTATCGGCGCATGCACGATCCTGCTTATTCTTGCGGGCCCTCGTAGAATTCCCGAAGCGGTTTGGGCTTCTACCGGTGCCATTCTGCTTGTTGTGTGCCGGCTTATTTCTCCGCGCGATGCGCTGGCGGCGGTGGGGCGCGGCACGGATGTGTACCTGTTTCTCACCGGCATGATGGTGCTGGCGGAACTGGCTCGGCGCGAGGGGTTTTTCGATTGGGTGGCCGTGGTCGCGGTCGAGAAAGCGAGAGGGTCGCCGAGACGGCTGTTCGCGATCGTTTACGCGGTCGGTACGGTGGTCACGATTTTCCTTTCGAACGACGCGACGGCTGTGGTTTTGACGCCCGCTGTGCTTGCAGCTCTGAAGAAAACCCGCGCGAGGCCGCTTCCTTACTTATTCGTCTGCGCATTCATTGCGAATGCGGCGAGTTTTGTGCTCCCTATCTCGAATCCGGCCAACCTGGTTGTCTATGGATCGAAAATGCCCGCGCTGACGGTGTGGTTCCGATCCTTCGGGCTGCCTTCGCTGGTGTCGATTGTGGCGACGTTCATCGTACTCAGACTGTGCTGCCGTAAAGATTTGGCGCGGACGATTGAGAGTCAGGTAGAACCGGTGTTGCTTTCGCGCGGGGGAAAGCTCGCGGCTTATGGAATCGGAGGAGCGGCCGTCGCGTTAATGCTTGCTTCGGCTTTCGACCTCGATCTGGGGTTGCCAACATTGTTGGCGGCCGTGGCGGCGACGGCGCTGGTGTCTTGCGAGGATCGGCGGGCGCCTCTCGGTATCGTGAAACATATTTCGTGGAGCGTGATTGTTCTGGTCGCGGGATTATTTGTACTGGTGGCTGCGGTGGATCAGGCAGGCGTTCTCGCGATAAGCCAGGACGCACTTCGGAAAGCCGCGGCGATGGGTCCCGTCGCCGGTAGTATATCTTCGGCCTTCGGCGTGGCTTTGTTGTCGAATATTGCGAACAATCTGCCGATTGGATTGATTGCGGGGAGCGCTTTGCACGGCGCGCCGACGGCTATCCGGAACGCGGTGCTTATCGGTGTTGATCTTGGCCCGAACCTGTCGGTCAGCGGATCGCTGGCGACGATTCTCTGGTTGATCGCATTGCGGCGAGATGGGGAGGATGTCAGCTTCTGGAAGTTTCTGCGCTATGGCTTGTTGGTGATGCCGGCCGCGCTGGGGTTGGCGGTGTTGGCGTCGTTGCTGACAGGCTAGTTGTGCTTGCGTTGAGCTCTTACGCCGACATAGATGAACAAGGCACCGAATCCGATCAGCAGCAGACTGGCGAGCGCGTAGTTAATCTCGTTCCTTCCCCTGGGAGAGTTCAGAGCAAAGTGAGGAGCCCCGAAAAAGACAACATGCATGTACGTATAACTCACGATTACGTTGCAGATCATCAGCAGTCCACCCGCGATACCGGCTATCGCCCGGCCCACGGAAGTATTTTGTAGAAGGAAGCGCATTGTGCTTGTGAGCACATCAATAACGGAGGGCATGCCGTCGTGAGTGAAAAGGACCCCTTTCTCACAGCCCCGCCCGCGGCTCGTAACGCTGAACGTGTATCTTCCCTTCATGCTGCCGCGCTTGCGCCAGATCGTAGGCTGCCTGCATTCGAATCCAGATATCGGGAGTTGCGCCGAAGGCCTTGGCGAGGCGGATGGCCATATCGGGGGACACGCCCGCCTGGCCGTTAATCAGGCGCGAAAGTGTGGTCCGGCTTACTCCCAGCACTTTCGCTCCTTCCGTGACGGAAAGAGAAAATGGATCGAGACAGTTGAGCCGGACGGACAGTCCGGGGTGGGGCGGATTTTTCATGGGCATCGCGTTCTCCTGTTCCAATTCAGTGGTAATCGATCAGTTCCACATCGCCGGCGTTTCGATCGTCAAAACAGAAAATAATTCGCCAGTTGGCACGGACAGTAACGGACCAAAAGCCTTTCCGGTCGCCCTTCAGCGCGTGTAGATGAAAGCTGGTCAGCCGCATATCCTCGATCACCCCGGCTTCATCGAGTTGGACGAGGATGGTCCGAACCTTGTCGAGCATATCGGGCCGAATCCCGGCCGCATCGTCTTTTTCGAAGAGCCGCTTCAAGCCCTTATGCCGAAAGCTGACGATCACACTTAACTGTAGCGCGCAGCGATACACGCGTCAACCGGGACGGGCCGGTGTGAAACAGCAGGGAAATCCGGGACAACGACCATTTGCTCCTATTTCTTGAGCTAAACGGGACGGGCTAGAGGGTCTCCCAGGATCACGCATCAAAACGCTTTGGGACGGTCTCGTCCGTCCCAGGACTTCCCCCCGCCGCAGCTACAATGCCAGGGTTGTTCGAAGTGCCGCGTCGACCTCGCGCATCTCCGCGAGAGATCCGATGACCCGATCAATCTCCAAGTAGCGAATCGTGGCGAGGTTGTCGGTCACAATTACCGAGTCCATTAACAGACCAGATCCCCGCGCGCCCTCGCTGTCGATCCGCACGGTAACCCGGCTTGGGTGTCCGGCGCGAGTCATGTTGCTGCTGATCATCGCCACCACCGTCTGGGGCAACTCTGAGCCCAAGCTGTTTGATTGCACAATGAGCGCCGGACGTCGCTTCGACGTTCGCAGATTGGAATCCGGGAACAGAACCAGGACGATCTCACCGCGACGGCAGGTCATCGTAAGCAGCCATTTCCGGCCGATCCCAGTCCTCGGCAAACGCGGCTAACCGATGGCGCAGATCTGCAGCCTGACTTTTATAGATGCCACGTTCGTGGAGATCGACAGGCTCTGCTGGATGAACCCATGTTACGATCACGCGCGAACCTTCGGCTTCCGTGAGAGGCTCGACCAACTCCACTTTGCCATTGCGGTAGATCCCTTCAACAGACTTCACCATGACTTCAGTATCCCGCGTCACCTATGGCTTCGTCCAGAGGCGGTCGATTCAGCGAACCGTGGTGTTTCGTTTTCCGTCAGGGGTCTTCCAAGCGATTCTGGTGAACTGGATTCACCTGGTTAAGTTGTCGGCATCCGTATCACGGCACATCCGGAAGGCGGAAGTAGCCGGGACGGACGAGAACGTCCCCACAGGCTCAGGCATCAAAACGCTTTGGGACCGTCTCGTCCGTCCCACTCCCGCCGCCCCCTAATATTCATTTTGGAACCTTACCTGCTCGCAAATTGAGGAGGAGTGGATTATGGCAAAACTTACAGCCGCGAAGAAGAACGCTGAGCCGAAGAAAGAATTCGGGCTCCCGGAAGAGCGCAAATACCCTATGCCTGATGCAAATCATGCCAGAAACGCCAAGGCTCGCGCCTCCCAGATGGAGCATCAAGGCAAACTAAGCGCCGCGGACAAGAAGAAAATCGATACCAAGGCAGATCACATCTTGAATAAGTAGGCGCTGCCGCAAAACGTCTGACGAATTAGGGCTGCGATACGGGTATGCCAAGGTGGGAGTAATGCTCGTCCTTCGTGAACAGGTTCAGAGTTCCGCAATGAGGGCATCGATAGAACGATAGTAGAAGCTTTCGGAAAATGCGGTTCTCCTGGAGGAGCCACGATGATGGGTGGCCCGATCCGCAGAGAATGCAGACGTTCGTCCATGTGGTGGCATCAATGCCTTCCGTCTCTTCGCCGAAGTAGAGCGCCCACCCGTACACGATCAATCGCGTCTCAAAGAGCCGGTCTACCACCCTAAGGACATAGGCAGCCAGAAGTAATGACGTCTGGGTCCCGCCTCCCAGGAGGAGCAAGCGGCGCGGCGCTCGGGTCCGACGCCGCCTTCGGTTCAGAAACGAGAAAGAGGTGCACAGAGTTCGTGTGCCGCGGTGGGGGAGTGCCGTTGCCCTTTCAATTTCCTCGGAAAGCCTGGTCGCGGAGGAAAACGGGTTAACGTGTCCGCCCCCGTCCGCCAGCCAGCGGTAGAGCCGGTCGCACAGCGTTGTGGAATCCGGGACCGCCACGTACAGGCTGCCGGTCGGCCTCAGGACCCGCGAGATCTCCGCCAGACAGCCCGCGAGATCAACAACGTGTTCAAGGCTGTGATTCGATACGACCGCGTCGAAGGTCCTTGCGGCAAATGGAAGCGTAGACGCATCGCCTCGGACGAAACGGGCCGGTGGAGACGATCCTTGTTCCAGATCCAGCCCAGTCACCATCGCCCGGACGCCGGATACATCAAAGCTTCCGTTTCCGCAGCCCAAATCAAGCACCCTGGCTTTGGCGGGGAGACGGCACAGCAGTTCACGCATTTGGGACCAAGAGCCGATTTTATCGCAGTCCACGCCAACATTTTCTTTTATACCGCGCTGCCGTAGGAAGATAGTAGATGAGTGTCCTCTTCTAAACCGCTGCTGATTTATGACGGCAAGTGCGGGTTTTGTCGAATATGGCTCGACTATTGGCGCAAGCTGACGGGCGACCGGGTGGAGTATGCGCCTTCGCAGGAAGTCGGGGAGCGGTATCCGCAGATTCCTAAGGGGGATTTCTCACTTGGCGTGCAGTTGGTTCGGCCCGATGGGTCGGTCGCCAGCAACGCTCGGGCGGTGTTTGAGACGCTGGGGCTTTCCAGGTTTTATTCGCCTCTCGCGCCGGTGTGGGAGTTTGGATACGGCATTATCGCGCGGCATCGCGACTTCTTTTATCACCTGACGAAGTGGACTTTTGGGACGCAGATTGAGCCTGCCCGATTCGCGCTTACGCAGTGGATTTTCGTGCGGATGCTCGCGGTCGTTTATGCGATTGCGTTCTCGTCGCTGATCGGACAGATTACGGGGCTGCTGGGGGCTCGCGGGATTTTGCCGGTTGTGGACTATTTGAAAGCGGTCGCGGAGAGCACGGGGGCGATGCGGTTCTTTTATGTCCCTACGGTGTTCTGGGTGAATGCGTCGGATCGGGCTCTGCTCGCAATTTGTTGGGCGGGCGTGGCGATTGCAGCTCTGGTGCTGGTGGGATTTTTTGAGCGGGCGGGGCTTGCTCTTTTGTTTGTCCTCTATTTATCGCTGAGCTCGGCGGGGCAGGAGTTTTTGTCGTTTCAATGGGACGCGCTGTTGATTGAGGTTGGGTTTCTGGCGATATTTCTCGGGAATTCGCGAGTCGTGGTGTGGTTGTTCCGGTGGCTGCTGTTCCGGCTGGTGTTTTTGTCGGGGGCGGTGAAGCTGCTGAGTCACGATCCGACTTGGAGGGGGCTTACAGCGCTTTCGTTTCATTATTGGACGCAGCCGTTGCCGAATCGGATTTCGTGGTACATGGCGCAGTTGCCGGCCTGGTTTCAGAAAGCCTCGACGGGCGTGGTGTTGGGGGTGGAACTCGTCATTCCTTTTTTGATTTTTGCTCCGCGGAGGGTTCGGATTTTTGGGGCTTGGTGCTTGCTGGGGTTGCAGATTTTGATTTTCTTGACGGGAAATTATACTTTTTTCAATTTGCTGGCCATGGCTTTGTGCATGTTTTTGTTTGATGACCGGACGTTCGAACGGTGGCTGAAGCCACGTTCACAGGCTAAAGCCTGTGCCACCACGGAAAGAGTCGCGGTGGCGGTGGTTGCGGTTCTGGTGATGGCGATCGGGCTTTCGCGGATGGTTGAGACGTTTTTTAATGTGCCGGTGTTCCTGGTGAAATATACGGCGCCGTTTGAGATTGTCAATTCTTATGGACTGTTTGCAATGATGACTACCGAGCGGCCGGAGATTATTGTCGAAGGGTCGAGGGATGGGGAGAACTGGACGCCCTACTCGTTTCGCTATAAGCCGGGGGATCTGGCTCGGGCGCCTCGGTGGGCGGCGCCTTATCAGCCGAGGCTGGACTGGCAGATGTGGTTCGCGGCGCTGGGGAATTATCGGGAAAATCCGTGGTTTGTGAACTTCGCGGTAAAATTGCTCGAAGGGTCGCCCGAGGTGAAGGGATTGCTGGAGGCGGATCCGTTTGAGGGTCGGCCTCCGCGGTACGTTCGGGCGATGCTTTACGATTATTCGTTCACGGACTCGGAGGAGCGGCGGAAAACGGAGAATTGGTGGAAGCGGGAAGCCAGGGGCCAGTATCTACCACCAGTGGGGCTTAAGTCACAGACGCTGAACGCCCCAAAGAATCAATAGCTTCAATGTAAATTTACCTTAAGGGCCTGTAACCCCCGGCGGGGGAATCAGGTCTTTACAAATGTCGCGGGGGAGAAGTTTATGAAAAGCAAAGCCATGTGGCTGGTTGTGTATGCGGCCCTATGCGGACCGCTTGCTGTCGCGCAGGATGCGGCGCCGAAGCCCATTTATGCGACGGTCGAGAAAATCGACGCGGCGGCCAAAGAGATTGTGGTGAAGGCGGATAGCGGGACGGAAGTCGACGTGACGCTGGCGGCGAAACATAGTTTGCGGAAGATCGCTCTGGGCGAAACAGATTTGCGGAAAGCGGCGACGATCGAGTTGACCGATATCGCGGTCGGGGACCGGGTCATGGTGCGCGGCGTTGAGTCCGCGGATCAGAAAACGATGGCGGCGTCGCTGATCCTGGTGATGTCGTCGACCGATGTCGCGAAGAAACAGGCGGATGAGCGGGCCGATTGGGACAAGCGTGGCGTGAATGGAATCGTGACGGCGGTGGGGCCCGAATCGGTGACGCTGAATGTGCGGACGCTGGCCGGGGCGAAAACGATCACGGTGGTTCCGGAGGCGAAGTCAGTCGTCCGGCGGTATACGACGGATTCGGTGAAATTCTCCGACGCGAAGGATTCTAGGCTGGCCGAGATTAAGATCGGGGATCAGGTTCGCGCGCGCGGCGATAAGTCGGACGACGGATCGAAGGTGAAGGCGGAGGAGATTGTCTCCGGCACATTCAAGACGATCGCGGCGACGGTGGTATCGATCGACGCGGCCAATCAACAGATGACGGTGAAGGATCTCGATTCGAAGAAGACGATGGTGGTGAAGGTCAACGCCGATTCGAATATGAAACGGCTCTCCGATCCGATCGCGCAGATGATCGCGCGGCGCGTGCATCCGGATGCGAATGCGGGTCGCGGCGGCGGTCGCGGTGGAGAGGGCGCTCCAGGCGGCCGCGGCGGCGATGCTCAAGGCGGCGGCATGCGCGGCGGCGGGCGCGGCGGCGATCTGCAACAGATGCTCGACAATCAGCCGGCGGTGACTTTGGCGGAATTGAAAGTGGGAGAGCCCATCGTGATTTCGAGCGCGGTAGGAGCGGCGACGGATCACATTATGGCGATCATGATGCTGGCGGGAGTGGAGCCGATTCTACGGTCGCCCGGCAAGCCGGAGATGTCGCTGGGCGGATGGAATCTGGGCGCAGGCGGAGATATGGGCGGCGGGAATTGAAGAAAGAAGTCAGGAGTCAGGAGTCAGGAGTCAGAATGAGCGGCACTGGCTGCGGAGAACTTTGTTTAAAGGGAACGGAATGATTTTTTCAAAACGAGTAGTGTTGCTGGTCTTCTTAATGCTGCTGGCGGCGTCGGTCGCAGTGATGGCGCAGACGCCGGGGAGTTTGAAGGGGCAGGTACTCGACCCTTCGGGCGCGGCGGTTCCGGGAGCCACGGTGACCTTGACGGGTCCGAACGGAGTGGTCAAGGTCGCGCAGAGCGACAATAACGGCGCGTACTCGGTGGTGGGATTGCCGCCGGGAAAATATACGATCCGCGTGATCGCGGCCGGCTTCGATTTGTTCGAAGGAAGCATCGCCGATTTGCCGGGGGGACGCGCGTCGACGTTCGATGCCAAAATGTCGGTGGCCAGCGAGAAGCAGGAAGTGACCGTGAAGGACACGCAGCAGGTGGAACTGGATCCGGCGAAAAACGCGGGAGCGCTGGTGCTGAAAGAGGCCGACCTCGACATGCTGTCCGACGATCCGGACGATTTGCAGGCGGACCTGCTGGCGCTGGCGGGTCCCGCGGCGGGGCCGAATGGCGGACAGATTTTCATCGATGGATTTTCAAGCGGGCAGTTGCCTCCGAAGGACTCCATTCGCGAAATTCGCATCAACTCCAATCCTTATTCGGCGGAGTATGACACGCAGGGGCATGGACGAATCGAGATTTTCACCAAGCCGGGGTCCGATAAATTTCACGGCAGCCTCAACTTGATCTATAGCGACCACATCTGGAATGCGCGGAATCCTTTTAACACGCAGACCAGCGGACTGCCCGCGTCGGACACGAAAAATCTGATGGCGACGTTGAGCGGTCCGATAACAAAGAAAGCGTCGTTCTTCCTCGATTTTACGCGCAGGCAGTTGCGCGAGGGCGCGCTGGTGAACCAGGTGCTGCTGGATTCGAACCTCAACCCGTTGCCGTTGCAGTCCTTTGGACTGATCGCGCCGACGACGAATACGCGCATCAGCCCGCGGGTGAATTATCAGTTGACGTCGAAAATTACGCTGGATGCGCGGTATGTGTATAGCCGCAGCGAGACGGATAACAGCGGCGTGGGCGGTTTCAATCTTCCCAGCACCGGCGCGACGAACCACGGGACCAATCAGCAGTTCTTCCTGACCGAGACGCAGGTGGTGAATACCAGCACGATCAACGAATCGCGCTTCCAGTATTTCCGAAACGATTCCAATAGCTTGGGCAACGATCCGGAGCTGAATATTTCGGTCGCCAACGCCTTTACGCAGGGCAGCAATTACCAGCAGACGTATTCGAACGCGGGCAATTACGAGTTTCAGAACTATACGTCAATCACGCACGGGACGCAGTTCATCAAGTTCGGCGCGCGTCTACGGGATGTCCGGCAGAGCAACTACACGACGAGTAACTTCCTGGGGCAGTTTAACTTCGCAAACATTCAGGATTACAGCCAGTTTGAGCAGGGACTAGCTGCTGGCGCTGATTTGAAAGCTCTGCTTGGCTCAGGAATAGGTCCGATTCAGTACCAGCAGAACGCGGGTCAGCCGTTGATCGCAGGAAATCAGTTCGACGCCGGATTGTTCGTCCAGGACGACTGGAAGCTGATTCCGAGCATGACGTTAAGCCTCGGGTTGCGGTACGAAATTCAGGACAACATCGGCGATCATGGCGACATCGCGCCGCGCGTCGGCTGGGCCTGGGGCATTGGCGGAGGGCAGGGACGTTTCCGGACGCCGAAGACTGTAATCCGCGCCGGGTCGGGATATTTCTACGACCGCTTCAACCTAGGCAATGTGTTGAACGCCGAGAGATTCAATGGGATCAACGATCAGTCGTTCACGATCACCAATCCGCTGTTTTATCCGAACAACAGTACGACGAACCCCAACAACTATCCATTTGTGGGGATACCGATTCCATCGATCTCAGCATTGCAGGCGCTAAACTCGGCCGGCTCGACGATTTATCACATCGATCCGAATTTCCATGTTCCGACGCAGTTGCAGTCCGCGGTGGGCGTCGATCGCCAGTTGCCTCACAATGTCACGCTCTCAGTGAATTACCTGAATACGCGCGGCAGCCACATTCAGCAAACGTACAATATCAACTCGCCGTTTCCGGGCACGTACGTACCGCCGTTGAACGGCGCGGCGGCGCAGGGTCTTTATCCGTACGGACAGAATTCGGGCATCATCGACCTCTACTCGGGCAGCGGCGTCTACCGGCAGAATCAGTTAGTGGTGAACGCCAACGCGCGCATCAACACCAGGTTCAGTCTGTTCGGCTATTACGTATTCGGACACGTGAGTACCGATGTCAGCCCCAGCGGCCCGTCGAATCCGTACAACTTCGCCGCCGACTATGGGCGGGCGAACTACGACATCCGGCACCAGGTGAACGTGAACGGAAGCATCATTGCGCCCTGGGGGATCCGGTTGTCTCCGAACATCGGTCTGCGGTCGGCTCCGCCCTATAACATTGTCGAGGGAATCGATACGAATGGCGATACCTTGATCAACGACCGGCCGGCGTTTATTCCATCCGGCTCGAATCTTCCCGCCTGCAGTGCACGGGTGATCGCCGGTGCGCCCCCCTGCACAAGCCATGGTTTCGTTGTGAATCCGACACAGGGAATGACCATCATTCCCATTAACTACGGCAAGGCTTTCCCGCAATACAATATCAATCTGCGCATCAGCCGCACGTGGGGGTTCGGTGAATTGACGGCGGCGGCCCGCAACCGGCAGCAACAGCAGGATGCAGGCG
>Ga0182024_10015223_pt1 | contig 14763 bp, 15 predicted proteins | sample P32metaG_FD_120480 | JGI IMG/M metagenome (GOLD analysis project Ga0182024, IMG submission 120480) | Permafrost microbial communities from Stordalen Mire, Sweden - P3-2 metaG (Illumina Assembly) | ecosystem: Environmental > Terrestrial > Soil > Wetlands > Permafrost | place: Sweden: Stordalen... | reverse complement strand
CTGCTCGAATTGGCCGGCCGCGTGGCTGCTACCACGCGCGCCTTCCTATGCCGTTCGACGCGGAGGACCGGCCACCTTCACCGCCGGGGTCACGACAACCGGCACATGACATCTTTCGGCGACAACCGCGTCTCGGACCAACGTACGGATGCCTGTCTCCAGGGCCGGATGCTCAAACGGCGCACGCCTACTTCGCGACGCGGAGTCCCTCGGGCCGAACCCACACTCAACCTGAGGGCGAGTTTCGCTCGATGTCTTCGAGCATGAAGATACGCCGCAGGTGATTGCCGCCGGTCCGGCCGTATCGCCTAGTCGCATTGAACGTTCGACGACCGAGATGGGCCGCTCATGGCGCCCTCACCAAACGCTCCGGCGTCAACCACGGTCATGCCACGCCGCACCGGAGGATCACCAACCTCGACCACTTGGCCCCTGGCGGGACCGTCCTTCAGAGAACCCTTTCAATAGTCGCGTCCACCACCATAGACCTGAGCACCTCCACCTCCATGAACTGCCGGCCAACCTTTCGCTCGTAAATCCTGGCCGATGGCGCCGCTCCCGGCGACGGCCACGCCCTGCCCGGAGACCCTCATCCGCGCCGTCCGACACCGGCCTTCACATCCACGCGGCGCGATCGGTTCACGAGACGTTGACAACAGGAGCACATTAGGGTCATGACTCCCGGGCAAACGTGCTCGATCATTCCGTGCCCGTCGCCATGACGGGGGCGTGGCTAAGCCTCGCCGGACGCCTTCCTCCTCCGGCGTCCGGCGAGGATCCGTCCGTCGCCCGAACTCGCGCCAGCATCGACCGGCTCGTCCTGTAATCACGGCCGTCGTGATGCCGCCCTCGGGTTCGTAATGCGGCTCGTGCTCGCGCTACGCTCATCCCAGGCCCGCTCCAAGCGAGGGTCTGGACGATCGCTCTCAGCGTCGTCGCCTTGATCATTTGGATCCTGCTCCTCACGACCGGCGTCCTCGACCCCAACTGCAACGGCGCGAGCTTCTGACCCCGCCCGGCGACGGCCTCCGAAGCTTCGAAGGGCCGCAACGGCCTTAGCGGGGGGCTACCGCCAGCGCGATCAGTTGTCGCCGATGAAGGCGGCGGGCAGGTTGCGTCCCGGAACCTGGTCGGGCACGTAGATCTTCGGATCGCCCGGATAGGCGACCTTCCAATCGTGGGCCGAGTACCAGTCGAACCGGTTCAGTTGCTCCGGGTTGACCCGGTCCGGGCCGTTGAATCGGCCCTCGGCTACCTGGCGGCTGATCCACGCCTCCCAGCCGTTGTAGACGGACCGCATGTCGGCGGGTACGAGACCCTGCGGACGGAAGGCATTGCCAGCCTCCGTCCGCTCCGCCGGCGTCATCTCCGTGCTGATCATTGGGGAGGTCAGCGTCGTCGGGCCGCCGGGCGCGCCGAGGTTGAGCGGGATCTGATTCGGCTGGACGGTGTAGGGCGCGAAGTTCGGATCCGCGGTGAACGCGTCGTACATCGGCTCCGCGCTGCCGTCCTCCTGGTTCATGGGTTTGATGCCGAGGATCTGCTCGACCGTCCGCACCATGTTGATCTGCGAGTAGTAGTCGTCGTCCACGCCCGGCATGGAGTATGGGCTGATGACGAACGTCGGGGCTCGGTGACCGTCGACGTGATCGACGCCGTTCTGGGTGTCGTCCTCGTCGACGAAGATCGCGGTGCTCTTCCAGAACCGGCTGTGGCTGATCGCGTCCACGACGCGGCCGACGGCGATGTCGTTGTCGGCCATCTGGGCTACCGGATCCGGTTCCAAACTGGAGGCGGAGGCGCTGGAGGGGTGGGCTACACCAGTGGTTCCGGTGTGGTCAGTCATCAGCCACATGAAGGTGAGGTTGGGCATCTGGCCGCTCTGCTCCTGCTGCTTGAACACCGGCTGCCACTGGTCTACCCGGAACTGGTCAGGGATCGCGAGCTGGAAATTCGGGAAACACCCATCCGTTATCGCCTGCAGCGACGGGATGTCGGACTGGGCATAGGCGTACAGGCACGGGTTGGGGATCGGCTCGGGCCCCTGATGCCCGTCCTCGAGCCACTTGGACTCCGCGTACCACTGGTCCCAGTCGAGAGTTGGGCCGTTGTCCGGGGCGCTGTAGGGCAGGCTGTAGGGGTTGTAGATGTATTCGCCGAAGTTCTGCACGCTCAGGCCGGCCCTCTCGCCGGCGTTCCAGAGGAATCCGTCGCGCTGGTAGGCCAGAGCGTCGCCGCCCTGCGAGGGGTAGGAGCGGTAGAAGGCGCCGAACTCCTTCTCGACGTAATCGTTGGCCTCGGCCTGCACGATTCAGTTGTGACCGTCGGCCGACAGCGTCCCCTCGTCGTAGAAGTTGTCCAGATCGCCGAACCGCTTGGCCAGTGCGTGCAAGTTCGGCCGCCTTCAGCTGCTGGCCCTAGAGGCCGCAGACGAGGCGTAGCGACGAGACGCCGCCAGGGCCAGGCTCACTTTAGGCGAACCACCTCGCGGCGATCGCCCAGCTTCGAGGACCAATAGATGACCGATGAGCGGTATCTCACCCCCGCTCAGGTCGCCGACGAGCTTCACGTCACCGTGGTCAGCGTCGGCAGGCGGATCGCGCATGGGGAACTGCGAGTGTCCAAGGCGGGGCCTGTGCGCTGGATGGCCTGTTCAATCTGGTCATCGGTGAGCGCGGGCGCGACAGCATCAGCAACTGCTGTCCTGGCGACGGCGCTCGCCACGACTCGTGCGGTGTCAGCGAGCTGAGCGCGGTCGGGCAGGAGTGCCCCGTGCGGATCGCGGCGGATCGTGGCGGCGCCTCCAACTCCTTGAGCACGTCCGGCAACTCGAACCCCTCGCCGAGCAGCCTGTCGGCCTCCCTCAGCTTGCGAACGACCTGCTCCGGTGTGTGACGTCGACCTTTCATCGATGCGCTCCTTCGACCCAGTCTCCAGGTTCATCGAAGCTCTCACACAGGTCGGACCGATCTCAGGGGCCCAGGTCACTACGCCGATGACATCGTGAGTGGAATCGAATGGCTCGGACTCGAGGGCGTTACGCTCGTCGGACATTCGCTTGGCGGCGCCGCAACCTCGGTCGCCGAGCGGTGCCCTGAGGTGTCCTCGCGGGCGCTGCTCGCGGGCGCTGCTCGCGCCGGCCGGGTTCGGGCCGATCCCGCTCGCCGATCTAGTTCGCGATCCCAGGCATCCACCGCGTCGCAATGACTGCGCTGCCGCTCGCGCTGATGACGCCACCGCTCGTCCTCGGCGGCTCCATGGCTTTCGTCTCGCACGGCCGTCGCCCGACGCGCGAGCTTGTACTACGCATTGGCGGTGACGCCTGGCCCACCGCCAACGGTGTCCGCGCTGCCGTCCGCGCGCTCCATCACTGTGCCCATGCGCCAGCCGGACGCCTTCCACCGCCGCCGCGTCGCGTTCCACGGGCCGGTCGCTGCGGTCTGGGGCAGCCACGATGTGCTCGTCCCTGCCGACCACGCGCGCGGCCTGCGCGCTGCCTTGCCACAAGTTGAGGTCGAGGTCTGGTCAGGCATGGGTCACCATCCCCAACATGAGCGCACTGCCGAGCTCGCGTTCTTCATCGAGCGCTGCGCCCGCCGCGGTGAGCGGCAGCCCAACACTGCGGAACAGCTCGTGCATCAAGCGTCCAGGCACCGCGAAGCGGCGTAGCCCCCCGAAACCGACGAGCACGACATTGGGGCGTTGCCGAGCGGTGACGCGGCCAACGTCTTCGACGTCGATCTCGCGGGCTGGGCGGAATGCCCGTTCATTACGGCCGATCAAGCTATGCGTGCAGCCATCGAGCTCGATCGCGGGGGCCGACCCGGCGCATCAGCTAAATGGCACCGCCGAGAATGCGCCCCTACACTTCCGCCTGGCCGGCGTGAGCTGCCCCCGGGTCGGTGTGGAGGTAGTCGGCGGCTTGCAGCTGGGGCAACAGGGAGCGTTGCTTACGGTGGTGTCGGTCCATGCGCCGCAGGATGTCGTCGAGCACCGAGATCGCCTCGACGATCTGCGGGCCTTTGTTGAGCATCACGCACTCAGCGCGTTCGCCCATAGCAGCGTCGGTGATCTCGGCTCGCGAGGGGCGGCCGGTCTTGGCGAGCTGATCGAGGACCTGGGTGGCCCAGATGACCGGCAGGTGAGCTGCTTGGCAGAGCCAGAGGATCTCCTCCTGAATCTCCGCGAGACGCTCATAGCCACATTCAACGGCGAGATCGCCGCGGGCGATCATCACGCCGGCCGGTCGCTTGCCTCCAAGCGCGGCGAGCAGTATCCCCGCCAGGTCCTCGACGGCGCGGCGCGTCTCGATCTTCAGGATGATCCCGAGGTCCGTTCGGGCATGCTGATCGAGATAATCGCTGACCCGCTGCACGTCATGGGCGCAGCTGACAAACGACAGCCCGACGATGTCCGCGCACTCGGTGGCGAAGCGCAGGGCGTCGGTGCTGTGGGAGCCGAGCAGGTCGATGTCGAGCACGGCGTCGGGCAAGTTGATCCCTTTGCCAGCACGCAGCTTTGAGCCCTTGGGACCGGCCGAGGTGATGCGAAGCGCGATCGAATCTCGATCGACTGCCTCCGCGACGCCGCCGAGCTTGCCGTCGTCAAACCATACGTGATGGCCGCGGCGAGTGGCCGCGAACGCCTCGGGCAGCGAGCAGCCGATGTGCGCCGTCAGGCTCTCTCCGGGATGCGATGCGGCCGGCGTGGTGGCGACGCGCGTGAGCACCAGGCGTTCCCCGATCCTGAGCCGCAGATAGTCGCCTTTGCGGTCTGTGGTTGGCTGTGAAGCGAGCGGGCCCGTGCGCAGCTTCGGGCCGGGTAGGTCGACCAACAGACGTGCTCGGCGACGCGTCCCGCCCCGTCGGTCGCGGCCTCGGTCGGCATCGTGACCATGATTCGTGTCGGGCGCCGGCGCGGAACCGGTCCCAGCAGCGTTGCGGTCCTGACCGCCAACACGTCACGACTGCGCGCAAAGCCGATCGGTGCCGAACCTGGCCTGGACTCCGAAGGACGGTTGGCGATCGCGCTCAACGCATCGAGCACGGCGTCGACGCTCGCCTGGACGTGGCTTTCGCTGCCGCCCAGAGACGAGAGCCCGAGCGCGACCAGTGGATCTTGAAGCGCACGCAGGTCATGCCCACGCAGCGCCAAATACTGCAACAGGTTGCGCGCGCTCGCGTCGCGGTCGGCGTCGCGTCCCTCGATCCACGGACGCCAACCCTCTGCCGCTTCGAGCAGCTGCTCGCGGATCGCCGACAGCTGCTCGATCAAGGCCGCCTGGCCGTGACCGCGAGCGGCCCGCTCCCGGGACAAGCGATCCACACGGTCGACCGCCCGGGCGCCCGGAGGCGTGCTGTCAGACGCCATGCCGATCAGCGCATGCGGTTGGTTGGTGCCAGGTGCGTCGCGCGTCAGATCCTTCGCCATCGAGACCTCCCGGTCGATCACAGAGCAGTCAGAGTGGTTTTCAGTCTGGCCGCCTCGTCGAGGCGCTACATCGGGGAAAGCCTCAGGGCTATCCGTGCGAAAACCATTTGGTAACAACTGCGTCATCGGCAACCGCACTCCCGGCGCTTTCTCTCACGAACCAACCTCATTTGAGACGTCGGCGCGGTCGGTGGGTATGGAGGGCCTGGGGGGAGGGACGCCGTCGGATAGCGTTTGAGGATGGGGACTGCCTTCCTGCAGCGGGCCGGTGGTCGTTCTCCGATGGTGCTCATCCACGGCTTCTCAGGGACGTCGGCGACGTGGACGCCGCTACTGGCCGCGCTCGAACAACAGCACGACGTGCTCGCCCCGACGTTGCTGGGTCACCGCGGTGGTCCTGAGTATCTCGTCGGGTCGCCGGCGACGCCGGCGGCAATGGCCGATGCGCTGGAGCGCGACATGGACGCGGTCGGCGTGGCGCGCGCTCACCTCGTCGGCAACTCGCTCGGCGGCTGGCTTGCGCTTGAGCTCGCGGTGCGCGGCCGGGCGCTCTCGACGACCGCGCTGGCGCCCGCGGGCGGATGGACGCCCAGGGGGCCCGAGGCCAGGCGACTGGGGCGCATGTTTCGACACAACGATCGGGTGGCCAAGGCCCTGGGACCTCGAGCCGCGCAGCTCATGCGTCGCCGGCGTTTTCGCGCCGTGGCACTGCGATCCGTCGCGGTGCGCCCGGCCGATGTGCCCGCCGGCCTTGCCGTCGAGATGACCGTGGCCGCCGCCGACTGCGTGATCTCTCGGCCGCTGCTGGCGCACCTGGCGGTAGCAGGGTTTGGGCAGCTGGGCGCGATCGACTCACCGGTGCAGATCGTGTGGGGCACCAAGGATCGCATCTTGCGCTGGCCCGGCTACGCCGAACGGTTTCGGCGCATGATCCCCCGAGCGCGGTGGATCGAGCTTCCCGGACTCGGCCACTGCCCGATGCTCGACGACGCCCAGCTCACCACGGACACGATCCTCGCGCTTACCCGGCCGGACGCTCGGGGTAGGCCGCCGCAGCCGGCGTCGAGCGTGTCGTCCTCTGGCTGAACTTCGCGGCGAGCCGTGACGCCCGGTCGCCTCCCGATCTGCTTCTCGGTGGCACGCCAGCCTCAAAGCATTCCCCGTCAACAGCGCTACGGCGCGGGCTCACCGGTCTGCTCAACGCCACCGTCGATGCTCGAAACCTCGGCCAGCCGACGGTGCAGTCGTTGGCGCAGCTCGTCAGGATCGTAGTCTCGCCGCACACGGCGCGCACGTGCGATGACGACGCCAGTCGCCGCGACCCCCGCGATTCCGGCCAGACCCAAGATCTTCCAACGTGGGTGCACCCGTCGCGTAGGTTACCGGGGGGTGGACCACCCGACCCTGACGCTCGACGACGCCGTGGACATCGCCTCCACCGGCGACATCTGGCTGTTTCGCGGCAGGTCAGCGGCAGACCTGGCGATTCGCGCCGTGACCAACAGCCCCGTCAATCACGTCGGCATGGTCGTCGCCATCAACGACCTGCCGCCACTTCTCTGGCACGCCGAGTTCGGTCGCTCGCTTCCTGACGTGTGGACCGGACAGCGCCAACGCGGCGTTCAGCTACACCATCTTGGCGAAGCCGTCAGGACATGGAACACACGCTACAACGAACGGGCGTGGGTCCGACAGCTCCAAGGCACGATCCAACGTGACCACGAGGACCAGCTCATGCAGACCATCGCCCGTTTCGATGGTCGGGCGTTTCCCACGACCCCCGGACTCATCAGGCAGTGGGCTAGGGCACGCGTGCGCCGCGCATCGTCACTGGAGACGATCTACTGCGCAGAGCTCGTCGCCACGACCTACCAGCACATGGGCCTGCTCCCGAGCCAGCGACCGGCGAGCTGGTATGACCCCGGGCGGTTCTGGAGCGGCGACCGGCTCAAGCTCGTCTCGCCGTTCGCTCTAGCCGGTGAGATCGCTGTGCGCTGAGCTGCGTAGCACCCGGACCGCCCGCTTCTCAGGACCCAACGCTCGGCGAACAGACTCAGAGGTCGCTGGAGGCGACGCGATGGTTTCGTACCAACCGCATCGGTGCTGTTCGCGCTGGGCTTCCTGACGATATTCACTTGCCGCAGGATCAGCGGGATCATGCTGGTCATGATCCCGTTCGACAGAGCCGGAAGAATGCTGCCGACGAGGGTCGCGGCGGCGATGACGAGGGCGAGCTGCCGGGTCACGTCCTGGTACCCGCCTCCTGCACGGTGATCGCAACACCCGTCGAAATCGAACCGGAGTCTCGCCCGCATGGGCGTTCAGGAGCAGGTGTGTTACCTAGCTCCGGTCCCGTCAATCCTCAACTGGCGCCGTGATTTCTGGCGTTCGTAGAGCTGGTCGAGGAGGGCGCGGGGGCGTCGGCGTTGCGGTGCCAGATGGCCTCGAGGCGTAACTCTCGGTGTGTGTCGCTGGCGAGCGGCCGGGCGGCTGGTCGGAGGCGAACGGCTGGTCGCGTTCTCGCTGGCGAGCTTCGCGGGGCGCAACAACCGGGCGTGGCCGGGCGCACCGGCGGCGCCGCGCGGGCGGGCCTGTCACGCAGCCGCTACCTGTACGTGCGTGATCGGCTGGTCGAGCGTGGCGTCGTCCTCGTCGAGTCGGAGGCGTCCGGGCGTGGGCGCGCGAGTCTGCTGGCGCTGCCGTTCGTCTCGGTCGGCCCGTGGTGGGAGGGAGAGATCAACGCTGAGCTGTTCGAGGCCGTCCTCTCTCGAACGCGAAGGCGCGGTCCAGCGCGGCTGCTGCTGGCGGCGATGGCCGCACTCGCCGACTCGGGCGCCGTTGTGCGCGGGCGTCGAGCGCGGAGCTGTCCGCCGCGGAGCTGTCGCCGCGGGGGGGCATGGCGTACCGCACATACCGCCGGGCGCGGCAGGAGCTGCTCGAGTCGGGCGAGCTAGAACTGCTGAGCGGCGCCGGAGCCACGGGTCGAGTTGCTCCCAAGCCCATCGGTCCATCCCTACCTCGCGGCGCTTGCCTCCTTTGTCTCCTTTGCCTCGGCTAACGAGGACGGCGCTGCGGGAACGATCGAGGTCGCTCTCCCCGAGCGCCAGCGCTTCGCTGATCCGCGGTCCTGCGCGCCAGAGCAGAACGATCAGCGCGTGGAGCCGATGGCCGTCGGCGCGATCACCGACAGTGCACATCACCGCGACGACCTCTTCGAGCGTCGGCGGATCGGCGGGACGCTGCTCGCCCTTGTTCCGTGGCGGGCGCCTTGGTGATACCCGGGCATCGTCGCCGGCGAACGAAGATGGCAGCGACGTCCAGCGGCACGGATTCCATGGAGCCTCCCTTCGTGGGACAGTTTGACAATGCGCTGCTATCTGAACTGAGCGGCTGGTACCGCAAAGGAGAGGCGCCGACTATCCCGGCGCGCGCCCTGAGTATCCGCGGATTGGGAGTGTCTCGAGTCCAGTCCTGTCGGTGGGTTATCTGTCAGGATCGGCTGATGGAGCCACGTGTCCGGCCGGTGACGATCGTCACTGGTGGCAGCCGGGGAATTGGAGCAGCGACGGTTCTGGCTCTGGCCGGCGCCGGACACGATGTCGCGTTCAGTTATCGATCCGATGCCGAGGCGGCGGCACGCGTCAGCGCGGCGGCGACGCAGGCGGGCGGTGGCTGCGTATCACTGCAGGCCGACGTCACGCGCCAGGAGGATGTGGAGCGTTTGTTCGGTGAGGCCTCGAGGCTCGGAGCCGTGACTGGCCTAGTCAGCAACGCGGGGCTGACGGGCCACATCGGCGACCTGGCCGACACCCCGGTGGAGCTGATTCGGAGGGTGATTGATGTCAACTTGGTGGGGGTCGTCTTGTGCGCTCGTGAGGCGATACGGGTCATGTCGGTGCGGCGGGGCGGTAGCGGCGGGGCGATCGTCAATGTCTCGTCGGCCGCCGCGACGCTCGGGTCTCCTCATGAGTACGCGCACTATGCGGCGGCCAAGGCCGGGGTCGACGCGCTGACGGTCGGCCTGGCGAAGGAGCTGGCCGAGGATGGGATCAGGGTCAATGCGGTCGCTCCTTCGCGCCTCACCCAGCCGCCGGGCACGGCCTCATTTCCGCGCGTTCTAGCGATCTATACCCGCGTGTAGTTTTTCGCTATATGGAGCTACATTTTTCTAGACTCGGGAACCGTCGGTAGGACGACTCTGCGCATCGTGGCGCGCCGGCTGCGACGCGCGTGGGCTGATGCCTGCTCCAGCCGGAGCGGACGCTCGGCAAGAGCGATCGTCCCCACAGCCCGAATCGGACGATGCCTGCCGGCGACATGGCGATCGTCAGGATCGGGCCGCGCCGCGCCGACCCACCTGGGGCGGACGCCCGATCAGCTGATGGGTTACCGCGCCCTGGCCGTCATGTCAGCGACCGAGAACGGCTGCCACATCGAGCGAGGAGAGGATTCCCTCCGCGTGGCCGCTCGAGGGATCGAGGACCAGTAGGTGCTCGGTGTGGTTTTCGACCATGATCCCCGCCGCGTTCTCGATCGTGTCGTCGCTGCGCACGGTGACCACCTCGGTCTGGCCGGCCTGGCCGGCGGTCAGCTGGTCGGATGTGCACGAGGCCACGGCCATGGCCACATCGAACGTGGTCACCACGCTCAAAGGCCGACGAACCTCACCGCTGTCCGCGACGGCCACGACGTGAACACCGCGTTCGGCCATCAAGCGAGCCACCAGCTCCAGCGGGGTGTTCGGGTCAGTCATGAGGATGCCCGTGTTCATGGCGTCGCTGACGCTGGTCCGGGCGAGGGGGGTATCGGCAATCATGATTGGTTCGATCCTTTCGGCAATGGGGCTGGGCCGACCGTGCAAACGCGAGCTGATCGGAAACCGTCTCTAGCTCCGCACGATGTGACTACCGCACACGCTAAGCGCCGGCGCCACGATGGCCATCAGGGCCTACCCTGAGCCCGGAAACGTAGTTTTGGCGGAGCACCGGGCGGTCGGCGTGTTCGAGCAGCGCGTGAGAGACGCTGCCCAGCAGGGCGGACTCCAGCCCCGATCGGCCTCGGGATCCGACGATGATCGCGTCGGCGTTGACGCGGTCGGCCTCGGCGAGGTTGGAGAGCAATTCGGGCATGGCGGGCAGCATTTCGGGCGCCGGGGGTGCCCGCCATCAGGGGCTGGTCCCCGGGCGCGGTCGGGAAGTACGGAGCTCACCCTGGCGCGCTTGACCGGTCAGTGCCGGTGGGGACTGCGGTGGCGGTCCGCGTCCGTCCACCTAGCTTTGCGGTATGACTGCACACAGAGCATCCGAGACCGGAGAGGCGGTGGTCTGCGCGCGAGCGCTGACCAAGCGCTACGGGACCACGCTGGCGCTGGACACCCTGGATCTGACGGTGCGCCGCGGCGAGGTCTACGGGTTCCTGGGCCCCAACGGCGCCGGGAAGACGACCACCATCCGGCTGCTCCTCGGGCTTCACCGTCCCACCTCGGGCCGGGCCGAGCTGTTTGGCCTCGATGCCTTTCGCGAGCCCGTGATCGCGCATCGCCGGATTGCCTATGTTCCCGGTGAGCCGGCGCTTTGGCCATCGCTGACCGCTGCGGAGACCTTTGAGCTCTTGGCCAGCTTGCACGGTGGCACCGACGTGGCCTACCGCAACCAGTTGATCGATCGCTTTGCGCTTGACACGAGCCGACGGCTGCGAGACCTATCGAAGGGCAACCGCCAGAAGGTGACCCTCGTCGCAGCTCTGGCCACCCGCGCCGAGCTGCTGTTGCTCGACGAACCCACGGCCGGGCTCGATCCTCTGATGGAGGTCGCATTCCGAGAGAGCGTCAGCGAAGCTCGGGACCGCGGTCAAACCGTGTTCCTCTCCTCACACATCCTCAGCGAGGTCGAGGCGCTGTGTGACCGAGTGGGAATCCTGCGCGCCGGTCGGCTGATCGATGAGGGCACCTTGAGCGAGCTGCGCCATCTCGCAGCTCAGACGGTCGAGGCGAGCTTCGAAGGCGGGATTCCCGATCTGCCGCCGCTACCCGGGATCAAAGCCCAGCGTACCGGCGAGCGCTCGTTGCGCTTCGAGGTGGCTGGACCGATCGCGCCGCTACTCGGCGCTCTGGCCGGCTCCGCGGTGATCTCCCTGACCAGCCGCGAGCCCTCGCTGGAGGAGGTCTTCCTTCATCATTACGAGAGTCCCGAAGCCCGTGTCAGCCCCGAAGGCATGTCGGCGCTTAGCCACTCGCCACGGATTCACCGTCGACGCGCGGTTGCCGAGCGCTCCGGGACGCATCCAGTTACGGCGTTGGTGCGGCGAGAGGTCGCTCAGGGCCGCCGGCGCACCATCATCTTCGGGGCCCTTTTCGTCCTGATCGCCTATATCCAGCCGGTCAGCTACCGGCACAGCTACCCCACACTCGTTAGCCGACTCGGGTTTGCGCACAGCTTCGCCGACAACAAGGCGATCCGCCTGTTCTATGGAGTGCCCCACAACCTGCTGAGCGTTGGCGGCTACACGGCCTGGCGGGTCGGAGCCATCGTCGCGGTGCTGGGCGCCGCCTGGGCCGCGGTCTCCGTCGTCGGCGTTCTGCGTGGCGAGGAGGAGGCGGGGCGCACCGAGGTGGTCCTGGCCATGCCGATCGGCCGCCGCAGTGTGTACGGCGCGGCATTGGTGGCGCTCGGCGTCCAGGCTACGGCTCTGGCGATCCCGTTTTTCGCGGGGCTGATCGCCGCCGGCCTGCCCGCAGGTGGGTCGGCGTTCCTCGCGGTGGCCGCGTGCTCGGTCATCCCGGTCTTCGCGGCCCTGGGAGCCCTGGCCAGCCAGCTGGTCGGGACTCGGCGTCGAGCCACTGAGCTGACGGTGGCGGCGCTGGCGTTGGCCTTCGCGATCCGGGTCGTTGCCGACACGGTCGCCGGGGCGGGATGGCTGCGCTGGCTCTCGCCGCTCGGGTGGGTGGAGCTCATGCGGCCCTTCTCAGATCCCCGCCCGCTGGTGCTCGTCCTTCCGGCCCTGGTCACCGGTCTGATGCTGGTGTGCGCGGCGCGGATCGCGCTGGCCCGGGATGCCGGGACCGGGCTGATCGCCGCCCACGCCGCGCGTCGGTCTCGGTTGGTGGGCCTGAGCTCGACCGTGGCCTTTGCGGTGCGCAGCGAACTGGTCTCGCTGCTGGCTTGGACATTTGGGGTGGCGGCGTTCGCGGTGCTCATCGGCGCGATCTCCAGCAGCGTGTCGAGCGCGGGCATTCCACAGGGCGTGCGTCGTGAGCTGGCCCGTGTGGGCGCGTCCTCACTGGCCAGCCCGGCGGGCTACCTGGGCTTCGCGTTCCTGTTCTTCGTGCTCGCGGTCAGCCTGTTTGCCTGCTCGCAGATATCCGCCGCCCGAGTCGAGGAGCTGAGTGGACGTTTGGGCACCATGTTCGCGCTCCCGGTGCGCCGCGCCCGATGGCTGGCCGACCGCGTCCTGGTCGCCGCCGGCAGTGTCGCAATGCTGTCGCTGGCCGCCGGGGTGGGCGTGTGGGTGGGCGCGCGCGCTGCCGGCGTGCACGTCGCGCTGGGCGAACTGCTCCTGGCCGGCGCAAATTGCTGCGCCGTGGCCGGCCTGTTTCTGGGGATCGCTGCCCTGGGCTATGCGCTGGCCCCCCGTGCGGCAGGGATGATCGCCTACGGGCTGGTCACCCTCGCGTTTCTGTGGCAGCTGTTTGGTTCGCTGCTGGGCGCCCCTCGCTGGTTGATCGATGTCTCGCCGTTTGTCCACTTGGGGCTGGCGCCGTCCCGGCCGTTCCGGCTCGGATCGGTGGCGGTGATGCTGCTCATCGGTGCCCTGGCCGCCGTGGCAAGCACCGCGGTCTTTGAGCGACGCGACCTGAGGGCCGACGCTTGAGCCCGGGACGAGCAGCAGATCGATTTCCAAGAACCGCAATACTGAGGGGAGCAGTCACATGAATCAGCGAGAAGATCCCAGCCAGACCCCCGAGGTTTTCCATGTCGTGATCGCCGGCGGCGGAGTCGCCGGCCTGGAGGCGGCGTTTGCTCTGCGTGAGTTGATGGGAGACCGCGTCGGGCTCACTCTGCTGGCCGCTGGGCAGGACTTTGTCTATCGCCCCCTGGCGATCGGCGAGCCGTTTAACAGGAGTCACGCCAAGCGCTACCCGTTGAGCGCGTTGGCGGCCGAGGCCGGCGCCGAGCTGGTCAACGACAGTCTGGCGGAGGTCGATGCCGAGCGGCGTGAGGTCCGTACGGTGGGCGGGCAGACCCTGGCCTACGATGGGCTGCTGGTGGGCGTGGGGGCCACGCTCGAGCCGCCCCCGGGCCATGTCACCGGCTTTGACGACGCCCACAGCGATGAGCTGTTGCACGGGCTGGTGCAGGACATAGAGGGAGGTTACCTCCGGCGACTGGTAATCGTCGTATCGGCGCCCATGGCGTGGCCGTTGCCGGCCTATGAGCTGGCCTTGATGGCCTCAGAGCGCGCCTGGGACATGCAGGTGGATCTCGACGTGAGCCTGTGCACGCCGGAGCCGACGCCGCTGAGCATCTTTGGCGAGCAGGCCAGCCGGGCGCTGTCGGAGTTGCTCGGTGAACGCCGCATCGATGTCATCACCTCGGCGTACTGCGATGTCCCGGAAAATAAGAAGGTGGTGGTGCATCCCGGCGACCGCACGCTCGAGGCTGACCGAATCGTGATGTTCCCGCGGTTGCGAGGCCCTGGCTTGCCTGGCCTGCCCCAGGACGGCATGGGGTTCATCCCGATTGACGAGTACGGGCAGGTCAGGGGCGTGCAGCGGGTGTGGGCGGCCGGCGATGCCACCGATTTCCCGATCAAGCAGGGCGGGATCGCCGCCCAGGTGGCCGACACGGCCGCCCGGTCGATTGCGGCTGAGGCGGGAGTGACCATGGACCAGCGGCCGTTCGTGCCCGTCGTTGAGGGCGTGCTCATGACCGGCGGCACTCCCCGGTATCTGCGGGGCCGTCCGACCTCCCCAGACTCCCCCGGAGAGTCGGTGTTCACCGAGGTGATGCGGGGATCCGCGCCGCCCAAGATCGCCGCCCGGTACCTGGGCCCGCACCTGCCCGACCAGGGCCCGGCGACCGTGGGGGCGTCCTCCTGAGCGTGTCGTGCCGGAGGGGACGGCGGACGCGTCTCCTCCGTTACGCGGGTACGGGGGTGGCTGGAGGGAGGTCGACAAGAGCGGGACGCTCGGGCACGACGAGCACCGGGCACGACGCCCGGGCGAGCAGCCGGGGTGTGACGCTCCCGGGGGCGAGGTCGGCGGCCACCGACCGCGCGCGACCCCCGACGATCATCAGGTCGGCGTGCACGGCCTCCGCCAGGTCGGCGATCGGT
>Ga0182024_10015222_pt1 | contig 14763 bp, 14 predicted proteins | sample P32metaG_FD_120480 | JGI IMG/M metagenome (GOLD analysis project Ga0182024, IMG submission 120480) | Permafrost microbial communities from Stordalen Mire, Sweden - P3-2 metaG (Illumina Assembly) | ecosystem: Environmental > Terrestrial > Soil > Wetlands > Permafrost | place: Sweden: Stordalen... | reverse complement strand
CCGCTCCGGTGACGATCGCCGTCTTGTGATCAATCCTTGTCATCTGCTCCAACCTTCTTTCGGGTCTGCTCTCGACGAGCTCTCGATCCAAATCATATTGTCGAACAGCTAGCGCTTCGGGGCCGATGTTGGCCCCAATAGCACCTCGAGAAAGCGTTTTCGAAACTCGTTGAACATCGGAACTCCCAGGTCTGCTGAAGGGGTCTGATGTGGTGTTAGTCGTCTCCTAACTTGCGAGGATCGACCTCCAGAAGGATGATGACCATGGCTCGCACTTTGGGATTCGTGTCGGGCCTAATCTGGCGGCCAAGCCAAGATCAACCGGCGACTGCGACCATGACACGCAAGGGGTCACAGGTTCAAGTCCTGTACGGCCCATCATATTTTTCCTTATTTCATATGACCTTTGTGCGATTATGGAATGAGCGCAGACACATGGCGCACTCGTTGGTGAGCAACTAGGTGAGCAAAAAATGGTTGGTCACAGTTCAGCGTGGAGTTAGCCGCAGCAATGTTTGGAATGACGTGGTCATTGTTTCAATTACCTGGGGATTTCAATAATGAATTATGGCGATTGGACAATTCAAATTCGGTCGTCAAAAGGGATGCACGACATATTCAGAGTCTGGTTTGACAAGGATGGGACGTACTCCGTTTCAGCTCCCTTTCACAGTGCCAACTCAGCGGGAATCTGTGTCGCCCTTGTCGCGGCCAAGGATCATCAGCGAACCCTTCTTACAACATTGATGAAGACCACTTCTCTTCGCGATGGCGTTTTTCGATTGCGACTTGCACATCATCCGGACGGGAAAATTGAGATGTCATTTCCCAATCCACCGAATGCCGATGAACTCGTCGAATCACTGACAATTCTCAGGCCCCATAACGACGATGCGTTCATGCCCAGTCCAACGTTTTTTTGTGACATCCGCCATCTCGACGAGTTCAGGGTCGTTCATGAGCTATCGAATGAATGCGTGGTTTTTGATGACGCGAAATTGGCACCCGGTAGAGAACCCGATTTGTATGGTTTTCAAATTGCTTGGTTCCCAGCAGACTGGCGTGAGTTTCTAGTCGCGGACGCAGATGGCTGGAACCTACGCTTCGTTGGAGCAGATCGAGGCGTCATAGTGTTCCGCGCGTTGCTCGCGTCGCGAGAGTGTGATCAACAAGGTTTTGTTGGCATTCGTTTCAAGAGGTCGGGCACAACTTCACTTGCGCAAGGAGGATTTCAATTGGAAGCAGTAGGTGAAAACATCAACCCAGAGGATCCAAGCGTCAAGGAATCACTTTTCTGCCTGTATCCCGGACCTGGGCCGACGACAAATGCCGGATAACTGGATAATTCAATTCATTAAAGATGGAGATTGTCGCAAGATTTGTCGCATCATGCTTGGCAAAGATGGCTCTTACTATGTTACGGCGCCATACCATGAAGCCAGAAGTGCATCAGCCATCATTCATACGGTTTATTACGAACGGCGTCGATCAACTACGACTCCGGAGATGCGCATTGACATTGGTCTTCTCGCGGACGACAAGAAGCGCCTCAAACTCTCGCATCATCCCGATGGTTTCGCTCAATTTTCTGGTGACGGCATCGTATCGGGTCGTAATGAACAAGGACAGCCGAAGGGCATTGGGATTATGAGTTTTCCTTTGTCACGTCCGCCCCGAACTGGCCCATCATTTAGTTGCACAGTATTAGGTCTCGAAGGTTTCGACTCCGGCAATACTGGGAAAAACAACGCCATAAATTTCGAGAACGAGGATGTTCCGCCTTTGTCAGGCGCTGACGGGCTCGTTTTGGAAGGCAGTTATTTCACGTCTGATTGGCGCAAATATTTGTTTGAGCGTGAGGGTTTTTGGTATTTGGAGATGCAACACAATATGAACACGATCATTCGCTATCGAGCGCTTCTCAGCACGTCAAAATCGCTATGTTTTATTGGCATTCGGTTCATTCGCTATGACGTGAAGATGGCGGATCATAAGAGCGGATTCATATTGTCCGGACCGAGCACCAACGTTCGTACAATCGACGGAGAACGAATGGCGGACGGAATTTTCTGTTCATTCCCTTCGCAAGATGCGGGTGAGCAATCCTCTCGAATTCTTGACTTTGAGCATGAGAATCGGTAATCGGAAGTCCTCAATCGAGGCGGACCATTTTAAATTAGCTTTGAGTTGAATATCACCCAATTTTGGTATTGGCCCAGTTCGGCTGTTGATTCCGGGACGAGAAGAAAAAATTTGTATTAGTAGACGAAAAGTCATTCAAAGTTGACAGAAAGTCATGCTATGATTTACGAATGGAACAACAAACGGGTTATATCGACTTCAGGCGTGTTCGAGAAGCGGCCGTATCAATTGCCGAAAGGGCTGTGCAGTCCGGGCTTGGCGTACGGGACAAAACAACTGCGCTTGACGAAATCAAGGCTGCCAATGTTGCAAATCAGGCGACTACTCAAGCGATCTTGAATGCCGTAGTTCACGCTCGCGACTACGGACACTCGTGGGCTGACATTGGTCGAGCACTTGGAGTCACGAAACAGGGTGCCCAGAAAAGATACGCCGATGCGGAAGAGGACGAGACCGCTCTAATTCGAGCCATTATCGAGTCTCGATCCGCTGGACAGATTGTTCGCGTACCAAAGCCAATAGCAATGTTGCTTCCTGCGTTTCAATGGATTCGAGATGGTCTTGACCGAATGGAATACGCGGATGGTTCGTTGCGGATCGACGGAGGTGACGCTTACGTTCAAGTGCCCCGCAACCACTACTTAGAACATCACCCGCGTTGCATCCCAGATCGATTCTTTCTCCAACACCTGACGAATACTCCGCCTAATGGAAGTAGTTGGACAATCTATTCGGACACGGAGCACGAAGTGAAAGCAAAGGCAAACGAGGTGTGGGGGGCAGATCGGGTGGGCGACAGACAAGAAATCATCGACAGTGAAACGGGTGCTCGCTGGATACGCGCCAACGGGCAGCCAGTTTGGATTAGTGCACCCGCGCCAATCCAGAACTCCGTTCGCCACGTCGCAGCTCGGGGGTACAGCCTCAATTCCAGGCGGTGCACTTGCGGAGGTGCCCTAGTCGTCTATTTCAAAGACGATTTAGGACGATATTGGGCGAAGTGCCAAAATGACCCAGCGAGCGCGGAGAGATGGCAGACCGCTCTCCGACTACTCGTCGATCAGTCCGAAGAGTCTTACCTGTGGCTAGCTTCACAGAACACGTTGCAAGGTCCTGAAGTCACGGCCCAACTTATTAACACCGGAATGATGATGACACCTGAACAGATCGAATCTCGACGCGCAGAACTTCACGCCGCAGAGAGAGAGGCGGTGGCTCATTACAACAATGTGGCAGTAGCTGATGTCCCACTTCAGAACGCTGATCCGGTCGTTCATTACGCACCTTTGTTGCAGGAATTGCAGGCAAAATCCGAAGAGGCAACAGCTGAACGAAAGGCTTTTGACACTGAGTATCCAGTCCAGAGAAGGACTGACTCAAACTAGGCCACTTCGAAGAGGGACGACGAAGGCTGGTCGAGCCGTTTTATGCCGCTGCACGCCGTTCGAAGCGACTAGTCGGCGAATAGCGAGTTCAGACGAGATTCAGTTACATCAACCACTGCCTTGAGATTGTGTCGATAGACCTGGGATGTCATGCGTGTATCGACATGGCCCATGGCGTCTGCGACCTCTTCCATTGGTGCACCCGACAAGGACATTAGCGACGCGAAAGAGTGTCGCAGTTCGTTAGGACTCCAATGACCGATTCCCGCGAGTATGCAATACTCATTGAGAGCCCTTCGTGAGTTGCTCGGGTCTACAGGAGTGCCGACTTCCGTCGCAACTACAAGGTCGAGATTGTGCCAAAGCTCAGCGGCCGCAACTTTCTGAAACTCTTGTTTGGCGGCGTGACGGCAGAGTGCCGACGCAAGTGGTTCCGATATTTTGAGGGTGCGATTCGATCCGCTCGTCTTTGGTGGCCCGAAACGCAGTTGGTTGTTTTCTCGTTTCAGTGAGCGCCGGACGGTGAGCGTTCGTTCTTTGAAGTCGATATCGGACCACTGGAGGCCAAGTACCTCGCCCGGGCGAAGTCCCAAATAAAGACCAAGGTTCACGGTGATGCCCAGTGAGTGTTCTTGCGAGGCGGCAAGCAGTTGACGAGCCTGCTCCGGCGCCAGAGACCGACCTTGACGCCTCCTGGAACGTCGAAGATCCGTTAGGGCGGCGACGTTTCGATGCACGAGATCTCGTCGCTCAGCGTGTCGCAACGCCTTTACGAGAACCATTCGGATCCGTTGAACCGTGGATCCCCTCAACCCCGATTCGTATTTCTGATGGCGGTTTCAACCAGTCAGCGCAAGAAGCTCAGCAAGCTTCTCTGATGGTTTCATAAAACCGAGGGTCTCGCGTGGACGGTCGTTCAGACTTCTGGCGATGCGGTCGAGGTCTTTCGCGGTGAGCGTTGAGAGGTCGGTGCCTTTGGGCATGTATTGACGCAACAGTCCGTTGGTGTTCTCGTTTGAACCGCGTTGCCAGGGGCTGCGAGGATCGCAGATGTAGATCTGGACTCCTGTGTCAACCGTGAAGCTCGCGTGGCGATGCATCTCCTTGCCTTGGTCCCAGGTGATGGTGCGAATGAGTTCTCGAGGAAGCGTCGCGATGGCTTTTCGCATTGCGGCGTCCACCTGAGCTGGGAATCGTCCGTCGGGGAGGTGCAGCAGCATCACGTAGCGCGTCGTGCGCTCCACCAACGTCCCCACGGCCGACGCGGCGTTCTTGCCGATGATGAGATCGCCTTCCCAGTGACCGGGGACCGCTCGATCCTCGACCTCCGCGGGCCGTTCGCTGATCATCACCATTCCGGGAATCTGGCCACGCGTCTCCACTCGGCCCTGAGATCGACGCTTCGCTCTTCCACTCCGCAAACAACGGGTCAATTCGCGACGTAACTCGCCGCGACCCTGGACGAACAGGGTCTTGTAGATGGTCTCGTGGCTCACGTGCATCGTCGGATCGTCGGGGAAGTCCACGCGCAGTCTCTGGGATATCTCATAAGGTGACCACCATTTCTCGAGGCCGTGAGTGACCTCTCGCGCCAGTTTGGCCGACGCCAGCTTGCGCGGCTTAGGCCGACGGGCCTCGTGACAGGCGCGGTCGTGGGCCCGCCACGCGCGATAGAACTCGCGCCCCCCGTTGACGCCAACCTCGCGAGAGACCGAACTGACGGACTTGCCGATCTGTGCCGCGATGGCGCTGAACGTCATCGAACGACGCAGTCCGAGACTGATCTCCTCGCGGTCGGCCAAGGTCAACCGGCCCGGTCGCGGTGACCAAGTAAACGGGACCACCACGCGCGTCGGTTTCCGGTTGACGATGTTCCACGCGGTCTGCAGCGAAGAGTCGATCTGAGCGCCGATCTCTTTGTAGTTGAGCCCCTTCGCATAAAGGCGCAACGCCAGCGCTCGCTGTTCGGCGGTTAGATGAGGCTTTCCCACTCGATCTCCTTCTCGGTTGATTTGAATCTTGTCAACTCACCGAGAAGTTGCGTTCACCCCTTGAAACCGCCACCCGATGTATGGATGTGAACCGAAAGTACCGACGTGATCGAAGAAACGACTGGTCGGGTCCCAATTTCAGTGGTTTCGCCGGGTAGGCAGTGAAATGAAACAGGGACAATGTATTTTCGACCTCATGGGTGCTCACGAGCTAACTGCGGAACAACTCGAGGAAATGGCGCGACACATCGTCTATGAGATGCGAATGTGGCAGTGGACATACGACGCGCTTGCACGAATGGATCGCGAGGCTCCGTCAAATGACTCTGATCAAGGTTGGCGCAATTCCTTGATCGAATCGTACCTGCTGCATCAAAGGGCATTGACTGAGTTTTTCTGTCCACGAAACAATCCCCGAGCCGGCGACGTTTTTGCAACCCAATATTTCCCATCCTGGGATGCGGGTTCCGAAGGGGATGAGCTACTGGCTTCCATACCCTCACTTAATAAGCGAGTTGGTCACTTGACTCTGAGTCGGATTCAAAATGAAACGCGCAAAGTAGATGAGAGCTCCTGGTTGCAAGGCCATGTTCCGATGATGGAACTCCTCAAGCGCTTCGAGGAAATGTTTGGTGAAAAGGAACGCCGATGGTTCAACCCTCGACTCTCTGCGTGACGTTCGATGACTGATATTCCTGTCGATCCGGACGAAGCTACACCGAGCCCTTTCCTCAAGTTGAATCGAGCACACGATCTCTACAAGGAGATCCATGACGCCGCTCAAGTGATAATCAATCGGGAAACGCGATATAACGCTTTCGAGTACGGCCGACATCCAAACGTTAGTGATGCGCTGGTCTGGCAGCGTTCGCCTGATCCGCATCCGGAGGTCGGGATTCTGGCCGGGGAATTAGTGCACGAAGTTCGGTCGTCCCTAGACCACTTAGTGAACGAACTCATATTGGAAAGAGGTGCCACAAACGATGAAGCCCAATACCCACTTCATTCAAGCGCCAGTAGGTGGGAGACCCAGGTTGAGAAACGTGGAGCGGGAGGCACAAGGTGTGCGTCGTGCGGCCTTAGGGACCCGCGCCGAAGTCCGCTTTATGGCCTATCTGACGAGCAAGTGAATTACATCAAAGACACACAACCATTCAACGTTGAGGCATCTGAAAGACGATCTCACCCTTTGAGTCAGTTGGTCGAAATGTCGAATCAAGACAAGCACCGCGCACTTCATACGTGCGCCGTACTCGTCCGCACGCCCGCAAGAATTACCTACGAGCCCGACGGCTTCTACCAGGTAGGGGAGGTCGAATTCCAAGGGAGAGATCTTGTGGAGGGCGACGTGGAGTTCGCCCGCGTCCCCAGGATTGTGATTAGAGAGCCCAAGTCGCGCTTCGCCGTTCAGGTTCGTGTCGTTGGCGACGCGGAAGTGCCATTTCGTGCGGGTAGTGATGATCCCATTGCAACCGTGCAGGATCTCGGTCGAATGATTCTTCGAGCAGCTGAGATCCATCAAGTTCTAAGTCCGATCTCACCCAATCGAGAAATAGGAGCGTGACGAGATGAGTGTGATTGGACCAATCCGTTGGCGTGGGAGTTCAATCCCTCCTCGAACCGAACCTTTGATTTAGCCTCATTGGAATGGCTTCGTCTCGGAATCGCTTGTACTACGGCGACAATCTCGACGTGCTCAGACGTTATGGTGCGGACGAGTCCGTCGATCTCGTTTACCTTGATCCTCCTTTTAATTCGAACGCCAACTACAACGTCCTTTTCGCCGAGCAGGACGGATCTCGCGCAGCGTCACAGGTTGAAGTGTTTACAGACACCTGGCGCTGGGACCAGGCTGCCGTATATGACTATGAACTGACGGTCGAGCAAGGTGGCCGTGTCGCAGACGCCTTGATTGCAATGCGAACATTCCTTGGACCATCAGACATGTTGGCGTATCTCTCGATGATGGCTCCGCGTCTTATCGAACTGCGCAGAACCCTTAAAGACACGGGAAGCATCTATCTTCACTGCGATCCGACATCGAGTCACTATTTAAAGATATTGATGGACGCAATCTTCGGCCCGGCAAACTTTCGGACTGAGACTATCTGGAAACGAAGTAGCGCGCACAGTGACGGGGCGCAGGGCCGTCAGCAGCACGGTCGCATCCACGACGTGATCCTCTTCTACACCAAGAGTGATGAGTGGACCTGGAATACGATTTACACCCCGTATGACGACTCGTACATTGATCAGTTCTATAAGCACATAGAACCGGAAACAGGGCGGAGATATCAGCTCGACAATATAACCGGACCAGGGGGTGCGGCCAAGGGGAATCCATCGTACGAGGTCATGGGAGTGACTCGATACTGGCGGTACAGCAAAGAACGGATGGAGCAACTCATTAACGAGGGGCGAGTCGTTCAATCTAGGCCCGGTGCGGTACCGCGATACAAGCGGTACTTAGATGAGATGCCCGGCGTGCCACTGCAGGATGTCTGGACTGACATAAACGCCATTGGTTCGCAAGCAGCCGAGAGGCTTGGTTACCCGACACAGAAACCTGTGGCTTTGCTTGAACGAATAATCGCTGCGAGTACAAATCCGGGCGATATCGTTCTCGACCCTTTTTGCGGATGCGGAACAGCCGTCGACGCCGCTCAACGCCTCGGGCGCAAATGGATCGGCATTGACATAACTCACCTTGCGGTGAATCTCATACGAAACCGGCTGCACAGCGCGTACGGCGAGAACCTCAAGTTCGACGTAATCGGTGAGCCCACTGACACAGAGGGCGCCAAGGACCTCGCAGCTTCTGACCCATATCAGTTTCAATGGTGGGCACTCGGCCTCGTGGGTGCGAGACCAGTTGAACAAAAGAAAGGCGCGGATCACGGTATTGACGGTCGACTGCTATTCCACGATGAGGCGGGTGGCGAGACGAAACAGGTCATCTTCTCGGTGAAGGCGGGTCACGTGACAGTATCCATGCTTCGAGATCTTCGCGGAGTTGTCGACAGAGAGAAGGCTGCAATAGGCGTACTCATTTCGATGGAGGACCCGACCAGACCGATGCGTGTTGAAGCCGCAGACGCGGGTACATATGTCGGATCCTGGGAAAGAAAATTTCCGCGGCTTCAATTGCTCACCATCGACGACCTACTTGCTGGCCGTGGGGTAGAGATGCCCGAACTTGGTTCAATGGCCATCAACAAGACTGTGAAGCGAGCTCAGAGAGTAGCAACACCGAAGGGAAATCAAACGGAACAACCGAAATTGCTCTAGGTTGGTGGGCCGTCTGACCCCTGGGGCTCCGCAGTTTTTGCGACGTCATTAGCTTCGTCGCTTGCGGATAGGGAGTGCGCCTCCTGGCTGGCCGCGCTCGCACTCTGGAGTTCGAACAAGGCTCCTTTGCCACCGATGCTTCCTCGGTAGTCCCGATGCAATGTGAATTCTTCGACGAACTTGTACTTTTCGACGCTGGCGCGAATGGCGGCTATCACCTTGTCAACGAATGGACCCTGATTGGCACCACCAAACACGTAAAGACGACTTACCCCACTTTGAGCGCGGTCACGAGCTCTGTTCACGTATCCCTGAACGCGGTCATCTGCGGCTTTAATTGGATTAGCCACGAGCAGAAGTCCATAAGTTCCCCCGACTCCCGATCGTGCCCAAAGTGCCTCTGGCAGAGGATCCTCCTGTCCGAGCCCCGCAAGAAATGTTTCGAGGTGATTCAGCACTTCACTGAACTCAGTTCCGAAATCCGACCTCACCTTTTTGAATTGGATTGCGCGTGCCGAGAAGTCGATTTCTCGAATGAACATGCCCGTCAGCAACCCTCGAGAATCGAGATTATTTAATCTTTCAAGGTATTCGACAATTTTTCCCCGCCGGCTAACAGCTGGTTCCAATACTTCTTCTTCGAACGCTGCTAGGAGGCCCTGATCTTGATCGTCGATAATTCTTCGCGCAAATTGGAGCACCGTGGACTCAAAGTGCGTCTCCTCGAGAATGGTCCGAGATCTCGGAAAAAGTGCAGTACGAAGATATAAATAGAGAGCGTTAACGAAGTTACTTTGTTCTCTGTCGAGCGGGGCGACGCGCATGACAATCTTGTCGTCCGAAAGAAATGTAGCCGTAGTTTCTTCTTTTACCCATTGGATGGAAAGAGGGTCGAGCCAACCAGGCGGCAACTCTCTCCGAATCGGACGGATCGTTTTGTTAACGTGCCCCTCGATGTCGCTCTTGATCGCTGACTTTTCCAACTTCTTAAAACGAAAGTGCTTTACGAGGGGCGTCACGATATTGGACTTAAGTATCGCAATCGCACTGACATAGTTTGCGAGCCAGGTGATGACGATTCCTATAAAAAGTACGGCAGCGACAATCCATCCGACCATATTCGATATACCTAAATAGATCTCAAGTGGTCAACGCACCTGGCTTTCGAGCAGACGACCTTTGGCACGCCACGAACGGGTACGATCGCAACAACATTGTCCAAATCGATAATCTCTCCGCAATAAGCGCATCTCGCGTTCCGACTCGTTATCGCGTCATAAATCCCCAAGCCTCTTAGATAGCGCTCAAGGTCGTCGTCGTGCACGAGCTTTACGTTTGGACTACGTCGCTTCAATAGTGAACGCACACCCACAATTAGCTCCAGACGAACGCCTCTTCTGCTAAATGGTAGTGATCTGGGCCATTAGGCGCCTAGCCCCGCATTTTCACTTCAGACAGAGTGCGCCGACGATCTAACAGAATTGTCGAACGCTATTTTCCCAGACGACGATCCAGACTTGAAAGTACCATTTCAGCGACGGAGCAGGCTTCGCGCACCACAAGGAGTGCCATTTCGGTGGTCATGCCTGTAGGGAGGAGTCGACCGTGACCGGTTCCCTCAACATTTCTTAATTCGTTCGTCTTGCTGGCGATGGACCAACTGGATTGAAGGATCTCACGTATCTGCTCGCCGCCTGGCTGCGTCACATCTACGTCTTTTGGATGAATGCCCAGGCGGTCGCGTGCGTGAAACCAGAGCGCTTCAAAGCTCATTCCCGCGGTTATCTCAACCGAAAAAACTTCCAAGACGTACTTAGCTGTTGACTCAAGCATCTCTTTCGCGGTACCGAGCAACAGCGCGGGGTCATCTGCTGCTCGGCGAAGCCTTCCCAACTGATCTTCGATTGCTGGACGGCCCTCAAATGACTTTACGGATCCGATTCCCATCGGCCGAAGTTGTCCGTCGTTTGTTAATTCCCAATCCTGTCGAGCGAACGCTCTCTGTAGTGCGCCGACACGAGCTTTTCTGCCTACTTTTTCCCTGATGTCGTCTGAATCGTTGAAGAATCCGCAGACTCGATACTCCCCAAGTATTGAATCGATTAATTCTCGCGCGCGGCTGGGTTCACGTACGGCCGCAAAGACTGTCTCTCGGACACGATTCTCCTTGTTTGGCTGTTGTGGGCCTGGACCAGCGCTCGCGCTGTAAGGAGCCGCATTTCCGTACCCGGCTCTTGCAAAAAGGTTGCTGAGCGTTGAATGTCTCGGGCCAACCCCGCCAGCGACGAAGGTACTGAGTGCCGCGCCAATCTCATCGCTAACCGGTTGTTTACCCAAGTGGCGATTCCTTTCTCAGCGCGGGATGCCATTTGTCGTGAGTCTTCCACATTCGATTTTCTTGATTCATGGGGAGCCATTTAGTGAGCCATTCGCGCGTTTTTAAACATGTCTGGCTATGAACACCCAATGCCACCGATAAAGCGGGAACCCAGCGATCATTGGTACATAGTCACGCGCAATACCGCACGGCTGCACGCGTGGGTTCGATGACACGCAAGGGGTCATGGTCTTTAGTTCCGCAAGCATTATTTGGAAATGGCCGATGATGCAGGTAAACACTCACCGGGTCACCACAAATGGCTCGCAATATTTGCAACAGGGGCGAAACGTTCACGATGCTTCTGCTTGTAGTTGGACTTCTTCTGAACGGTGAAGCCGTAGTCGGTATCCCGCGTGGCCCATCCAAATTGAATTTCGTAGTCGTCAATAGCGAGCGATGCCATAACGCTGGCGTAGAGTCTCACTACTGATCTCGGGGGAACGCCAATGAATTGTAAATCAACGTCACGAAAGCCGTTAGGACTTGTCCTGGCTTTTCTTGTGGTCGTCTTCGGATCAGTAACTTCGTTGACTTCAGGTGTCTCGAGTGCGTCGACGCGTAACTGCCACGCGACTCTCCATCCTGGCGCAGACTTCGCTCACTGCAATCTGAGTGGCCGAAATCTCAACGGTGCCAATCTGTCGCATGTTGACCTGATGGACGCCAATTTGAAAGGCGACGAGCTCATTGGCGCGGACTTAAGGGGCGCTGATCTCAACGGCGCGAGACTTGCCCTCGCCGACCTTTCGGGGACTCGGTTTTCTGGTGCCAACCTATCCAACGTAATCTCGGGATCCGTCATTGGCGTTCCGATCTTGCCGGCGCACTGGAGGCTCATTGACGGCTACCTCGTTGGTCCGAGGGTAAATCTCACGAACGCCCAGTTCGTTAGCGCGGATCTAGCTCACGCCGATCTCTTCGACGCCCGACTCTCCAACGCCAATTTGTCAAACGTATCGTCGGGCTCCATCACGGGCAATCCGATTCTGCCTAAGGGGTGGAAGCTAGTCAGCGGATATTTGGTTGGTCCCGACGCGAATCTCTCGAGCGCATCCCTCACCAATGACAACTTGTCACTCGTTGACGCCGCGGGGGCGAACTTCACCGACGCCAACTTGACTGACGCTAACTTGCCTGGAGCGAACGCGACGAACGCGATTTTCACCGGAGCCAATCTAACGGGGTCCAAATTCAATGGCGCAACTCTCAATGGCGTCACCTCTGGATCGGTCATTGGTACCGCCGCGCTTCCCGCTGGTTGGCTACTCGTCGACGGCTACCTTGTTGGTTACGGAGCGAACTTGACCGGCGGAAATTTCACGAACGCGAATCTGTTCGGCGCCGACTTAGTCGAAGCGAATCTCACGGGAGCCACGTTGACCGGCGTCAGTTCGGGATCAGTTCAAGGTCAGTACTCAGTGACACTTCCTGCCAATTGGAACTTGAAGGACGGTTATCTCACTGGACCAGGGGCAAACCTCACGGGCGCTGATCTTGCCGGCTCTGGAAGCCTGGGTGCAAACCTAGAAGGTGCAAACTTTACGAACGCCAACCTGTCCGGTATCGGCTGGGACGGCGACAACTTGATTGATGCGAATATGGCGGGAGCGAATCTCACGGGTGCCAGCATCGGCGCTTCGTCAATGACGGGAGCCAACCTCGACGGCGCCAACTTGACCGGAGCTAACTTTTCTGCGACCAATATGTCTACCGTCATCACGGATGGAACAACAATCTGCCCCGGAGGAATGAACGGTCCTTGCGTCGGCTTATAACGCGGCGCATTGGGCGGGGCTATAAATCGCGACTGCGTGATGGTTCCATCATGACGTCATTGGCATAATTCATACCAAACTCCATTACCTGGACGCTAGGAGCCACTGGTTAGTGCTCCTAATTGCAGAGACGGTTTTCGTCCACTTTGCGCCAACTGGAAGTGAGCAACAACAACGAAAAGCCGAGAAAAACGGAGTGGCGATGAATTTGATGAAGTTTGAAACATCAGTGAATTAGCGCAAAGTCCCTTGGGATTCCTTGGTGATTCAACTCTGTGGGCCTGTGAGACTTCGGTTGATTGTTGACTAAATGGGGTCAGGAGTTGCTTGACACTTTGTCTTTATTTAACCCTCTTTCGGTGTGGTTCTGCTTTCTTTTTCCGGATTTCTCCTTTCGTTGTTCGCGGCACGGTCTTAATAAGTTCGTTGCTGTCCCAGACCTGCAGCAACGTGTCGAGGACGTGCACGTCGACGAGGTGACCACTGCGCTGCTTGCCGCAGCTGAAGACCTGGTTCGAGACCGAGATGATGCCGTTCACCGAGATCGTCCGAGCGACCCAGTCGTCGCCGTTTCGATCGTCGAGCGCCTTCAGGTTGAGCGGTGGTGAGGGAACTTTGTTGCGCCGTCGGTAGAAGCGGTCCGACGGCGTCGCCATCTTCAGGCTCTGGTGGGGACGGTTCGTGTTGTAGTCGTTGATCCAGGCGTCGAGTTCTCGTTGCGCCGTCTCTAACGAAGAAAAGACCCGCGCGGTGAGGAACTCGTGACGAAGCGTCCGGTGGAAGCGCTCGATCTTGCCGGTGGTGGTGGGCGAGAACGGCGCGGTGAGGAGATGGTTGACTCCGTTGTCGCGACAGATCCGGTCGAAGAGCACCTCGGTGGGCGTGAGCCCGAAGCGATTCGTGAAGACCTTGCCGTTGTCGGTCAAGATCTCCTCGGGCGCGCCGTAGTGCTCGAGGGCCGCGGCGAGGTGACCACACACCTGACGGCTGATCGCGCGCGTCATGATCCCCGCGCACACCATGAAGCGCGAGTGGTCGTCGATGCCCGTCAAGATCTTGCACTCGGTGCCGTCTTCTAAGAGCACGCCGCCCACGACGTCCATCTGCCAGAGCTCCATGGGCCGGCCGCGTTCCCAGCGCTTGTAGGTCGGGAGTTTCTTGCGCCGAGCCTTCTCCTCGATGAGCCCGCTGCGGCGCAGCGCGCGGTAGATCGACGACTCCGAGGGCAACGGCGTGACGCCTTCGCGTCGCAGTTGATAACAGAGGCGCACCGGACCCCAACTGGGGTGGTGGCGACGCAACTCCAAGACGCGCGCTTCGACCTTCGAGTTCATTTGCGTGGGCGACGTCGCGGGTCGCGACGACTGTTCGGCGAGTGCCTCGAGGCCGCCTTCTTCGTAACGTTTGAGCCACGAGTGCACCGCTTGGCGACTCACGCCGAACTTCTGGGCCACCTCGGTGACCGTGAAACCATCCCTGATGACGCCGAGCACGGCGTCGTAACGCTGCTCCATTTTGCTTGACTCCCAAAGCATTGGGCCACCTCCCGCTCGTCTAGAGCCAAGGCCGGTGGCGGCTGGGTGTCAAGGAGGTCCTGAAACTCTGTCAAGCAGGTCCCGAAGTTCTGTAAAGGAGGTCCCGAAGGTCTTTTGTCTAGTCGGAACCGAATTAATACAAAGTCCTGGTGGGCCGCCCGGGTCTCGATCCCGGCACCTTGGGATTAAAAGGCCACCGAGTTCATTATTCTCTATTCATTAGATTCAGAGAACCCCATATTCATAGGGTTTTTCGTTCAGTACGTT
>Ga0182024_10015221_pt1 | contig 14763 bp, 13 predicted proteins | sample P32metaG_FD_120480 | JGI IMG/M metagenome (GOLD analysis project Ga0182024, IMG submission 120480) | Permafrost microbial communities from Stordalen Mire, Sweden - P3-2 metaG (Illumina Assembly) | ecosystem: Environmental > Terrestrial > Soil > Wetlands > Permafrost | place: Sweden: Stordalen... | reverse complement strand
CGGAAGTAAAGGCGATCTTCTTGCTGCTCTTTGTGAGCGTGCTCGGGATTGCGCTCCTGCTCACGTGGCACCAAGTGTATCCGGATTTTTTCACCGCGCTGCGGCACGCGGCATTCAACGTCGTGTCGCTCGCGACGACGACGGGGTTCGTGACCCAGGACTACACCCGCTGGCCGGTGTTCGCGCCGATCTGGATGCTGTTCCTCTCCTGCATCCTCTGCAGCACGGGCTCGATCGGCGGCGGCATCAAGATGTTCCGCACTCTGGTGCTCTCCCGTCAGGCGATGCGTGAGTTGCGGCTGCTCGTACACCCGAGCGCGGTGGCGCCCGTGCGCGTGGGCGGCAAGCCCGTTCCGGACCGAGTCGCAGCCTCGATCCTCGCGTTCATCTTTCTGTACTTCATGGCCGTGGCGGCGCTCACCTTCGCGCTCCTCCTCACCGGACTTGATTTCGACTCGTCCTTCGGCGCCATCATCGCCTGCATCAATAATGCGGGTCCGGGCCTGGGCGTGGTCGGGCCGTTCAAGACCTATCAGAGTCTCACCGATTTGCAGACGTGGATCTGCACCTTCGCCATGCTCCTAGGCCGCCTCGAGATCTTCAGTGTATTGGTGCTCTTCACGCCAACTTTCTGGCGCAAGTAGACGGCCGCCGCCGCGATCGCTCCCCACTCATGCGATTTTAGGAACGCAGCCCTGCTGCGCTCGCCTGCTCCTTCCATCGTTGATCGTTCACGCCGAACACGAGGAGCCATAGCGACAGCCGTAATCCGCGACGGCGGCGGCGGCCGCGATGAAGCGCAGTCAGCTGCTTCGAGCGGTAGCCACTGCCGCAGCGTCATTCGCAGCGCTGTCCCGCTCTCACGCGAGCAGCTGCATCTTCCTCAGCATCGCGGCGCAGCGCGGCCAGCAGCAAATCGACCTTGATAAAGGTTAGACCGCCATCGCGCTGTCGGTAAGCTCGCTCGAGCCCGTCGAATGCCTTGTCCTTCTCTCCGCGCCACGCATAAACCTGCGCGATCTGGTAGGCCGCAGCCTGCGCGGGACTGCCCTCGAGCAACTGGAGTGTTCCGAGGTTATTTAGGGCATAGAGCGATTCGGGCTGGATCTCAAGAGCTCGGTGCAACGCCTCGCCGGCGGCCGCAGACTGCCCGTTCTCGACGAGACTTATGCCGAGGTTCTCCCAGGCGGGGCTCGATAAGGGGTCTAACTCCGTTGACTTCATCAGCGCCACAATCGCCTCCGCGAGCCGGCCCAGGCGGTGCAGCACGTCGCCGTAGCGGCGCTGCACTGTGCTGTCGCCCGGATCGAATGCGAGCGCTTTCTCCAAATGAGCCTGCGCCCCGGTCCAATCCCAGCCGACGGAAGCACGCAGAAAACCGCGCACATAGCGGGAGGGCCCGGCCTCACGCTCGCGACTACCGCCGTGCGCCGCGACGCTGCCAGAAATCAATGCTCAATGTGGAAGCGTATCGCCCAGAAGGAGACCGGGCCGCGAGCCGCATTGAAGCCCGGATTGCGGATGAACTGATAATCGGGGGAGAGCTGCACGTGCGCCCATTGCCACGGCAGCTGCAGCCGGTAGTAGGCCTCGAGTATCTGCTCGTGGGCGTAGTCGAGGCGCCCATCCCCTAAGAGAAAGCCCAAACCGCCTGCCGCAAGGTACTCGCGATGCCAGGCTGAGAGCCCCTCGTCCGCGACCGCCACGCCTGCAACGTCTTCTGCTCTTTGCCAGTGGCTGCCCGACAGTTCGCCGCCGAGGCTTGCCAGTCGATCGACCTCGGTGAAAGCGAAGCTTTCTGTCTTGCCATCGTTCCAGCCGAACCTGGCAAAGACGCCGGTCGCGCCGTCATCCGCGAGCGGCTGCTCGGCATTGATGCCGAAGCCATACTTTTTGCGTCCCTCCTGATCGTCCGCCACGATATTTGGCGTCGCGCCATCGGCAAACGCGATGGCGAGCGCCTGCGAGTAAATGCCCATGCGCGCGGTATTACGATAGGCGAGGAGGCGCACCACCGTGCTGACCTGTGACGGCGAGAGAGTGAGCTCGAGGTTATCGCCCTGTGCGCGCCGCAATGACGCCTCGAGCTCCTGGCCGTTCGCGCGCACCGGCATGCGGTACATGCCGTACTTCAGCGACCAGCCGGGGCTTACGTAGCCCAGCATGAATCCGGCTGTGAAGCCGCGGGTATCGGCCGCATAGTCCCAGGCGGTATTGTCCCAGAGTGACCAGTTCATGAACTCGGTGCGCGTATTGGCGGCATAGCGGTTCTTGTCGAAGTCGTCATTCACGGCAAGCCAGCCGATCTTGAGCTCGAGGCGGTTGGAAGCTTCGGTGCCTGCAATTTGATCCTGGCCACCCGCGACCTTCGTAAGCTCCTGACCGAGCGGCAGCATGAAGCGCAGATAGCTGCGCGCGATATAAAACCTTTTCGGCAGGTTGTTCGCCCCTTCACGCACCACGTCGCCGTTCGTAAGTCCCCCCAAGCCCGTCGCGTCACTGACGCCCGAGCCCATGAATTTCTCGGTGTCAAAATAAAACTGTGCCCAGGGGGTGAGCGCCCAGCCGAAGTAGAAGCCGAAGGTATTGGTCGGCTGCGTGTCGCCGTCGGGCTTGAGGCTCAAAGGGCCTTCGTAGGGCGAGTGCAGTGACGATTGGTGCTGCAGTACGAAGGAGTACTGCTCGCCGATGAGCCGCGGCCAGTAGCTTGCGGGCGCCGGCGGCCCCAGCAGCTCATCGGCTGGAGCGTCGGCAAAGCTCACGCACGGCAGCACGATCGACAGCGCGGCGGTGCCGATGATGAAGGAACGAATGGACATCAGCTATGAATATAGCTTTCCAGCTGCTCGATCGTGTGCTGCTGATCTTCGATGACGGCCTTGATGAGATCGCCGATCGATACTACGCCAGCCACACGTCCGTTCTCTATCACGGGCAGGTAGCGCACGCGGCTTTGTGTGACCACGCGCATGCACTCATCGAGCGTGCTCAGGGGCGACACGGTGATGACGGGCGACGTCATGATCTCGCGCACCGCCGTGTGCGCCGACGAGCGCCCGAGGAGAATCACCTTGCGCGCATAGTCCCGCTCCGAGACGATCCCCAGGAGCTCGTCCTTGTGCATGACGACGAGCGCGCCGACATGATGCTCTGCCATCGAGCGGATCGCATCGAGCACCGGAGCGTCGGGCTCAATTGCGCGCAGGACGCGGGATTTCTTATCGAGCAAGTGCCGTACCGTCAGCATGGAATCCCCCTACGGGCGCACCCACTCGAGCGCGTCGGCAATGTCCTGCATCAGGCCCTTGTCCTCGGGCTTCGTGTCCGAAGCGTAGCGCTTCAGCACGCGCCCGTCACGACCGATGAGGAATTTCTCGAAATTCCAGCCGATGTCGCCGGGAAAGCCGTTCTGCGCCGCAGTAAGAAAAGTATATACCGGGTGCCGGTGCGGGCCGTTCACGTCGAGCTTGGCGCTCATCGGGAAGGTCACATCGTAGGTCGTCTGACAAAACCGCATGATCTGCGCTGCATCTCCCGGCTCCTGCTGACCGAACTGATTGCAGGGAAATCCGACCACGGTGAAGGCCTCGGCGGAGAGGTCACGCTGCAACTGCTCGAGCCCCGCGTACTGCGGAGTGTAGCCGCAGCGACTGGCGACGTTGGCTGCCAGGGTAACCTTGCCGCGCAAGGGACTTAAAAGGTCCGCCGCGCCATCGATGCTCTGCACGGGAACGGAAAAGAAATCGTTCATGCGACTGCTGCTTCTCTGTCTGAGCTTATAGATGCTGGAAGTTCGGCATTCTAAATCGCTTGCTTGCAATTTTGCATCAGCGCGGGCACTTCGGATCCTGTTAAACGCCGCCCGCGGACGGGGAACCCGTGCGCATTCACACACCGCGGCAGCGTGCGGCAGTTCAAGGTTTGGAGAGGTAAAAGCATCCTGACCGCCGCATGACGGTATACAGCGATTCATGGAGACGCGTCACAGGCAAGTCAGCGTGCCCCCCGATCGCTTTGAAGTGGTCGCGGACGACGCGGTTTTCACGGTCGAGCTGCACTCCGCGCTCGCTATCTGCATCTATGACGCGGTGGACGAGGCGGGCGCGCTGCTGCATCTGCGCGTCATCGCGCGCGGCGCGCAACCCGCTGAAGCGACGGACACGACGCTTGCGACCGAACTTCTGCTCCTCGACCGCTGTGTCGAGGCGCTGCGCGAGATCGCGCCCGACGCGCGCGCCCTGCAAGCGAAAATCGCCGCGCATCTGCCCGAGGGCGGATCGCACCAACGCGCTTGCGATTCCGTCCTGACGCTGGTCCGGCACTTCCTGGCCGACGTCGATATCGCGGAGATCTCCGCGGATGTTGCGACGGGCGCACCGCGCAAGCTGCGTTTCCGGCCGAGCATGGGCACCCTGCGGATCAGCTGAATTCCGCTACTTCCGCAATCTGCTGCGCCTTTGCGCACGGCGTTGCTGGCAGCCGGGGATTGGGCGGCGCCCGAAAGTGCGGCACGCCGGCCTGCTCGCGACGCCGACTTTTTGCGGCTAATGTGCCGCTCCCGAGTTGCCGGCGAGCCCCAGATCCTTGCTATAGACCACGTTCATCACATTGTCATACCAGCCCGTGACATTGGGCTTCACCAGGTGTTTGTTCACGTAGAAGTACAGCGGCATCAGCGGATGATCCGCGAGCATCAGGCGTTCGGCCTGCTCGAGGAGCCGACGGCGCACGGCGACGTCAACCTCTGCCGCAGCCTCGCCTAGGAGCTCGTCATATTTGGGATTCTTGTAGCGTGGCAGATTGATGCCGAAATCGCTCTTCAAGTATTGCGCAAAGGTGTAGGCGTCGTTGTAATCCCCGACCCAGCTGGAGCGAAATATCTCAACATCGCCGCGGTCGATGTCCTGCAGCAGGGATTTGAACTCGACTGCAACCAGCCGGGTCTCGATGCCGAGGGCCTCCTTCCACATTGATGCGACTGCGATGGCAAGCTTCGTGTGGATCTCGCCGTCGTTGTAACGCAGTTCAATTGACAGCGGAGTGCGCGCCGAATAGCCTGCCGCCGCGTAGAGCCGGCGCGCTGCGGTGATCCTTTGCGGCAGCGGCGTGCCGCGATAGTCGAAGGATTGCGGCGTGTAGTCGTGGATGCCGGGGGGCACCCAGCCATAGGCGGGCAGCTCCCCCACGCGCAGCACGCGCTGGGCGAGCTTCTCACGGTCAATCACAAGCGACAGCGCGCGCCTCAAGCCCGGATTGTCCTTGAAGGGCGCGCGCGCGAGATTGAACCCGTAAAAATAGGTGTTCAATTGCGGCGCGATGTGCAGCTCGGCCGCAAGATGATCCTTGATCCAGTCAAATTGACCGCGCGGCACGACGGCCGTGACATGCAACTGATCAGCACGGTAACGCGTAAGCTCAGCATTCTCATCGGTGATCTGCAGGTACTTGACGGCTTCGAGCTGCGTGGCGCGATCGTTCCAATAGTGGCGATTGCGGACGGCGAGAACGTAGGATCCCGGCACCCACTCTTTCAGGACAAAGGCGCCGTTCGACACCATGATGCCGGGGCGCGCGAAGGCGGCACCGTAACGCGCAAGCGTTGGCCGATGGATGGGACAGGTGCTGGGATGCGAGAGCAATCCGGGCAGGTACGGTGCAGGTCCCGCAAGGCGTATCACGAGCGTCGCATCGTCGGGGGCGGAAACCCCAAGCGCGTCGACGGACTCTTTGCCGGCGATGATGGCGCCCGCGTTCGCGACGACGTCGATCACCTGGGCGTACTGCGAGGCGGTCGCTGGATCGACGAGGCGCCGCAATGCCGCGAGGAAATCCGCGGCCACCACGCGATCGCCGTTTGACCAGCGCGCCTGCGGGCGCAGATGGAAAGTGTAGGTGCGGCCGTCGGCGCTCGTATCCCAGCTCGTGGCGACGCCCGGCGCCGGGGCGGCATTCCTGTCGAGCGAGGTTAGGCACTCGTACAGGTCGCGCAGCACCGCGTGCGCCTCGTTCACGCGCGCTTTTTGCGGATCCAGGGAATCAGGCCCGGGGCCATTGCCGATGAGCAAAGTGGCGGCAGCATCGGAGCCGCCACTGCCGTGCATGCGCTCCCCATCCGGCGCGCGCGCGCAGCCGGCGAGCACGCCGATCGCGACCGCGACCGCCGTCGCCGTACGCAGCCTACGTCGCATTGCCCCGTTTACGGCCGGCATTGACTTGATTGCGCAGGAGGATGGTGGCCGCGCGCGCCGCGGCGGCAAAATCGACGCCCGACGATGCGTGAATGATGGCGCGCGAGGAGCTTACGATGAGGCCGCGCCCATCGGCGCTCTGTCCGGCAGCGACGGCGGCGCCGATGTCCGCCCCCTGCGCCCCGACGCCCGGCACGAGAAAAGGCATGTTGCCGGTGAGAGCGCGCACTTCGGCCAGCTCCTCGGGATAGGTTGCGCCCACGACGAGCAGGCAGTTGCCGCGGCTGTTCCAGCGGGTGGCGGCAAGCTCGGCCACTACCGCGAAGAGCTTCCTGCCGCCCACATCAAGATCCTGCAGATCGCGGGCGCCGGGATTGGAGGTGCGGCATACGACGAGGACGCCCTTGTCCGCATAGCGCAGGAACGGCTCCAGGGAGTCACCGCCAAGATAGGGATTGACGGTCACCGCATCCGCGCCGTAGCGCTCAAAGGCTTCGATGGCATAGCGTTCGGCCGTGCTGCCGACGTCGCCGCGCTTGGCATCGAGGATCACGGCGACGCCCGGGTAGGCACGGTGGATGTACTCGATGGTGCGTTCGAGCTGATCTTCCGCCTCGCAGGCGGCGTAATGCGCGAACTGCGGCTTGTAGGCGCACACCAGGTCGGCGGTGGCGTCGATGATGGCTTTATTGAAGTGGAATATCGGCGAGGCGTGCGCCGCAATGTGCGCCGGCAGCCGTTCGATGAGCGGATCAAGCCCCACGCAGGCGAGCGAGTCCTTCTCGTCCCACGTTGCGCGCAGGCGCGCCACGAATTCCGTCATGCGACGCGGCTGCGGCGGGTGAGACTGCGCTTTTTCAGATAAACGAGCAGGATGGAGACGGCCGCCGGCGTCACCCCCGGTACGCGCCCCGCCTGGCCGATGGTCGCCGGGCGGATCAGGATGAGCTGCTGGCGCACTTCGTGCGAAAGTCCAGCCAGGGTTGCGTAGTCAAGATCCGCGGGCAAGGCGGTCTCCTCGTTTTTCCTCTGGCGTTCCACTTCCTCTTCCTGGCGCTTGATGTAGCCGGCGTACTTAAGGCGCGCCTCAAGCTCAGCTTGCAGCTGCGCCGGGAGGCGATCGTCGATCTCAGCGCCTGCGGCTACACCGCCGGAATCAATGAGGCGCCGCTTCTGCTCAAAGAGTCTCCAACGCTCGTCATCGATGAGCCCGAGCTTGCGGCCGAAGGGGGTCAACCGCAGGTCCGCGTTGTCTTCGCGCAGCAGCAGCCGATGCTCGGCGCGGCTGGTGAACATTCGGTAGGGCTCGCGGGTGCCGCGCGTGACGAGATCGTCGATGAGGACGCCCAAGTACGCCTCGCTGCGCTTCGCTGTCCAGGGCATCTCGCCACGAGCGTGTAGGCCGGCGTTGATGCCCGCCATGAGACCCTGAGCGGCCGCCTCTTCGTAGCCGGTGGTGCCGTTGATCTGGCCTGCGAAGAAGAGCCCCTCCAGGTGCTTTGTAGCCAAAGAGGCGGACAAATCGCGCGGATCGAAGAAATCGTATTCGATCGCGTATCCGGGCCGAGTCAGATGCACGTTCTCGAAGCCTGCGATGGTGCGCACGAACTGCTGCTGCACATCGAATGGCAGGCTCGTCGAAATCCCATTCGGATACACCTCGTGGGTGTCGAGCCCCTCGGGCTCGACGAAGATCTGGTGGGAGCTCTTATCGGCGAAACGAACCACCTTGTCCTCGACCGATGGACAGTAGCGCGGACCGATGCCCTCGATCTTTCCGGTGAACATGGGCGAGCGATCGCTTGCCGCCCGGATGATCTCGTGCGTGCGCTCGTTTGTCTTCGTTATGAAACAATTGACCTGTCTCGGGTGCTCACTGACTCGCCCGACGAACGAAAACACCGGAGGCGGCTCATCTCCTGGTTGAGGGCTCATGACTGAAAAGTCGATGGTGCGACCATCCAACCGCGGTGGCGTGCCGGTCTTCAAGCGTCCCACGCGCAACGGCAGCTCACGCAGACGCGCGGCCAAGCGCTCCGAGGCGGGATCGCCGGCGCGGCCGCCCGAGTACTGATCAAGCCCCACATGGATACGGCCACCGAGGAAAGTCCCTACTGTCAGCACCACCGCGCGTGCCTCGAAGGTGATCCCGGTGACGGTGACTACACCCACGATACGGCCGCCCTCGACCGCAAGATCCGCCACTTCCTGCTGGAACAGGGAAAGGTTCGGCTCGCTCTCGAGCATCAAGCGGATGGCGCGCTTGTAGAGCTGCCGGTCGGCCTGCGCGCGCGTGGCGCGCACGGCAGGTCCTTTGCTCGCGTTCAGCGTGCGAAATTGGATGCCGGCACGGTCGGTGGCGCGCGCCATGGCGCCGCCCAGCGCGTCGATCTCGCGAACCAGATGGCCCTTACCGATGCCGCCAACGGCGGGGTTGCAGCTCATCTGCCCCAAGGTATCGATGCTCTGCGTCAAGAGCAGCGTGCGCGCGCCCATGCGCGCAGACGCCAGCGCAGCCTCGGTGCCGGCGTGGCCGCCGCCAACCACGATGACCTCGAAGGGGTGTGCAAACCGCATGGATGACCGGGCGCGTTTTAAAAAAGCCGCGCATTGTACCCGAACCTCTAAGGGTGCCGGGAGAGGAGCGCGCGAAAGCGATAAAGGTTGGATTGCGCGAACTCGCGCGCCTCGACCTCAAAGCGGTTGTCCCAGTAGCCGCGCCGCAGCCATTCGAGCACGTACTTTGCGCTCGTCAGCCGCCCCGGCTGCCATTGCAGCAGAACGTGGCAGTACTCGTGCAGCATGAGAGCAGGATTGGCGAAGAAATCCGCGGCGCTGCCGGTGAGATAGATGGTGCCGCGGCGCGTCGTCGCCACGGCGCCCGCGTGCAAGCGTGCGAAGAACGAGTGCTCGATGATGCGTACCCGCCGCACGCCATCCCCGAAGAGGGCCGCAAGCGGCGCCTCGATCTCTACGGGCAAGGGAACGACTCGTCGGCGCCACATGGCTCGACAGTGTCTCTTCGAAGCTTGCGCTCCGGCAAGGGCAGCGCGCCTACATCGCTAACGAGGTCTGCGCCTGCACCAGCACGCGGGCGTCCGACGCTGGGTGCGCCCGGGCCGCCATGAAGAGCTCAATATCGCGCGCCACGCTTTGCGCCTGGTCGCGAATTTCCGGCACCGCCGTCAATTCCCACTGACTGCCGCGCGCGAGGGTGCCGAGCGCATACAGCGCGCGCTGCGCCGCACCGTCACGCGAGATCACGCGGAAGCGCTGATCCGTCGCAAGCCCGAGCGCGAGCGGGTCGGGCCGCGCGACGCCGTCGGCGACGGCCCTCTGCAGCAAGGGATTTGCCGCGCGCAGCGGATGAGCCTGCGGCCCCGTGCAGTTGATCAAGACCGCTCCTTCGAGCAGCTGCCGGCTGTCATTCTGGCGCAGAGTGGCGCGCAGCGAAGCACGCGCAGCGACATGCTCGAGGGATTCAAGCCGGCCGCGCACGATCGTCAGCTGCCCACGCGCGATCGCGCGCGCGAGTCTTGCGTGCACAACAGGAGCGAGGCGGTGCCGATGGACGTCCCAGAACGGTCGCACATGACGCAGGAAGCGGCGCTGTTCAGATGGATCCCACGCAGCCCACAACGCCGGCGCCATCGATCGCAGTTCAGTCATCACGCCACGCCATCGGCTCCCGCTCGCATCCTCGCCCGCCAACTCGCGAACACGTTGCACAATCGCGCGCAGCGACGACGGAAAAGCTCTGTGCAAGCCTTCCGGGAAGGCAACCGCCGCGCCATGACAACGCGGCAGAAGAGCGCGCCGCGAGAAGGCAAAGATGGGCCCCGCATGGCGGCGATGCAAAAGTTCAGCGACAACATCCACAGCCGTCAAGCCGGTGCCGGCAATGAGCACGGCAGCATCCGGCGGGATCTCATTCTTGCGAGCCGCTTCCCAGGGATTATTGAGAATCAGGCTCTGTGCCTGCGGCCCAAGATCGGTGCCGAGCGGCGCGGGCGCCTCGTTGCCGGTGGCGAACACGACGATGTCCGCGAGCGTGGATGCACCCTGCGCTGGAATGACTTCCCATTCATGGCCGTGCGCAACGACGCCATGAGCGGCGGTTCGCAGCCACGACAATTGGATATTTGGCGCGGTACGAATTCCCAAAAGCTTGGATTGCAGGTATTCACCATAATACTGGCGTGGCGCGAAGTCCTCCGCCCCCCAATTGAAGCCGCGCCTGGGGTGCTCGCGCTGCAACCATCTTAGGAAGTCTGTGGTATCGCCGTTGACGGACATATTGCAGGCACGCGTGTTCAGGAGGTGCACCAGGCACCCCGTCGAGTATGCGATACCGGCGCCGGGCTGATGCCGCGGCTCCATGACGGTCACTTCTATTGGCCGCGCGGTGCGCTCTTTGAGGGCAGCGAGCAGCAGCACTGCGCTCGCTCCGCCGCCGCAGATGACGAGCCTGATTGGCTGCGCAACTTTAATCGTCGGCGAGTAGGAGGCCATGCCATAGAAGGGTACGGATGACGGGTTACAAAGTCGGTAACAAGCCGCCGGCCGTTATGCTCACCGCGCCATGCTCGTCTTCGGCCCTCGCGAGCAGGGAAGACCCACGCAAAGAGTTTTTGCCGTGTGCTCCTAACGAATCTCAAGCCGGAGAAGTACGCCCCGCAATATGCCGGTCCCTCAACCGCGCTTGCGCAGCAGCGTCAGACCATCGCCGATCGGCACCAGCGACAGATCCACCCGTTCGTCGCGATGGACGTGCTCGTTGAAGGCACGCAGCGCCACGGTGTCGGCATCATTGTGGCTCAGATCGGCCACATGACCGCTCCACAATGTATTGTCCACCGCGATGAGGCCGCCGGGGCGGATGAGTTCAATCAGCTTTTCGTAGTAGCCGCGATACCCCGTTTTGTCCGCATCGACGAATGCGAAATCAAAGCTGCTCGCGCCATCCGCGGCGAGTAATTCAGTAAGTGTCTGCAATGCCGGCTGCAGGCGCAGTTGAACCTTCGCATCAACGCCAGCCTCTTTCCAGAACTGCCGAGCGATCGCCGTAGTTTTTGCATTGATGTCGCAAGCGACGATGCTTCCGTCTTGCGGCAATGCAAGCGCGACCGCGAGGCTCGAATAGCCGGTGTAGGTTCCGACCTCGATACAGCGGCGCGCACCCACGAGCTTCACAAGAAGAGCCATGAGCTGCCCCTGCTCCGGACTGATCTGCATGGTCGCATCCGGCAGCGCAGCCGTAGCCTTGCGCAGACGCGCCAGAATGGCAGGCTCGCGCACCGAGTGCGCGAGGATGTATTCATAGAGCGCGTCGGTCATCGACAGCGTTTTGTCGGACATAAACTTTCTCCGTTAGCTGCGCGCGGTCGCGCACTGCCGGCTTTGCTCGATGCCGGCTACTTTCCTACACAGAATCCCGAGAAGATACGCCCCAAGAGATCCTCCGTCGTGAATTCGCCGGTGATCTCGCCGAGCGCCTGCTGGGCCGCGCGCAACTCCTCCGCCACGAGCTCACCCGCGCGCCGTTCGGTCAACTGCCGCGCCGCCTCCTCAACATGCGCGCGGGCGCGCACGAGAGCCTCCAAGTGACGTGCGCGCGCTGAGACGGTGCCACCATCGAGTGCGTGGTAGCCCATGCACGACTTCAAGTGCGCGCGCAGCGTGTCGATGCCCTGGCCGCTGGCCGCCGACAGCGTAATGCGCGGCGGGCCGGACCCGGTGTCGGCAACCGGCACGCCGATGGCAAGATCGCATTTGTTGAATACCAGCGTCACCGCGACGTTGCCCGGCAGCCGTTGGCGCTCCTCTTTATAGGCGTTGCCGGCGGGATCTTCTACGGCATCAATGACGAACAGCACTCGATCCGCGCGCAGCATTTCCGCCTCTGCCCTGCGTATGCCCTCTTCTTCGGCGAGATCGAGCGCCGTGCGCAGGCCGGCCGTGTCGAGCACGTGCAGCGGCATGCCGTCGATGTCGATGCGCTCGCGCAGGACATCGCGCGTCGTGCCGGGCAGCGGCGTCACGATGGCGGCGTCGTAGCCGGCCAGGCGATTCAGGAGACTTGACTTGCCGGCATTGGGACGCCCGGCGATGACAACGGTCATGCCTTCGCGCAACAGGCGCCCCTGGCGCGCACTCTGCTCGACCACGTCAAAATGATCCCGCACCTCCTGCAGGCGCTGCCCGAGCGCGCGGTCGCCAAGGAAATCGATCTCCTCCTCCGGAAAATCAATTGCGGCCTCCACATAGGTTCGCAGTCCGATCAGCGCTTCGGTGACGCCCTTCACCATGACGGAAAACTCGCCCTGCAAAGAGCGCATGGCTGCGCGCGCCGCTTCGCGCGAACCGGCTTCCACGAGGTCGCCGATGGCCTCGGCTTGAGTCAAATCGAGCTTGTCGTTCAGGAACGCGCGCTGCGTGAACTCACCGGGCAGCGCGCGCCGCGCACCGAGCTCAATGACCCGTGCGATGAGTGCCTCCTGAACGACGGGGCCGCCGTGTCCCTGCAATTCGAGCACGTGCTCGCCGGTGTACGAATACGGCGCCGGAAAAAACAAGGCGAGGCCCGCATCGATCGGCTCTTGCTTGCCATCGAGAAACCGGCCGAAGGTTGCTCTGCGCGGGCTCGGCAGTCGGCCTAAGAGGACGAAGGCTATCTCAGGCGTCTTCGGGCCCGACAGGCGGACTATCCCAATCCCGCCGCGACCGGGGGGCGTCGCTTGAGCGACGATGGTGTCGGTATCCATGACACCGGCAGCCTAGCACTTACGCGGTCTTCTTAGCTTGGGCAGCACCGATCCTGCGGTTGATGTTCCACTGCTGGGCGATCGACAGCAGAGTATTGGTGACCCAATAAAGGACTAGGCCCGCCGGGAAAAAGGCAAACGTCACTGACATGACGAGCGGCATGATCATGAAGACCTTCGCCTGAATGGGATCCGGCGGCGTGGGATTCAGCTTGTACTGCACCAACATCGCGCCGGCCATGATGGCCGGAAGAATAAAGTAGGGATCGCGCGAGGAAAGATCGTTGATCCACCCGAAGAAAGGCGCCTGGCGCATTTCGACGCTCTCGAGCAGCACCCAATAGAACGCGAGGAAGACAGGGATCTGGATGACGATCGGCAGGCAGCCGGCCACCGGATTGATCTTCTCGCGCTTGTAGAGCTCCATCATGGCGCGGCCGAGTTTCTCTTTATCGTCTTTGTAGGTTTCCTGCAGGTTCTTGATGCGCGGCGAGAGCGTCTTCATTTTGGCCATCGACCGGCCGCTCGCCTCCGACAAGGGATAAAACAGGAGCTTCAAGAGAAAGGTGACAACAATAATGGCCACACCCCAATTGCCGAAGAGCGCATACACCTTCCCGAGGAGCCAGAATAGCGGCCTGGCGATGATGGTGAGGATGCCGTAGTCGGCAACGAGCTCAAGCCGCGGTCCGGCAGTCTCCAGATCCGCCTGCAGCTTCGGACCCACGAATAGCGTTTCTTGAAAGGTGGCCGTCGTGTCGGGGGCGATGCTGCGCAGCGGTCCCGTGGTCGAGAGCTGAAACACGCGCCCCTGCGCGCTGAGCGTGATGCGGTTCGCGGTGTCGGCAGCCGGAACGATCGCGCTCACGAAATGGTGCTGCAGGGCTGCGATCCAACCATTGCGCACTTCCACTGCCAAATGCCGATCGTCGGCGTTGTCGATCTTGAGTTTTCGATACTTTGCGCCGTCGTAGATTGCAGGCCCATGGAAGGCGTTGCCTTCCACATTGAAGAACATGGAGCGCGCACTCGGCGGATCGTAGCGCAGGATCTGTGCGTAAATTGCCACCTGCCATGGGGCGCTTGAGCGGTTGTCGACCGAATAGAGAAGACCAATGCGGTAGTCGCCGCGGCGGAAGGTGAAGGTCTTCGTGACCGTGACGCCATGGCCGTCCGTCCAGGTGAGCGGCACGACAAGTTTCTGGGCGCTGCCCAGGTCATAGTCGAGGTTGGGTGAGGCGAAGGTTGCAAACTGCGTCGGGTGCGGACCACCCGGGCCTGCAAGTCCCGTCTTCAGCACATACGAGGACTCTTCGCCGTCCTCGTTCATCAATCGTACGGGCTCAGAGCCTCCTTTGACTTTGGGATAGCGCAGGAGATCGGCTTTTTGCAGCGTGCCGCCCCGCAGGCTGATGTCCATGTCGAGCACGTCGGTGCGCACGTGCACGTGCGGAGCGGTGGAGGCGGCGTGCTCGACAGGCTCTGCGCTTGGCGCACTGGGTGTCGTTGACGTCGTGCCGGGCGCAGGGGTGCCGGGCGGCGGCGCAGTCGTGTCAGTACTGAACGTTTGCGGCACGGCCGCATCAAGGCCCCCGCCCGTATCGTGCGCGCTGGCCGCCGCCGTAGCGCGCGTCGCGGCGGCATTGTCGGCCGCGCCGTAATCGTGCATCCAGGCCTGGTAATTAAGCACCAGGACAGCCGCCAACGCGAGCCACACCATGACGCGCGGATTGTTCATTGTGCAGCTCGCGGCGGGACAGGATCCAGGCCGCCCGGATGCCAGGGATGGCAGCGCAGGAAGCGCTTGAGCG
>Ga0182024_10015220_pt1 | contig 14764 bp, 10 predicted proteins | sample P32metaG_FD_120480 | JGI IMG/M metagenome (GOLD analysis project Ga0182024, IMG submission 120480) | Permafrost microbial communities from Stordalen Mire, Sweden - P3-2 metaG (Illumina Assembly) | ecosystem: Environmental > Terrestrial > Soil > Wetlands > Permafrost | place: Sweden: Stordalen... | reverse complement strand
GAGCCCGCCCCGGTCACACCCACTCTGCTTTCCCCGGGCGAGCCCACCGCACCTTCACTTACAGACACTGAGAATTGACCGCTTCGGTTGCCCGGCGGCAGCATGATCTCGTTTATCGCAGTCGGGGGAGCGGGATTTGTGCTAATTACCGTCAGAGTCGCGGAATCGCCGGACGTTGTGGACGCAATATTGGGCGCTTGCACGTTCTCCGCGCCCGACGTGCTCTTTCGCTGCGACGCCCCGGAATTAACGGACACCGGCATTGATGGCTTAAACGTTGGCGGCGTAACGACCGCCATAAGCGGATTGTCACTTTTTTCCGGAGTCAGCGTCGGAGCCGGATCGGCATTCACTTTTCGACTCATCTGCGTGGGCTTTGCCGCGGTTGCGTCGAATTGCAGGGGCGCTTTCGGGGCTTCCAGCGGCTTTCCCAATATGATGTTGGGCAATTTCAGGTCGTTCGTGATTTTCAGATCCGGCGGAGACGAGGGCTGAATAATCGTTTGATGATTATTGTCCGGGTGCGACGGCTTGGAAACGATCGTAAGAAGATTCTGCGATGCCGGACTGCCAGCAGCGGGAACTGGCGCTGGCACGATTCCATCCAGAGGACGCCCACCCGGCTGTGCCGGCGCGATGTGCGGCAGTGTTTTCGGAAGCTGACGTAGAGGCACGCGGTAATAAACGACTTCCGGCTGAGACACGGTCTCGTCAAATGCGGAGACACTGTCTGAATAAGCCTCATGCAAATACACGATCAGAAAAATTGCCGCGAGATGGAATACGAGAGAAGTGCTGAATGACCGGCCCCGGAAGTAGCGCCGCCGGGGCGTTGCCCCGCGCAATGGAGGGTTGGCCACGCCCGAGCCGAGTGCCTTTGTCCGCTGGAAGAGCGTCCGGAGCGAAGACCACCAGCGAAAACCGCCGGAATCGGACGGGACGACGAACGTGGGCGTTCTTCCCCCGAAACTTCGGAGGGCGTCCGGCGCGCCGGGGTCCTTACTAATACGAAAAACCGAGTTCACTCGAGCACTCAATCAGATCTCACAACCTAGTCTCATGTCCGTGAAAAGTGCAGCAATAGCCAGTCACACTTCTTCCTGGTCAACCACTACCAAAGCACGCTCTATACCACCGGACCAAAAAATTCGGAAGTGCATTGATTGCACGCAGGAAACAGTGAGGTTACGTGCGAACCGTCACCATTCGGATACAACCATGACGCTCGCCTGCGAGATTTCCGTAACCCGCGTTTCGGGCACTCAGTCCAATGGGCAAAGGTCATTTTTACCACATCCCTTTGCTTTCATTTCGGTCCGGAAAAAATTAATCTAGGTCCCGGCCTTCCACGACGAGTGCGCCGGAAAAAGATTCGCCGTCACCGTCGCCGAAACGATGGGAGTGAAGCGGAAGGTCGGCGTTTCGCTCTTCCGGAGATTCAAGTGCGATTGAAAATTCTGCAGACCGGCGATCCAGTTTTGCGGACGAAGGCTCGCCCGCTGGCCCCCGACGAAATAGCGACTGACCGCATACAAGAGCTGATCGAGCACATGCGCGAGACCATGCACGACGCACCAGGCGTTGGGCTGGCTGCTCCGCAGATTGGCGTTCCGCTTCAGCTGGTGGTGATTGAGGATAAAGAAGAATACTTTCAGACTATTTCTGCCGAGGACATTGCCGAACGCGAAAGGCGCGCCGTGCCATTTCACGTGATCATAAATCCCACGATTGCTATTGCCTCGCACGAAACGGCCGAATTCTTTGAGGGCTGCCTCAGCTTAGGGGGCTTTTCGGCTGTAGTTCCGCGCGCCCGCGCCGTGCGCATAGATTGCCTCGACGAGCGCGGCGAGGTTCGGACCATCGACGCCTCCGGCTGGTATGCGCGCATCCTGCAACACGAAATCGACCACCTCGCCGGTACTCTCTATATCGACAAGATGCGGAGTACGACGTTTACTTCCCTCGACAACTTCGCGCGCCACTGGAAGGGAAAATTACCCAACGCAAGAACTTGACCGCACCAACCCTCCGGGCGGGCAACCGTCCAAGCATCCTGAAGAAACTACGCTTTCTGCTGGAGGCGAGAATTCGATCCGAACGTTGCAATCTTCCTTCAATACTTCGGCGTCTAACGGCCATAATGTGTCCGCAATGAATCGCATACTACCTGTTGCTGTTTTGCTCGTGCTCGCCTGCACTTGGACGGCACGCGCCCAAGAGAGTTCAGCCCCCGGGCCCCGACCGGAAGAAACCCTTCCTACCCAGGAGCAAGCACTGTTAAATCCCATAGCAGGATGCGTGCAACCGGAGCCTATGGTGCGCTGGCAGGACTACAAGGGGCCGCTTGCAAAAACAGTCGGCACGTTCACCGAAAGGTTAGAACGAAAATCCGTTCACCCACCCCGATTCAAAGCTGGGACGCTGATCTGTTCTCTCACAACTCGCGGCAAGTTTATGCTGTTTGTTCACGATTCCACCGATCCAGTCACTTTTCTGGGCGCGGCCTTTAACGCAGGTCTCGACCAAGCCGAGAACACCGACCCTACGTTTGGACACGATTGGGCAGGCTACGGGAAGCGATTCGGAGCTGAGCTGGCAAACAACTCGTCCTCCGCGTTTTTCAAAGATTTCGCCTATCCCGCGATCTTCTCGGAAGACCCCCGATACTACCGGCTCGCACGGGGCAGCACGCAAGCTCGTTTGCTTCACGCCTTAGGTCATGTGATCCTGGCGCATCAGGAAAACGGGAACTACATGCTCAATTTTTCAGAATGGCTCGGCAGCGCCAGCGCGGCTACACTAGCGGACACGTATCATCCGGGGAATCGACCCGGCGTGGGTCCGGTTGCTGAAAATGTTGCCCTCGGCATCGCCTCGGATATGGGATATGACGTGCTCCGCGAATTTTGGCCGGAGATCGCCAAAAAGTTCAAGTTGCCGTTCCGCGGCGAATATAAAGATTGAAGTTCGCCACGCACGTAATCCGCTACCGGCAGAAAGTCGCCGCAAGGCCGAAACTTCATCAGCCCAAACTACATTAAGTTTAACGGCTTTTTTGTTTATTGCTGAGGGGTTGAATCGCTTTCCATTTCGTAGTGCCAGATCAGAGAGCCAGCAAGAGCGAAGGCGCCGATAAAGATCGCATCGAAGACAAGAGAACCAGGGCCGCCCTGTAACGCGGGAATAGGTTTAGGTGCGGGAGATGGATCGGAGGCGGAAGGTGACCCGCCAGCAGGATCGCTGGTGGGCACAAACGTCACATTGAAGGTGTCGCCTTCCTTGATTGTCCGCGAAATTCCGCTACCCTCGACCACCAACCCGCCGTGATAAGCAGCGACCATGATTTTCTGCGGGCCCAAAATCGTGACTTCGCCAAAGGCTCTTTGCCCGTCTGCGGCGCGAACGATTCCTACTGGTGTCTCTACCTGAAAATGGCTTGCCTCGGCGGAAGAAAACCCCAGAGTTCCACGGGTGAGCTTCACGCCCATTCTCGTTCCGTCTTTATCGAGAGTCGCCCCGCTCGCGGCAGCGAGATAAATCTGGGTGGATCCGAGCTTTAACCGTAAACTCCCGCCTAAATCGGTATCGAAAAAATCCCCCGCATATACGTCGGCCCCATTGGCAGCGTTGACGCCGGCGACACGCGCATTCACAGAGGAAACCACCATTCCCATCGGATTCACAGCAGCTCCCGCAGAAAGGACCATCGCGGAGCAAAGGATTCCGATCACGACGGGAAGGTACGGCCAGCGAAAGAACACTATCAACCCCCAGAAAGGTGCAAATTCAAGTTATTCGGACCATTCGAAAGTGTCAATACAAAAAGCTCTGTACGGCAGACGCCCCCAAAAGCGGGTCATGGGCCGATCTCTGCTACGGCCGTTTTTTTCAGCTCATTGAGCTCTTCCTGAATTCCGGCCCACTGCTTTTTGACGCGCTTCATCGCCAACGGCGCGTTCGGGTCGTTGTAGTAGCCCAGGATTGTGCTTCGCAGTTCCGGCGTTACCGCCAAGAAGTGGCCCTTGGCAAGCCTGTCGAGAAGATCGGCGTACGTCTTATCGGCCAAAGGGTATTCACCGGGCCGGGTAATGCTACCGGTATCGAAGTTATCGTTCACAAGCTTCACTTCCCCGGAAGCACGCTCCTGCCGCGAGAGCTGACCATAATCCTGAACGGCCTGATTGAAGCTCTTCATGAAAAGGGTTTCCCCCTGCGCGGTTGGCATCTTAAAGGCCAGGGCCTGCAATGGTCCAACCTTGGGAAGGATTTGGATGAAAAATGCCAGAACCTTTTCGCCGAAGCTCGGCGACTGATAGGTCCGGCCCCAGTTCTTCCGGTAACTCGATCGTGAAAGATGATATAAAAATTTCTGCCGTGTAATTCCTGGATTGCTCTTCATGATTTCGTCTTTTCTTGCTTGCCACGCCACTTTGGTCATCTTGGGAATGATCGAACTCACGCTGCGGCGATACGTGCCAACCGCTAGATCGAAATTCGAGAAAACATCGTCCAGTTTCAAACAATAGGTATCCTCAAAAGTCCGCCCGAGCAGATCCTTTGACACCTGAAAACCGATGTGATCGCGATAATCGTCGGGCGCATAGCGACCCTTGGCAACCTCGAGAACATCAAAGCCGAACTCCGTTTTCAGATGCGCCGTAGGATTTTCATCATAGGTAACAACGTCGCCGTACTTCATTTTGAGCTTCGGGTAGAGCATCGGCACAACGTGATTCACCGCGATGCTGTGGCCTGCATTGTCCGCCGCATAGTGCGCCAGAGCTCCCAGCGCAAAAGCATATTCGTTGATGTCCTGCGAGTCTTTCAGCAAGGCCTCTATAAAATCGCCGCTGCGGACGTAATGAACTAAATCGCTGAAGAGCTTGCTGCCGAAAGGATAGTAGCCCATGTCCTGCATTACGGCCCCGCCGTATGCGTACGAATGCGCCGTCGTCAGCTCGTCGGGAGTTGAATTTGGAAACCGCTGCAGAAGCAAAGGTTTGATCGCCGGATCCCACACCGCGTCAATCAAAGCTTCGTGAGAAAGAACGGAATATCCAGAACACACGCTTGCCATGCAAAGCGCAAGGCTAAGCGTGAGAATCAGAAATTTAACGTGAAGGGATGGACGGCTTTTTCGCGGCACAAGCAATTCTGCGCCTCAATTCAGCATACATTCAATGTGGAAGGATACAAAAAAGCTCCAAACGACAAAGAGTATCCCTTGCCAACTAGGGCCCTATACTTTTCCTGAGGGATCAAATTCAAACCGCATTGTAAATCGGAAAATCACGGACTCCGTTCGCCCCTTCCGCGAAGGCGCCAGCCGCAAAGCCACATTGACAAGAGCGTGCCCCAGCGAGATAAAACTTGCTGATGCGTTACCTCGTACGCGCACGCGTAAAGCCGGGCCAGGAAGCTGCGTTACTGGCGGCCATCGAAAATGGGTCCCTGGGTATGGGATCCATAGCGGGAGGCGAATATCTGCGCGATATGGGCCACGCTCGACTTTGCGACGACCAGACCGCGCGCTGGATTGAAATCTGCTTCTGCGCAACGCCCCTCGAAGAGGAAAGGGCTTACTGGGAGAAATATTTCGATTTGACCAAGGTTCAAGATGCGCATGACCGCCGCCGTTGCAAAGACAAAAATGGCTCGGAGCCTTGGGCATGCATGGATTGCGACTGTACGGCGAAACTGGAGGAGAAATTGGAGCATACGGGAAAATCCCTCTTGCAGGCCCTTCGGAGAACTTTAGAAATGGACGAACACGTCTGAATCCTAATTCGTGGGCGCAGTGGACGAATACTTGTCTTCTTTCTTCTTCTCTTTTTTTTCCTTCTCCCTTTCCCCTTTCCCGATCTTGGCCCACCGATCGTCCAGAGACTCTTTTGTAAACAGCGAAGCCGGCAAGCCGGTGTTGTACTGGCAGCTGTCGAAAAACACCTGGAGTATTTTTATCCCATTTCGGTCGCGCTCGATTTGAAACGGAGTCTGGATGCCATCCACGGCATGGTAGTTGGAATATAGCTCGATTTCGTCGGTGACAGTCCCCGTTTTCGGGTCGCGCGTTTGCACCGTCTTTTCAAGCGGCAGATGTGTGGTGCGTTCCATCGCGAATCGAATCGTCCGGTCATCGGCATCGAGGAGCTCCACCCACTCTACTTCGTGCAGGTTGACGATATCAGGGCCCCCATAGCGCAGAATGACGCCATCCTCGTGAATCCGGTTGCGCAAGATGTTGAACGTGTCGCGCTTCACGTTTTCCTGGAATCGCGCGAGATCGGTGATGGGTGCCTCGGAAACTCCGCCTCGGTCCAGAGTCCATCCCATGTCACCGTTGTAGACCTCAACGATATTCCGCTTCGGAAGATTTTCGGTTCGTTGCATCGCGGGCGGCTCCGCATAGTTCTCGAACTGTTCGTAGCCATTGAGCTCGCCCGAGTGACCAAACTGTCCCGCGCGCCCTGAGCAGGTGATATCACGCAGGTTCAGGTAGGCGCTTCCTCCCATGGCATTGATGGCTTGCTGCAGGATTTCCTTCGCTTTCGCGGTGCTTTGATCCGGCATCAGGATAGCGGTGTCTTGCCGCGCCAATACGACCGTCGCTCCAAGCAAGCAGCTAGTTAGCAAAAAAACGACGGCGATTTTGTCTCGCACGTTCCGCACAATAATTCGCGTCCTTTCCGCAGCGTGCACCGTCAAAAGCGCTCTACGCGCAAGATCGGATCCAGATCAGCACCGTCGAGCATTGTCCTGATGCTTGCAGATGCCGGCATTTGCCATCAGGATGTCCGCTCCGCGAGCCGCGAAGCGCGCTATAGCTTCGCGTGCCCGTCAGTCGCACGCTCGCTAAACAACGAACGCCGCGGAGTCATCCCGCGGCGTCCTGAAACTACCACGACTGGCGTCGCGGCCTAATAAATGTCGTACTGCTCCCAATGCAGCGTCGGGTCGGCCTGAATGATGATGCTCTTTTTGGTCCAGTGCTCGAGCTCCTCGATTAGCGACGACTCGCGCGTCTTCAGCGCCTTCGAAATCTCTGGATGAACGCGAAGAGTCACGCTGCCGCTTGAAATTTCCGGAGCCATTTTCCGCGCTTCGGTCTGAATTTCGTAGCACAACGTCGGAATCGACTTCACCATTCCCGAACCCGTGCAATAAGGGCATGGCTGGCACAGTGTGCGCTCAAGCGCCTGCTTGGTGCGCTTGCGGGTGATGGCGATCAAGCCGAATTCGTTGAAACGCAGCATCTTCGAAGGGGCCCGATCCGCCCGCAACGCGTCTTCTAAAGCTGCCATCACCTTCTCGCGGTTGCGACGTTCTTCCATATCGATGAAGTCGATGATGATGATGCCGCCCAAGTCGCGAAGCCGCATCTGGCGCACAATTTCTTTCACGGCCTCCAAATTCGTGCGCACGATGGTGTCTTCCAGCCGGTTCGAACCCTTGCCAACGAATTTGCCGGTGTTCACATCAATCGCCACCAGAGCTTCGGTGTGATTGATGACGATGTAACCGCCGGATTTCAGCCAAACCTTTGGCCGCAGGCCTTTGTCGATCTCCTGCTGAATGCCGAACTCCTCAAAAATCGGCTGGTCCTTGGTATAGAGCTTCACCAGGTTCACAAGCCCCGGCTGAAAGCGGCTCATGAAGTCGACCACCTTCGTATATTCTTCCTCGGAATCCACCCACACGACCGAGAAATCGTTGGTCATGTAGTCGCGCAGGATGCGCTCCACCAGGTTGAGGTCCCGGTGCAGCAGAGCCGGCGCCTTGCGCTGTTCGGAGCGGGCCTTGATTTCCGACCATGTGCGCGTGAGGAATTCCACGTGTGTCCGGACATCCTCCGGAGCGGCGCTTGCAGCCGCAGTGCGAACGATGAACCCGCCGCCTGAGGTGCCTTTGGCTTCATTCACCAGATGCCGCAACCTCGCCCGCTCTTCCGCAGAAGCGATCTTGCGGGAAACGCCCGTGTGATCGAGCGTTGGCATATAGACAAGATAACGCCCGGGCAACGCAACGTGACTCGTAATGCGCGCGCCTTTCTTGCCGAGCGGTTCCTTGGCGATCTGAACTATGATCTCCTGCCCCTGCTTGAGCATATCGGCGATCAGTTGAGGGCGTCGCGCCGGCGCGTGACGGTGGCCACCCTGTGCGTGCCCGCCTTGGCCACCACCGTGCCCGTGTTGCGGACGTCGTCCGCGATCGTCGCGGCGACCTCCTCGATCACGCCCGCGCCTCGGATTCGGATGTTGCATGCGCGCGCGGAAATCGCTCCGCACCCGCGCACGCGAGGGCTGCTGCTGCGCATTTTCGTTTCCGGCCTGCCCGGGTTCGGCCGAGAGGTGCTCGCCTTCCATCACTTCCAAATGGGGCGAACCTGTCTCCGGAGTCCCCATCGGTTCCGCCAAGCTTTCGACCTCTTCGAGGATCCCTTCGGATTCAGCCGTTTCTATTTCACCGGCTTCGTCAAGCGCCCCAGCAGAGGACTCTTCCGCTTCCTCTTCGAGAGCTTCATCTTCCAGCGATTCCATCGAAGGTTTGAATGCGGAATCCGCTTCTTCGGCGGAATCGTTCCCTTCCGCAAATTCCCTTCGATGCGACGCGCGCGCCTCTTCTTCGATTTGCGCTTCGGCGACATGCTCGGCGATTGCGGCGGCCTCGTCATCGCTTAGTTCCCCTGCCGCGTGCGCTTCGTTCACAGCCTCAGCTTGATGAACAATCTTCGCCTGCTGCTCTAGCGCTTCGCTCTCCCGCTCTTCGCGCTCCTCGTCTTCGTCCGTCTCTTGCTCGACGCTTTCTTGCTCCACGCTGTGTTCCGTCACCGCGTTTTCATAGTGGTGGAGTGTTTCTTTGCTGGGCACATCCTGCGGATGCAAAATCGGATCGAATTTTTCCTCGGTGAAAGAGCCCGCCTTCGATTCAGGGTCCGGCGCTGGCGCCGATTCACGAGATTTCCACTTTGAGAGAGACTCGCCGGGCAACGGTTCGATGCCTGTAGAAGAGCCTGCGGGTGCTCGGTACTCCGCGCGCAACTCGAAAGCCGGCGTTTCCGGAGCAACTGTCTCCCGACGAACTTCCGGAGCGGCCGGCCGCGCTTCAGTCGACTCCACGGGCGTCGCGCCAAAAACGTTCGGCCCTTCCGGTGTTACCGGAACCTCTGCGCCGGCTGGTTTATCGCGATATCTGGCAAGCGATTCGCCGGGCAGCAACTCAGAAATGTGCCCTTCGCCCGCACCGACTGCCGGACTGTCCGAGTGGTCTTCTAGCGCATGGGGTGAAGCGTATTTAGACGACGGCAGGTCGCGTCCGAACCGGCGTTCGTTCCCGCCGCGACCACTGCGGCCACCGCTACGGTTGAATCGTCCGCCCCGGCCGCCACGCCCACCGCCGCGCCCAACATTGCGTTGATCTCGTCCTCGATCGCCATGGCGGGGTCGTTCTTGAGAAGAACCGCTCCGCGGCGAGGGCGGTTGCACCGCAGCCACTTGATTCTCTCCCCGTGTTGCCACTTCGGGAGTCTCGGTCGCCGCGGGCTCCGATTCGAAACGAGCAGGTTCCACATCGGCGGGTTCCACGGCAGGGGCCGCGGAATTCTCCGCCGCAAACACTCGCCCGCCCTGCTCTTCGAGCTTCTCGACCTTGTCGACAACCGTGGTGACGATCTGGTCGAGTTCCTCAGTTTCTTCCAGGAAATCGCTGACGTACAGGAAGGCATCGCTATCGAGGCCAATTTCCACAAAGGCCGACTGCATGCCTGGCAGCACGCGCGTCACACGGCCCTTGTAAATGCTCCCTACTAACGCAAATTCTTTTTGCCTTTCAACGTAATACTCACAAAGCTGTCCTTCTTCCATAATGGCGACCCGCGTCTCGTGCGGGTTCGCCGAAATGACCATTTCCTTCGACATAAGACTCCTCAGGGTGCATCGGAGGGACACACACACACGCGGTCTTTGGGACTGCGTGGCTGGAATCGCCGACTTGCGTTCGCCACGAACGTCCCCCCAAGAAAAACATCTCGCGTTGTCGAGTGGTTCTGCTCAATCGATGCCTTCCTCAATTCAATCTGAACTTAAAACTCAACGGCCTTGCTGCGCCGGCACATCCAAAACGATACGCCACAACTCGTCCGGGTCAGTTGACGAACCGCCGCATGCGGACGTTCATCACCAGGCCCAATGCCATATATACAAAAGCGGTAGCCGAGCCTCCATAGCTCATCAACGGCAGGGGAATGCCGGTCACCGGCATATATCCGATCACCATCGAAGCATTCACGAGAACGTGGAAACCCAGAATTGCGGTCACTCCCATCACAACATACATCCCCGCACGATCTTTCGCCTTCTGCGCGTTATCCACCAGCCGCAGAATCAACCCTAAATACAGAAGCAAAACTACGCAAACACCGATAAAGCCCTGCTCTTCAGCCAGCGCCGCCAGGATGAAGTCCGAATAACGAACAGGGACAAATCCCAGCTGGTTCTGGCTGCCCTTGCTAAATCCCTTTCCCCAAAACCCGCCCGAGCCGACCGCAATTTCCGACTGCAAAATCTGATAACCGGCTCCGCGCGGGTTCTCCTCAGGGTGCAAAAAAGTCTCAATGCGCTGTTGCTGGTACGGCTTCAAATGGTGCCGCATGTTCCATCCGACCGGAATCATTAAGGCGACCAGAACCAAACCCACAGCTGTGTGCTTCCATTCGATGCCAGCCAGAAAAGCACCTACTATCGCGACGGGAACCAGAACCATGGCGGTTCCCAAATCAGGCTGCACCAGAATCAAAGCTACCGGAATTCCGGTAACAATCGCAACCTTTACAAGATCCTGAATCGTGAGCCGGTCGGTGCGTACATCGGTGAAGAACCGTGCCAGCACCACGATTATAATCAACTTCATTAACTCTGACACTTGCAAATTCACGCCGCCACCCAGCGCCACCCACCGTTTAGCTCCAAAACGAGAGTGACCGATCATCAAGACTACTAGCAGCGTGGCGATCCCGAACAGGTAAAGCGCCGGAGCCTGGTCCATTAAAGTGTGGTAGTCAATGCGGGAAATTAAGAACATGCCCACCAGACCGACGGCGATCCACATCAACTGCTTCCACTGCATCCCGGCCATCGAACTGGCATGCGTCGAGGAGTAGACTTCAAGAACTCCAAGCGTGCTAATCCCCCCAATAATGGCCAGCAAAGGCCAGTCCCAGTCCTGGATCCGGGGGCGATCTTTCACGGATGCTGCACTCCGGTGGGCTCTGCGGCGCTTACCGGAACTGGCGTCGCACTTCCTGCGGGGGTCATCGTTGTGGCTTGCTGCTGCAGGTGAGCGTTTTTCTTGTCGTAGTAGGCTTTCACCAGATCGCGCACGACCGGACCGGCCGTTGTTCCACCATGCAGATCCGTATCCTGAACGACGGCGGCAACCACAATTTCCGGATTGCGCCGCGGCTCGTATCCCACGAACCAGCCGTTTGTGTTCTTTCCCTTCTTACCCATTTTGGCGCCCGCTTCATAACTCATCAACTGGGCCGTGCCGGACTTTCCCGCGAACTCGACATTCTGGAGGCGCAGCGAATAGCCGGTGCCGCCGCCTTCGTTGATCACGCCATACATTCCTTGCGTGACCTGTTCAACTGCATCTTCCGAAATTGGAAAATGATCCACCTTCAGCGACGCTAAATTCTTGAGCAGATGAGGCTGGACGAGAGTTCCCCCGCTGGCCACCGTCGCAATCATGCGGGCCATCTGAATCGGCGTGACGGTCACCGAGCCTTGGCCAATCGCTACCGAAATCGTTTCTCCCGCATACCATTTGTGGTGATAAACCCGTTGCACCCATTCTTCCGACGGCACCAGGCCGGGCTCTTCGCTGGGAAGGTCGATGCCGGTGCGGCGTCCCAGCCCTAATCCAACTGCATAATCGTGAATCCGATCGATGCCCAGCATCTTGCCGATTGTATAGAAAAACACGTCGCACGAATCGACGATGGCGCGATGAACATCAATCTGGCCGTGGCCCTGCGGGCGCCAGCAATGAAACACGCGTCCATAGAATTCGGCGTGACCGGGGCAGTAGGCTGTGAAGTTCGCGGGAATCGCTTTGGAATCCAGCATCGCCGTGGCCATCACAATTTTGAAGACGGAACCGGGAGCCAGTTGGGCTTGAATCGCGCGGTTGAGCAGCGGCGTGGCAGGATCGGTGTTGAGCTTTGCCCATTCCACGGTTGGAATGCGCACCGCAAAATCGTTCGGGTCGAAGGTCGGGCGGCTGACCATCGCCAGCACCTCGCCGGTGCGTCCATCGAGCGCGACAACCGCACCGGATTTGTCGGCCATGTCCGTTTCCGCGATGGCTTGCAAGTCGTAATCAATCGTCAACTGAACGGGCTTGCCGGGAATCGCTTCCACATCGTCGAGCGTTCGCATCGCTTTGCCGACGCTATTCACCACCACGCGGCGCATCCCGTCTGTTCCTTCGAGCTGATCGTTGTACTCGCGCTCCAGTCCCGCTTTGCCAACGATATCGCCGGGCCGGTAATGGCCATCGCTCTGATCGAGTTGCTGCGCGGAAACCTCGCCTACGTAGCCTATGGTGTTCGCGAGCATCTCACCGTGCTGGTAGCGCCGGCGCTGCACCATCATGAGCTCGAGCACCGGCAAATCGGCGCGGTGCGACTCGACAAACGCAATGTCCGCCTCGCTCGCGGCGGGCTTGATTACCACGGGCTGAAATTTGGGTTCGTACCGTGCGGTTTCGAGCTGCTGTTCCAGGTCTTCCTTGCTGATTCCCAGTCCGTCCTCGATCATCGCCAGGCTTTTTTCGAGGGCTTTTTCGTCGTCGCGGAGGAGGAGAATGCTAAACGAAGGATAGCTATCGACGAGAACGCGCCCCTCGCGGTCGAGCAAGGCTCCGCGCGGCGCAATGATCGGAATATTGCGGATCTGATTGCGTTCCGCGAGATCGGAAAAATGTCCCGATTGCACTACTTGCAGTTTCCAGAAACCCAGCAAAAGGAGAACAATAAAAACTACCGACACGTAAGAAAAGAGTGCCAGCCTCCCCTGCGGGATTTTCTGGTCGTTAACGCCCCATGGTGCCAACTGAACTCCTGCGCGATGGCAGGGCGGTGTCGAAACTTTGTTTAACCCTGATGCGCCTTCTTATCCGAATCCTGGCGGACTGGAAGGTTTAACGTACCATTGGCGCAGGCCCGTCGCAAGATACCGATGCTCATTTGGTCAACCTGTGTCCCAGAACAGCAAAGAGGCCAGCGAAAAGAGTGTCGCGAAAGAGGAACAGCGAAAACGGAATGCCAGTTTGTCCTCTCTCACGCTACGAAGGGCGGCGGGTGCGGTCGAGCAGCGTAAAGATGATCACGCCAATCGCTGCTGTAACCACCGAATCCAGCAGCAGCCGAGGCGTAAAAAGGCGCGCTGGCTGATTCAGGAGCAGCCGCTCGATAGTGACGAGCACCGCCTGGTGAAAGTGAAACAGAACAAAAATCAGACCGAAGCGGCTGGCCGGATGTTCCGTGTCGACGCGAGCGCCTACAGACGAAGCAAGGTATCCCACAAGTGTTTTCGCGATTCCGTAAAGTCCGATGGGGCTGTCGTGCCCCAGTGCGTCCCGCAGGATTCCGAGCACCGCGCCGAGAAACATGCCCGAAACCGGGTTGCGTTTGCTGACGCCGAAATAAATTGTAACCAGTAAAGGCAGGTCGAGCAGTTCCGCCATGCGGCCGTACTTATGAAGGAGCGCCTGAAAGATCAGCGCGAGAAACGCTGAGATGATGACAGTGCCGCCATAATACTTGTGTACCTCGACGTTCGAGGCTTCGGCACGCGATCCGGCGGTTAGCATAAAAGACATTTTATTCCCGTGGCGCGGACGGTCTCGCGGTCGTAGTTGACGCCGAATTGGCGGCCGAGGCTCTGGAGCTTCCCCCTGCGGATGGTTTCGGCGACACAGCACCCGCAGGATTTGCGGCTGCTGATGTCGTCTTTTGCTTGGCCGCAGAGGACTGCCCAGCCGGCTCAGGACCAGACTGAATCGGAGCCGCAGGGAGCGGCGGAACGAGAGAGAAGGACGAAGACCCGTCTCCGCTGCTCTTCGGAGCAAATTCCTGTTGAGTTAGCAGGACGATCACGTCCTCGAGGCGATCCAGCCGAGCCGCGGGCCGCACGCGGATGAACTGGAAGGGCTGAGCAGCCTTTGCATCCATAACGGTGCCGATGAGCAAGCCCTTGGGAAAAATGCGATCCTCTCCCGAGGTGAGGACCGTCTCGCCGGGGCTGATTCTTTCATCGTTCACCACATAATCCATGTGCGGTTCAGGGTCGCCGCTGCCCTTCACCACGCCATGCGTCCTGGAATCCGCGAAGAGAGCGCCCACGCCGCTTTCCTTATCGTTGATCAGGAGCACCTGGGCCGTAGACGAAAACACTTCCACGATTTTTCCGACGATGCCGTCCGGCGTGACCACGGCCAGATTGTTGCGTAAATGGTCGCGCGTTCCGCGATTCACAAATAAAGTGTGCGAACTGGGATCGGCGCTCGCCCCGATCACCTCTGCCGCCAGCATTTGAACTTCCGGATGTCCCTCGCCGAACGTCCATAGGTTCGCCAGGCGCTTGTTTTCGAGCGCCTCGCTTTCGAGTTCTTTGTTGCGGATTTGCAGCGCGCCCAGTTCAGTTTGCAAGCGCTCGTTCTCCGAACGCGCGTTGTGCAGGTCGATGTAGCCCATCCACGCGCCTTT
>Ga0182024_10015219_pt1 | contig 14764 bp, 11 predicted proteins | sample P32metaG_FD_120480 | JGI IMG/M metagenome (GOLD analysis project Ga0182024, IMG submission 120480) | Permafrost microbial communities from Stordalen Mire, Sweden - P3-2 metaG (Illumina Assembly) | ecosystem: Environmental > Terrestrial > Soil > Wetlands > Permafrost | place: Sweden: Stordalen... | reverse complement strand
GTAAGCCGGTGAAATGGATCGAATCCCGGCGCGAGAACTTCTTGTGCACCATTCACGGCCGCGGGCACGTGGATTATTTCGAGGTGGCCGCGAAACGCGATGGCACGATCCTGGCCATCAAGCTGAAACTCATCCAGGATCTCGGCGCCTTTCACGAGTTGCTCACGCCCGCCATTCCGACGCTGTCGGTGCTGATGATGCCAGGCATCTACGCTTGCCAGAACATTCGCGCCGATATTGTCGGAGTGTTCACCAACGCCATGGCGACGGATGCGTATCGAGGCGCGGGCCGCCCGGAAGCCACGCACGGCATCGAACGCATGGTCGATATTCTTGCGGCCGAATTAAAAATGGATCCGGCTGAGATCCGCTTCAAGAATTTCGTGAGCAAGGACGCGTTCCCGTACCACACGGCCACCGGCTTAACTTACGATAGCGGCGATTATGCGGCGCCGCTCGAAAAAGCGCTCAATACCGTCGGTTATAAGAAGCTGCGCGAGGAACAGCAGAAGGCGCGGCAGGAGGGCCGGTTCATGGGCATCGGCATTTCCACTTATGGCGAGATTTGCGCCATGGGCCCGTCGCCCGCCACTCCGGCTGGAGGCTGGGAGAGCGCGACCGTCAAGATTGAGCCGACCGGGACGGTCACCGTCATGACCGGCATATCGCCGCATGGCCAAGGCGAGGAAACTACCTTCGCGCAGATCGCCGCCGACGAACTGGGCGTGGGAATCGACGACGTAGTGGTCTTGCACGGCGACACCGCCATCGTTCAATACGGCATCGGAACCTTTGGCAGCCGGGCGACGGCCGTCGGGGGCGCGGCCATGTATTACGCCATTCAGGAGCTGAAGGAGAAGATCAAGAAATACGGCGCAATGCTGCTGAAGAGCGACGATGTATCGTTTGACAACGGCGTTTGCGTGGACAACAAAACGGGCAAGACCGTGCCGCTGGCTCAAATCGCAGCCGCCTCCTATCGAGCACTGAAACTGCCGCCCAACACCGAGCCCGGCCTGGTGGCTACCTACTTTTGGGAGCCGCCCAACTTCACTTTCCCTTTCGGCGCGCACATTGTGGTGACGGAAGTGGATCGGGACACCGGCGCGATCGCAATCAAACGCTACGTGGCGGTGGACGACTGCGGCAAGGTCATCAATCCGCTGCTGGTGGATGGCCAGGTGCACGGCGGCGTGGTGCAGGGCCTCGGCCAGGCGCTTTGGGAAGAAGCGGTCTACGACGACGCCGGCCAGCTTGTGACCGGCGAGCTGACGGACTATGCGCTGCCCAAGGCCAGCAACATTCCCTGGATCGAAACCAGCCGCACCGAGACGCCTTCGCCCGTAAATCCGCTCGGGGTCAAGGGAGTCGGGGAAGCCGGCACCATCGGCTGCTCGCCCGCCGTGGTGAATTCCGTGGTGGACGCGCTGAGCTCGCTGGGCGTTCGGCACATCGACATGCCGCTCACGCCCGAAAAGATCTGGAACGTGGTCCAGCAAGGAGGTAAGGCATGATCGCGCAGAATTTCGACTACGCCTCGCCCGCCAATCTTCAGGAGGCGCTGGAGCTGCTGGGCGGCGAAAACGTAAAAGTGCTCGCGGGTGGAATGAGCTTGATTCCGCTGATGAAGCTGCGGCTCGCCAGTCCGGAACAAGTGGTGGACATCGGCCGGATTCACGGCCTGAATACGATTCGCGAAGAGAAAGGAACGCTGCGGATCGGCGCCACCACCACGCATTATCAAGTGGAAAGTTCGCCGCTGGTCCGCTCGCAGTGCCCCTTGCTGGCCGAAGCCGCGTCGCATATCGGCGATATCCAGGTGCGCAACCTGGGCACTATTGGGGGGAGCATCGCGCACGCTGATCCGGCCGCCGATTACCCGGCGTCGCTGCTGGCGCTCGAGGCTAAGGTAGTTCTCATGAGCGCGAAAACACAGCGCGAAGTTCCGATCGCCGAGTTCTTTGTCGACACCTTCACCACCGCTCTTCAACCCGGCGAGATCGTGCGCGAGGTCATTGTACCGGTGGAAGACCACTCCACGGGAACCAGTTATCAAAAGATGGTTCATCCGGCGTCCGGTTTTGCGATCGTCGGCGTGGCGGCGCGTGTCCGGAAATCCGGCGGTAAGATCGCCATGGCGCGCGTCGGTGTCACGGGCTTGAGCGGCAAACCCTATCGCGCGACGGGCGTCGAAAAGGCATTGGAGGGAAGCGCGGGCAGCCCGTCCGATCTTCAGAAAGCCGCTGCCGAAGTAGCCGCCGGCGTGGATGCTAACTCTGACCTGCATGCTTCCGCCGGGTACCGCCAACATTTGGCCCGCATCTACGCCCTGCGCGCGCTTACGATCGCCCTCTCGAGGACGGCTTGAAGCGCACAGGCTGCTCGTGTCCGTTGTGCGCGATTAAGGCTGAAGCGCACAGGCTGCTCGTGTCCGTTGTGCGCGAATTAGTATGAAGATTAGCGGCTCCTACGCCATTCCAGCCCCTCCGGAACGCGCTTACCAGTTGCTGCAGGATCCGGACGTCTTAGCCAAGTGCATGCCGGGCACGGATCATCTCGAAAAGGTCGGCCCAGACGAGTACGAGATGAAAATGAAAATGGCGATCGCCAGCATTGGCGGACTTTTCGCCGGCAAAGTGCGCTTGGCCGACCAGCGCCCGCCCGAGCACTTCAAGCTGATCGTGGAAGGCAACGGCAAAATCGGATTCATCAAGGGCGAGGGTTTGTTAAACCTGGTGCCTCAAGGTGATGCGACCGAGGTGAAATACGACGGCGACGTTCAGGTGGGCGGCACCATCGCCGGTGTCGGCCAGCGGCTGCTCGACGCCACGGCCAAGATGATCATCAAGAAGTTCTTTGAAAAGCTGTCCGAAGCCGCTACCGGATAGGACTAACGCACTAGAACCAGCCTTCCGTCCGCTCCATCGCCAGAATCACGGTTCGCAAGTAGCGTAGATATGTCTGACTACGCTATGCGACGATTAGCTTTTCTCCTCGCCATCTGCTTGCCGCCTATATTTGGGCAGCCAGCGCCGCTCGCTATCACGACCACGTCCCTGCCAAATGGCACTACCGGAAGCGATTACTCTGCCCGGATGATCGCCAGCGGCGGCAGTGGAAACTACCAATGGGCCGGATCGGGTCTGCCCGATGGACTGACGCTAGGCGCCGAAGGTGGCATCAGCGGCATGCCTGTTGGACCGGGCGCTTCCCGGTTGTCTGTCAGCGTTACGGACTCCGAAACACACCAAACTGTATCTGCCCAGCTGGCGATGAGCGTCAGCGGCGCGCTCACGATTACGACCTCCAGCCCGCTTCCAAGCGGAACCCCCGGTTCGGCTTATCCCAGCCTCACGATTGCCGTTACCGGCGGCGCGCCCCCGTACACGTTTTATGCGCAACCTCCCGACGGATTGACGCTCAGTTCCAGCGGCACCCTGACAGGCACGCCCACCGTTTCCGGCATATTTTCGTTTCTCGTCACAGTAGTCGATAGCGCCAATAACTCCGACGCTAAAGAGTTTTCCATCGCCATCATTTCCACCGCAACATCACTCCTCGAAGCCGCTCCCGCCAACCTGAGCTTCTCGGCTACGCAAGGCGGCGATTCACCCAGCTCGCAGAGTATTGTCGTGCTTGGCTCCGCGGCATCTCCAGCGAATTTTACGGTCTCGCTCGATAGCGGCTCATCGAACTCCCCGGCACCCGCCTGGCTCGCGGTTAAGCAACTGACTGGCGTCACGCCCACGCGCCTGGTGGTGAGCGCTAATACGAGCGGTATGAGCGCGGGCAGCTACTCTGGCCGCATTGAGATTACCGATAGCTCAGATGCGTCCACGTATATCCCCGTAACGTTGGCGATTTCCAGCCAGGCGCCGGCCTTGAGCGTCGGGCCAGGGATACTTCGTTTCACCGCCATGGTGCAATCCTCCAGCCCGCAGCAAACAATATTGGCGCTGGATAACACCGGCGGCAGCGGTCCGCTGCCCTTTAGCATTCAGGTCCTGGGCGGCAGTCCTTGGATCAACGGCGTCACGCCGAACACCGGCCAGATTGCGCCGAATTCGCCTGTGTTTTTGCAGGTGCAGGTGAATGGAGACGGATTGGATGCCGGCCGCTATCGTGATGTGGTGCGCATAATCTCACCCGCCGGCAACGTCGACGTTCCGGTGGTTCTCGTGGTAACGCCCAACGCGCCTGTCCTTGGCCTCAACGTGCTGGGCTTGCGCTTCCAGGCCCGGCAAAGCGGCGGTTCGTCTTCTACGCAAACTTTCGAGGTTCTGAATACCGGAGCCCCCGCGTCGACCGTCAACTGGACGGCGCAAATTATTCAGGGCAGCGATTTCTTATCGCTCAACACCGCCAGCGGCGAGGCTACTCCTACCGCGCCCAGCCAGGTGACCGTCAGCCTCCAGCCCAGCGCGACGCAAGCTACGCCGCGCGCTTACTACGGCTTGATCAGCTTTTCCGATACGAATTCGCTCGATTCCCCGCAGTATCTGGTAGTGGTGCTGGATCTGGCCGGCGCCGATGCATCGCCGTTGCCGGACGTTCAGCCGGCCGGATTGCTGTTTGTCGCTCCCGCCGGTGGCCAGGCTGCCACGCAGACGTTAACCGTGAATACAAGCAGTGCCGCCCCCATTCCGTTCCAAACCAGCACTTCAACCTTGGATGGCGCGGCGTGGCTCAGCGTGAATCCGGGATCGGGACAATCCAGCGGCTCAAGCTCCGGAACGACTACTGTCTCGGTAAATACGGCCGGGCTTACCCCTGGCATTTACCACGGCGAGATCGACGTTGCTATATCCAACGTGCTGCGCGCCGTCAACGTCGTCCTGATCGTGCAGCCGATTGGAACCACCGTCAACGCAGCCGCTCCCGGCCCACAAGTAGTTTGCTCGCCGACTCAACTGGCTATCACTGAAACCGGCATGGTCAACAACTTCGCCGTTCCCGCCGGATGGCCGGCGACGCTAAGTGTCAGGCTCAACGACGACTGCGGCAACAGCGTCCCCAACGCGAACGTCGTAGCAAGTTTCTCAAACGGCGACCCGCCGCTGACCTTGCTCAGGGATGCCCAGGGAACTTATTCAGCCACCTGGCAACCGGGAGCAACGTCTACTCAGGTGCAGGTGACCCTTCAGGCCGTCGCCAACTCCATGCCGCCCGCACAATTTCAGATTCTCGGCTCGATCTCGGCGAACCAGGTCCCGGTGTTGGCGCGCAACGGCACGCTTCACAACTTAAATCCGGTGGTCGGCGGAGCGCTCGCGCCCGGCACCGTCGCGCAGGTTTATGGCAGCGCACTCGCTTCCACCGCGCTAGCGCCAAACATCCTGCCGCTGCCACCCAGCTTCAACGGGACCAACGTGATCGTGGGTGGATTTTCGGCCCCGCTCTTCTACCTCAGCAGCGGGCAATTGAATGTTCAGATCCCCAACGAGCTTACGCCCAATCAGACTTATCCGATCGTGGTGAGCGTGAATGGCGCGCTGACTTTGCCGGACCTGATCGACATTGTTCCCGCCATGCCGGGAGTGGCTGCCTATTCGAACGGGGACATCATCGCACAGCATTCCGCCGATTACTCGCTGGTTACCGAGCAGAATCCCGCCCAGCCGGGCGAGTACCTGATTATGTATCTGGCCGGCATGGGACCAACTGATCCCAGCATCGCTTCCGGTCAACCGGCGCCCTCGGTTGAGCCGCTAGGCCGCGTCATGCTGCAACCGATTGTCACCGTGGCCGGACAGAACGCCAATCTCGCTTATGCCGGTCTTACGCCGGGCGCCGCCGGCCTCTACCAGATCGATTTCCAGGTTCCATCCAACATCGCTTCCGGCGATCTGCCGGTGACCGTCACGCAAGATGGTCAGGCGGCGAACGCAACCACTCTGCCGGTTTCGCAATAGCGATTTATAAGGCTAATCCTAAAGAATTTCGTGGAGCGTTGGGCGGAAACCCCTCAAAAAGAAGCGCGACCCCAATTGAGAGGCCGCGCTAACCAGAGGAGGAGAAGGTTTGACTCACGCTTCTCTGTGTAATGAGACGTACTAAAGTACTCCCTGGTTCCAGAGAGGTTACTCTTGTAAAATAACCGCATGCGTCATGTGGCTCTCATTGCGGGTCTTTTTGCTTTGGCTGCCGGAATTGTGTCCGGCCAGGGGATTCAAATCTCGAGCACTCCTGCCCCGCCGCCGACCGGAAACGTCGGAACGCCGTATACCCTAACGTTAAACGCGAGCGGCGGAATTGCCCCGTATACGTGGAGTCAACCGGGTCCCTCGCTTAGAGGTGCCGCCACTGGCGGCGCCGGATCCCTTCCGCCAGGTCTCAATTTGAGCACAACCGGCATTATTTCTGGTACACCAACGGCCGTCGGAACATTCAACTTCACGGTGGACGTTCAGGATTCGAGCGCAAACACGCTCTTCGGCAGTGGAACTTTTTCCATCACCATCGCCCCGTGCGCCCCCACGGTACAGACGACCTCGCCATTGCCCGGCGGCGAGATCGGCATCTTCTACTCGGACCAGATCGTAATCACGGGGTGCTCTGGATCGACCTACAGTTTCGCACCGCTCACTCTGCCCCTAGGAATCACGATGGACATAAACGGGAACTTGACCGGCACTCCGACGAAAGCTGGGACATATAGCATTCAGGTCTTTATCACGGACCAGACCAGCGGCATGGTTGCCGCGCAGCCCGTGTTCTCCCTCACCATCGTTCCGGCGCCCGCCTTTAGCACGACTTCGCCGCTGCCCGGCGGCATCGTGGGCCTTGCTTACTCGCAAAAGATCGCCCTCACCGGCGGAGTGCCCCCCTACAGCTTCTCGGTATCGGGAGCGCGGCCGCCCGGCCTGGTTTTAGACTCTACCGGCCTTTTGAGCGGCACGCCGACCACGGCCGGAACATATTCGTTCACTCTCACAGCCACCGATTCCTTGAGCGTCTCAACGCCGGTAGCCACGTTTTCGATCACCATCGGCACCGCAACTTCTATGCTTCAGGTTTCGCCCACCAACCTGACGTTTAACGCGATCTCGGGCGGCAACGCGCCTGCTCCTCAAGCGATTTCGGTGATCCCCACTGCCGCCGCTACTAACGCAGCGTTCACCATCGCGTTGGATGGCGGACAGACGAACACTCCCGCGCCGTCCTGGCTCAGCGTGGTGCCCACGAAAGGAACCGCGCCCGCGCAAGTGATCGTAAGCGCCGACCAAGGCTCGTTACAGGCCGGGAGTAACCTGGGACGCGTCGCTGTGCTCGATTCCAATGGTTTACCGACCTACGTTTCCGTCACGCTCAATGTTGTCGCCGGCACGGCTCAAATCACGGTTGCGCCCGCCATGCTGCGTTTCGCCGCGCGCCAGCAAGCGCCTGGAATCCTGATACAGGATATAGCCGTCACCAGCAGCGGCGGAGGAGGATCGCTCGGCTTCACCACCAGCGTGCTCGGCGGAAGCTCATGGATCCAGAGCGTCACGCCCAGTTCCGGCCAAACCACGCGAAATACGCCCACGCTGCTACAGGTTCAAGTCAATACCCAGGGCCTCCAGGTGGGCAATTATCACGATATGATCCAGGTTTCGTCCTCGGCCGGCAACACCAATGTCCCCGTGGAGCTGTTCGTCTCGAGCGGTGGCTCGATTCTGGGCGTCAGCGTAACTGGGCTGCACTTCCCCGAACGCCAAGGCGCGGGAGCGGCCAGTCCTCAATCCATCAAAGTTCTGAATCTGGGCGACCCGACTACGACGGTCAACTGGAGCGCGACTTTGCTGAGCGGGTCGAATTGGTTGACGTTAGCGCCAGCCAGCGGAACCGCCACGCTTTCCACCCCAGGCGTGTTGACGCTGATACCGAATCAGGCATCCGGATCACTTCCGGCCGGCAGCCAGTACGCGCTGGTCCAGATCACCGATCCGCACTCGCAGATTTCTCCGCAATACGTCGTCGCCGTCCTGGATATTGAGCCGAGCAGCGGACCTCCGCTCCCCAATCCCGCTCCGGGCGGTCTGTTCTTCACGGCCGTTGCCGGCGGAGCCGCGACGTCAGGCCAGAGCATCAACGTGCAAACCAGCAGCTCGACCAACGTAGCGTTCCAGGCTGCCGCTTCCACCACTGACGGCGGCACCTGGCTGAGCGTCAATAACGCCTCGGGGAATGCGAGCACCCAGGCTGCCGGCGCCCTTACGGTTACAGTAAATCCATCTAAGCTCACCGCGGGCATTTACACCGGCGGCGTGAGCATCTCGATGTCCGGCGTCGTGAGCACCGTGAATATTACGGCGGTGATCCTGCCCGGCACAGCGACCGGTTCCGCGCTTCAATCCGATGCCGTCGAGCCTGCTGCCGCCGCGAATTGTACGCCCAGCAAGATGGCGCTCACCGAGACCGGCTTGGTCAACAACTTCTCGGTTCCCGCCGGATGGCCCGCCAACCTGATCGTCCAGCTCAATGACGACTGCGGCAACTCGGTAACCGGCGGATCCACGATCGCGAGTTTCTCGAACGGCGATGCTCCGCTCACACTGCGGGGCGATTCGCTGGGCAACTACTCCGCTACCTGGCAGCCGGGCGCGACGGCGTCTCAGATGGTTATTACGCTCAATGCCGCCTCGGGTTCACTCGCGCCGGCTTCGGCCAAACTGGTTGGCGGGATCACGCAGAACAGCGCGCCGGTGCTGGCTCCCGGCGGCACGCTCAACAATTTGAATCCCGTGGTCGGCGCAGCCTTGGCGCCTGGAACCGTTTCGCAGGTCTACGGAACAGGCCTGTCCACGTACACCGGTAATCCCGGCATTCTGCCTCTGCCCAACTCTTATCCGTCAACAGGCAGCACGTTCATGCTGGCGGGCGGACTGCGGGCGCCCTTCTACTACTTGAGCAGCGGCCAGCTCAATGTTGAGCTTCCCAGCGAACTGGCCCCTAACCAGCAATACGCGGTTGTGGTGAGCTCCAACAACGCCCTGACGCTGCCGGATACCATCGATGTCGTGCCTGCTCAGCCAGGCGTGGCGGCCACCGGGGATGGTCACGTGATCGCGCAGCACAACGCCACCTACGGATTGATCAGTAGCAGCAGCCCCGCGGTGCCCGGCGAATACATCATCGTGTATCTGGTGGGAATGGGCGCTACGAATCCCAGCGTGCCCACCGGTGCGGCCGCTCCCACCACCGCGCCCTATGCTCCCGTCACCGTGCAACCGACCATTACTGTCGGTGGACAGGCGGTCAACAACATCGCTTACGCCGGCCTAACGCCGGGTGCGGCTGGACTTTATCAAATCACGTTCCAAGTGCCGTCGAACCTTCCAGCCGGCGACTCGAGCCTGGTGATCACACAGGGCGGCGTGAGTGCGAACACAACTCTGCTGACAGTGCAGTAGTCTGGCTGCGCGGCCGGGCACGGTTGACCGGCACGTTTCGCTACGAATGCTAGAATTGATTTCGTCCGCATGGAACGCGCCGCTAAGTCTCTCGCAAAACTGAAGCTCGGAGGAGCCATCTCCTCTGAAGGACTGGCTTGTGCGGCGTGGCCGGTGGCCGTGGGCGAGCGCATCGCCCGGCATGCCGTCGCCAAGTCGCTGGTGCGCGAGCGGTTGGTGGTCGAAGTCGACGACGCCGTTTGGCAAAAGCAGCTCTTTCACCTGCGGCATCCGATCTTGAAAAAATTGCGCGAAACTCTAGGCGACCTGGTGAACGATGTGGAGTTCCGCATCGCCATACCGCGGCGTCTGCCTCAACCGGCGCGCAGCCTCAATCCGTCCAAGCCGATCGATGAAGCCGACGCCATCGGCGACCCCGTCCTGCGCATCCTCTATAAGCAGGCGCGAAAAAAGGCTACGGCGTGAAAATCACCGAGAAAGAGGTCCGCTATGTGGCCGACCTCGCCAACCTCCAATTGACGGACCCCGAGATCGGCCGGCTGGCGAAAGATCTGGACGAAATTCTGACGCACATCGACACATTGAACGAAATCGACACGTCCCACGTCGAGCCGATGGCTCAGGTGCTCTACGATGCCGCCGAGACCGCTACTTTGCGCGACGATATCGAGTGCGTGCCGCTGGGAAGCCAGGCCGCCCTTGCGAACGCGCCGCTGGCCGGTAACGGCTACTATAAAGTGCCCAAGGTGATCGAACGATGAGCGCATCGGTAGCGAACTTGCCCTCGCTCGCCATTCCAGAGGTTAGGGAAGGCCTAGCCAAGCGGGCGTTCAGCGCGGTCGAGCTGGCGCAGTCCGCGCTCGAGTTTGCGCAAAAGGAAAATCCGAAAACCAACGCGTATCTACATTTCTCGCCGGAGCGGGCGCTGGCGGCGGCTGAGGCCGTGGACCAGAAATTGGCGGCCGGCCAGGATCCGGGGTTGTTGGCGGGCGTGCCTCTGGCCGTCAAGGACGTGATCGTCACCAAAGGTGTGCGCACCACCTGCGGATCGCGGCTGCTGGAGCGCTATATTCCGCCTTACGATGCCACGGCCGTAGTTCGTTTGGAGCAGGCCGGCGGAATCATCCTCGGCAAAACCAATTGCGACGAGTTCGCGATGGGTTCGTCGACGGAGAACTCGGCCTACGGCCCCACGCGCAATCCGGTGGCGCTCGATCGTGTTCCCGGCGGTTCGAGCGGCGGCTCGGCGGCGGTGGTCGCGCAAGGCACGGCCGTGGTCTCGCTCGGCTCCGATACAGGCGGATCGGTTCGCCAGCCGGCCTCGTTCTGCGGCGTCGTCGGCGTGACTCCGACCTATGGCCGCGTTTCCCGCTATGGCTTGGTTGCCTTCGCCAGTTCGCTCGATCACATCGGACCGTTTGCGCGCACCGTTCCGGACGCTGCTGCCTTGCTTCAAACCATCGCCGGACGCGATGAGATGGATTCGACGTCGGCCTTCGCTCCCGTGCCCGATTACGTTGCGCAGCTGGATGGCAAAGTCGCTGGCACGAAGATCGGATTGCCGCGCGAGTACTTTGAAGGTTTGGCCAGCGAGTCCGGCGATCTGATCCTCAAGGGCGTGGAGCTTCTGAAAAAATTGGGCTGCCAGGTGCGCGAAATCAGTTTGCCCGCGACCAAATACGCGGTGCCCTGCTACTACATCATCGCGACCGCCGAGGCCAGCTCCAACCTGGCGCGCTACGACGGCGTCCGGTACACCAGCCGCGCCGATTCGGAAACGCTCAGCGATATGTATCGAGCCACGCGCGGCGCTGGATTTGGCGCCGAGTGCAAACGCCGCATCATGCTGGGCACATATGTCTTGAGCCACGGCTACTACGATGCGTATTATCTGAAGGCCCAAAAGGTGCGCGCGCTCATTGCCGACGATTTTCGAAAGGCTTTTTCCGAAGTGGACGCCATTGTCGCTCCCGTCTCGCCTTCGCCCGCGTTCAAGCTCGGAGAGAAAATGGACGACCCGCTGGAGATGTACTTGTCCGACATTTACACCATCACCGGCGATCTCGCCGGAATCCCCTGCATGAGCGTGCCCTGCGGAAGGACCGCCGGCGGCTTGCCGGTCGGCATGCAGATTTTGGCGCGGCATTTTGACGAAACAGGTATGTTCCGCCTGGCGGATGCTTTTGAAAAGGCCGGAGGATTTGCCGGTTGAAATGAAATCCCGGCTTGGCCGGTCAAACTAGATAACGAGGAGAAAAAACACACTATGGCATTCACAGTTCCCCCGCTTCCCTACGCCTTTGATGCGTTGGAGCCCTACATCGACAAGCAGACCATGGAGATCCATCACGACAAACACCATGGCGCCTACGTCACCAATCTCAACAAGGCTCTGGAATCAGCGCCCAACCTGCAAGACAAGACCGTCGAGGAGCTGCTGGCCAATAACTGCGCCGTCGTTCCCGAGAATATCCGGACCGCCGTGCGCAACAATGGCGGCGGACATATTAACCACAGCATGTTTTGGCAGATTATGGCGCCCAGCGCCGGCGGCAGCCCTACCGGCAATGTTTCCCAGGCCATCAATTCCACCTTCGGCAGCTTCGATCAGTTCAAGGAAAAATTCAACGCCGCAGCCACCACTCGATTCGGTTCCGGCTGGGCCTGGCTGATCAAGACTGGCAAAGGCGTGGAGATCATCTCCACCGCCAATCAGGATTCGCCCGTCATGGAAGGACACTATCCGGTCATGGGGCTGGACGTCTGGGAGCACGCCTACTATCTGAAGTATCAGAACCGGCGCCCGGAATACATCGCGGCTTGGTGGAACGCTGTCAATTGGGCCGAAATTGAGAAGCGGTTCAACGCGGCCTCGGGTTCCCGAGCCGGTCAAGCCGGACGCTAGGGCGGCTTTTGGAGCGCAAAGGGTGCGGCGCGCACCGGTCAGAGCTTGGGAATTGCTTCGCGCTGCACTCCGTTTTGCGCGATTAGAAAAGAAGCGCCAGCCCGCAAATGGCGGCCGGTATAATCGCCCACGCCGCCAGCCACTCATGGTCGATCAGGAATCCCGCGATCGCCGGAGAAATGATCGCCGCCACGGAATTGAGAGACTGAGTCAGCCCGAGCACTACGCCCTGCTCGGACCGCGGCGCCTTCTGCGTGATCAAACTGGTTGCAACCGGCCGGATGAAGCCGGTGCCTGTCGACGAGATGGCTGTGACCACCAATAGCATGGGTATCGAGTAGGTGAAACCCAGCGCCGCCAGCCCGACCATCCCCATAAAGAATCCCGCCTGAAGCAGCCGCTGCTCCCCGAAAGCTTTCACAAATCGGCCCATCAGACCGCCTTGCTGGATCGCGCCCAAAAGGCCCAGGTATGCCAATACGAAGCCAACTTCCCGCGGTCCAAAAGGCCGTCCGTGCCATTGAAAGCGTCTCTCTGCGAACAAGGCGAAACCGGACATGAACATGGAAAAAGTGAGCGTGAAGGCGAAAAACTTCCACAGCACCGGCGCCAGGCCGGGCTGCCGGAAAAAGCGAACGTAGTTGCCCCAATCGAGAATCGCGAACTTGCGCGGAACCGCATCGCCATCGGTCACAGCCTTCGTCGTGGGCAGCATGAAATAGGTTGCCAGGATGCTGGTCAGGGAAAGCGCGGCCGCCAGAAGAATTGGGTATTGATAGCCAAACTGCGAAAGATAGCCGGAGATTCCCGGTCCAATTAAAAAGCCCATGCCGAAAGCGATGCCGATCAATGCGAACGATTTCGCCCGTTCCTCGGGCTTGGTGACGTCGGAGATGTAGGCTTGAGCAAGCGAGAGATTTCCCGCCGTCAGACCATCGATTACTCGTGAGAGGAAGACCAGCCAGAGGCTGCCGGCGAACGCCAGGATCAGGAATCCGATGAACGTTCCCACTTGGCTGACCAACAGTAACGGGCGGCGCCCCATGTGGTCCGATAACCGCCCCAGCATTGGTCCCGCGATCAACTGGCAAAACGCGTAAGTGGACACCAGCAGGCCCACCACCGCCGGAGACGCGCCGAAATGCTCGGCGTAAAATGGCAGCAAAGGCAGAATGATAGTGAGGCCCAAAACGTCGACGGAAACGATCAGGAAAATTGGAAAGAGTGGAGAATTGCGCAAGGCGAAGTACGATGGTAGCAGTGTGCGGGGGGGACACGCATGGCGGATCAACTGTATCTTTCTTACTGGCTGAGGAACTACAGCGAACACAACATGCTGCGGCATTATGAGAAATTGTTGAAGCTGTTTCCGTTCTCGCGTCTGGCCCGCCAGCCGTCTACCTTCAGAGTGCTGGCCGTGGATTTCAACCAGCCGCCTTTGCTGGAGATCCCGTTCCCGCCGCCCTTGTCCATCGAGCAGGTGATGGCCGCCGCCAAAGATTTTCAAAATGCCGACTGTTGCTATCGCCTGGAGTCCTTTTGGGACCTGTGGCAGTTCGAGGCCAAATGGGAGCTATTGCCGGCTCGTGTTGCGCTCAGCTGCTTCGGACTCGAGTTTGAAAAAGAAAACGACGCCCACCTGGATGTCGAGTTTGGCATCGACGCGCACTTTCTCCCGCAGCCCGAGATCCCGAATAGCGTGCGAATGATTCAATCGAATATCAAGAGCCTGCTGAAGCTGGTCCACGATCTGGACGACGCGCTGCCTGTGGAGAACCGGCGGCTTTGGTCGGAGTCCGGCGAAAATTTCTCGGAGAAGCTGCACCAGGCATTGTTGTCCACTGCCGACTGAAACGCTGGCTCAAGTTTTGCCAAGCAGCCGCTGGACCGCCTCGCCCAGCATCTTCGGGAGAAACGGCTTCTGCAAGAAAACCACCTGCCTGCGAATCGATTCCGGCAGCTTCTCCACAAAGAACGGCGAGCCGCTGCAGATCAGGATCTTGAGATCCGGCCGCGTTTCGAGCATCCGCGTCAGCAGCGTGTCGCCGGGCATATCCGGCATGCCCAGGTCGGCCACTACCAGATCGTATCCATAGGGCGCTGCTTCAAAGGCTCCCAGCGCGTCCTGCGAAGTGGCGTGTGGCTCTACCTTGAATCCGAGCTGGCCCAGGTATCTTTCCATCAACTGCAGCAAGGGCGGTTCATCTTCCACCAGGAGAATCTTCTTCGGTTCCACGCTTCGTTCGTTGGTAATCCACTCATCGTACCAGCGTCCGCTTCGAATCGCGCGAGCTTGGCGCCCAAATTCACTTTGACCGAGACTTTTCCGGCATTGCGTAAAACAGTCCGGCCCGTATCCAAAAGTGATTCGGAGGCCCGAAAGCGAAAAGCGACTTGTTGTCATCCTCACGCAACTCGTAGTGAAAGACCAGCGTGATAGTTTTCCCGCCACAGGTCTTCGAAAAGC
>Ga0182024_10015218_pt1 | contig 14764 bp, 10 predicted proteins | sample P32metaG_FD_120480 | JGI IMG/M metagenome (GOLD analysis project Ga0182024, IMG submission 120480) | Permafrost microbial communities from Stordalen Mire, Sweden - P3-2 metaG (Illumina Assembly) | ecosystem: Environmental > Terrestrial > Soil > Wetlands > Permafrost | place: Sweden: Stordalen... | reverse complement strand
CCTGCGCCGCTTCGTACAGCACGTGCTGCCACGGGGCTTTCCACGTATTCGCTACTTCGGCTTCCTCGCCAACCGCAGACGAGCCCGCATGCTGCCACTCTGCCGCGCTCTGCTCCGCCAGGCTCCTGCGGCCGAAACACCTCTACTCGCAAAGCCCTCGCTGTGGAAGTGCCCGCGCTGCCATCAACTCATGCATCTCGTTGAACGGATGACTGCCGCACGACTCTTCTTCGCCGAGCTGAAAGAGGCATCCCTGCTTGATTCTTCCTAGATGCCAGACCAAAGAAGCCTTCACCGTATGCCTTACCGCATGCTTAGTGGAAGTGTGCCTCATGCCCGAAAACGGCTCCTCGCACCCCGCACCGCTCTTCGTTCGGCATCATCTTCCCATCGAATCGCGTGCGCTTGCAGAGAGAACTCGGCACACCTGCCGGCCGCGCTCGCTGCGACGGCAAAGCCAATAACCATAAAAACCCATAGCCAGCCTCCTGCCCCGATCGCGCCAGCGCCTTCCTTCAAACCGCTCTATCCGACCTGCTCCGCGCAGGCCCCCCTCTGCCACCCACGCCTAATCCCGCGGAGCAGCTCCGATAGAGCCCTGACGTTTTACGGCCAGGTGGATTTGATATGTAAACACTGGCCGAGCGGGTCGAGGACTGGCGCGATAGCCGGTGATACTCTCGGAATTCAAACTCTGGCAGGATGCTCAGAGGTCATGTTTCAAAAGGGGTGGTGAATATCGATCGGCCGCCACAGCCTTTTGAAACGGCCAAGACCCTGGGATAGTTACCATTTCCGTTCGCAAAGCCCTCGCAAATTGTGCGTTCTAACTCACTGAAAATGAAAGGTAATTTTGGACGAAAAGAGCCGTTCCAAAACGTAAGGGTTATGGCACAGCCGCTTCATGCAATTGACGCCACTAAACTTTGAATGCAATTTCCGGTGTGCCCAACAATCCACCCGACACTGTCAATCCCATACATCAGGTACTCGGGCAGCACCAATCACAATGGTGTGTTCCGGAACTCTGCTCTTTCCCTGCTGGCGACTCCAAATGGACCGAAAATCGAGTTCTGTCCGGTCTGCCGGTTGGCCGGTAGTTCGCCCGGAATCCCGAAATTTGCCTTCCGACGCTGGATATGAGCCTTGGCGAACTTAGTATGCAACGAGAAGCTCTTCAGGCGGCATCGGTGTTTTCCCAGACCGTTGCGCCAAACAAGTTGTAGGCGGTTGACCTACACTCCGTCCTGACCCGCTTTTCGGGCCGCCCCGAATCTGCGGCTAACCGGCTCAAGATGACCGCTTACAGAGTTCATTTCGAATCTTCGATGAGGTGCATGGCGGTTTCCAGGACCTCATCGCGGCCGGCGGCGATGCCCTGGATCGTAGCCCTGGCGATGACGTCGGGGACGATGCCGATGCGTTGGGTGGGGCGACGATCAGGATAGAAGACGCCGAGGCCGCTGATCATGGTGCTGAGTTGGCCGGGTAGCGAGACGGGGGAGACGTTGCCGTCGGCGCCGGCCGTAGTACTGCCTACAACGAAGGAGTTGGGCATCGCCCGCAGGGCCATGGCAGTGTATTCGGCCTGGCTTTGGGATGTCTCATCGACCAGGATGGCGACTCTGCCGCTGTAGTGAACGGGGCCGGGCACGATGGGCGGGCCATCGCCGAAGTAGAATGCGCCGGGATTGGCAAGATCGGCGAAGGTGAAGGTAACGAAGGGCGTGGGCTTGGTTGCGAGGTAGGCGCCCATGGCGAAGGGCATGAAATCTGACGGGTAGTTGCGGATGTCAACGATCAGGCCTTTCGTGTTCTTCGCCTTATCGAAGTAAGCGGGCAGGTCGGCGGCCTTGATGCTGGAGAGTTTGATGTAGGCGACCTCCGTCGAGAGCAGGCGAAAGGTGTCACCGGGCTGATCGTGTGTCGCAAAAGTATGCTTCAACTGAGTGCGGATGGCGGGTATCTGCACGGGGCGGCCGCTACGACTGATTTCTACCGAGACCGGTCCACAGGCGCCTCGAGTAAGATTGGCCGCAAGATCGCGTTGACGTGCGGCGTCGTTGGAGTCTGCGTAGTACACGGCCCATTTGCCGAGGAGAGATTGGATGGACGCGCCGTCGAGGTTGTCGAGGATGTCGCCGGGCTGAAAGGCGCTGTCGGCTGAGTCCACCCTGTAGACGATGGGCTTGTCGCCAACGAAGCGGAGCGTGACCGGAAGGGCGCAATCACCGACGGGTGGGCGCGCGGCCAGCGAACTCCATAGATTGGCGTGTGTATCGTTGGCTTTGGCGATGAGTTCAAAGAGAGCGAGTTGGTAGGCGGTCTTGTCTTTGGCGAGAGCTAGCCTGGGAATGAAATCGGCGAGGACGGCGGGCCAGTTCTGGCCGGCGGCGTCTCGGTAGGGCGCCCAGTACTGGAGAATGTTCCACCAGCGAAACAACGCGAGGAGCTGGTAGCCGGAATCGGGGAACGTGATTTGCGAATAGGCGAGCTCGTGATCGAAGTTAGGGTTGCCGGCGCCAGGGACGGTGGAGACGTAGAACTGCTTGCCTGTGCGGTCGGCGTAGATGGATTCGAGACGCTCGCTGAGGGGCCCACCGAGCATGGAACGGTCATGGATCCACTCGAGCGCCGGCCTGATGTTGAGGTCGCCGGAGGGGGCCGGAACACAGGGACTGCAGGGTGGGATGGGGCCGAGCTTGTCGATCGAGGCGAGGAGCGCATCATTAGCGTGGGCGCGGTCGGGCGCGGCGAGAACGGCAGGCAGGATGCGGAGCAGGTCGTAATCCCAGTGCCGCTGGCCAGAGGTGACGGCGGGGTGGTGGTATTTGAGCAGCCCCCAAACCCGGGCGAGGGTGACCAGGTTAGAGACCTGCATGGGCGTGAGGCTGTTGAGGACGACCCGGGAGTTGGAATCGAACTCGTGATCTGCAGGCAAACCGGGCTTGGCGGGCATCGGTGAGGCTTCTGCGATGGGCTTGCCATCAACGAGCAACTCGAGGTCGTCGGCCCACAGCGTGCCCGTGCCGGAGACGAGGACGCCGAAGAAAAGCTGCTGGGCCTGTGGGTTGATAGGGAGCGTGATGCGGTATTGTGCCCAGTCGTGCGTGTTTTTGACCTGCTGCGACTGCATGTTTTCGAGCGCAAGCATCTGACCGTCAGCATCCTGCCGGAGCCACAGACCGGCGTTCCCGGAGACCTCCTGGAGTCGCAGGTAGCCACAAAGCTCTACAGTGCCACCCTGGAAATCAACTGGGAGGCTGCGCGCGATGACGGAAAAGGTGCCGGCAGATTGGGCGTCGCGCTGGAGCCGCACGGACCAACGGCCGGTGTGGGAGGTACTATCGTCCGCAGAAATGGTGCCCGGCGGATACGCATACCAACCGGTAAGGGCCGTGCTGGTTTGATCTTCGAAGCCCAGGAACTGCTGGAGGGCGGTGCGGGAAACAGTTGGCTGGGCAAGAACCGGCACGGAGGCGGCAAGAGATACCGCAGTAAGGATGCCTATCTTCATGACGAGTGGATGACTCCTTCGTGAGATCCCAGAAGTATATGGCAGGGAGCGTGCAGTTCTATTGCGAGTCGCTTTGAGATTACGTCGCTACGTGTTGACGATCGAAAGGACAATGGCCCATGTCGGGCGTATCTATCGCAGTTCAAGGCTGGAGAACTAACCGATTGATTATAAATATAATTAGATCAATGAAAAGGTGATCCAGAGCTGGACAACTCACCCTGCAGATGATCGAACACTAAAATCCCCAAAAAGCAGAGTCCAAAGGAGCAAGGATCATGCACTTGAATTGCGGATCGCAATGTCTTCCGCTAGGCCGCCTTTCTTTTCAATGCTTGGACGTTTCAACACGGTGCGCGATCGCTGCCTGGACCGCGTCGGCACACGCCTCGCATTGAAATCGATGTGCTTGCTCTAAGGCTGTGTGAGCTTTCGGTGAGACTGCATGAAATTCGGTGGGCATAGCTGTTAATGTCGTTCTTCGGCCGGTTATGCCGGTGTGGAGGAATGGTAATGCGCACAAAAGGCGGGCACTCACAATCGACGAAGTCCGTGCCCGCTTCGAGGAGTGGAGAAAGAATCGTCACGGGAAGAGCCCAATACCCGACGAGTTGTGGTCGGCGGCCGCCGAGCTGGCCCGCAACGATGGCATTAACCGAACCCAACTTCTGGACTGGAGTCGTGTCCCGAGGTCCTGTCACTCACGAAATCTCTTCAAAAACAGCAGTTAGGACTTACGCGCAGCAGGGCTCGATCGGTCAGTCTTGTCTTCGCGAGATTGCTCGATCACCATGTCGAGCTGATCGCCGAACCGCAGCAGCAGGTCTTCGGTGTTATTGTCCCAGTACATAGATCCTTCGTCCGACACCGATTTGTAGTCTTTTCTGGTGTCATCGATCAATACATCAAGGGAACGACAGGTCAGAAAGAATTGGTGTGTGGCGTGATGGATCTGTTGGCCGCCAAAATCCCAGACGTTCAGGCGAAAGGTGCGGCCGTTCATCATCTTGAATTCGTGTTTGTGAATCGCAATGCCGCTGGTCGTCTCCTTTTCCGTAGGTGACTGTGCATTGGGCTGATACAAACACCTTCGAAGACGGGTCTTTCCCGCGTCGCCCTCCCCGAGGATTAGCATTTTGGCTTAATACAGATGGTCCACCCCACCTCGTGCACGCTCAACAAAATAGTTGAGTATGGCTTCATTTCCCTGGGCTGCAATTTCAGGTGGCGGATTGGTCAGGGGACAATCCCGGATATAGATGCCGGCGCCTTCAAACCAGTTTGTACTCCATTTTACGGGGCTACCTTTGCGGATGACGTCCATGAGCGGTGCCAGGTCGGTGACTTGCGTTTTCGAGAAACCAAGCGTCTGCAGACCTGTCAAGTGCGCTAGCGGTGCCAGGTCGGTGACCTGCGTGTTCAAGAAAAGAAGCATCTGCAGACCGGTCAAGTGCGCCAGCGGTGCCAGGTCGGTGACGGGCGTTTTCGTGAAATCAAGCGTCTGCAGAGCAGTCAAGCGCGCCAGCGGTGCCAGGTCGGTGACTTGCGTGAACGAGAGATTGAGCCATTGCAGACCGGTCAAGTGCGCCAGCGGTGCTAGGTCAGTGACTTGCGTGCTCGCGAAAAGAAGCATCTGCAGAGCAGTCAAGTGCGCCAGCGGTGCCAGGTCGGTGACTTGCGTTTTCGAGAAATTAAGCCTCTGCAGACCAGTCAAGCGCGCCAGCGGTGCCAGGTCGGTGACTTGCGTGCTCGCGAAAAGAAGCGTCTGCAGGCCGGTCAAGTGCGCCAGCGGTGTCAGGTCGGTGACTTGCGTGTTCAAGAAAACAAGCGTGTGCAAACCAGTCAAGTGCGCCAGCGGTGCTAGGTCTGTGACCTTCGTATGCGAGAGATTTATGGATTGCAGGTCGGTCAAGTGCGCCAACGGCGCCAAATCGGTAAAGCGGTTTTCGGGCCCACGTCCTGGCCAATCATTTGCCAACGTGAGGTGCTCCACCCAAACCAGGTCTCCAATCTCAGCAGGTATTTCGTCCAGTCCGCAATTACCGAGATCGAGACAGGTCGCCTTGATAGATACATTTTTGGCGATGCGTTGTAGCGCGAGGCCAGACATCAAAGCGTCTCCGAAGGCTCGGTGTCTTTCCGAGTTAACTGCAGTGTATATTAGTTCGGTACCTGGCTACGCTAGCCCCAAAACCGCCGGAATCTTCCGATTTACAGATCCGATGCTTCTCGACGCGTGTTCAGATCGACGACAACTTCCTCTGGCTCTGTCGCGGTCCAGTGAGTTTTTCAACAGCTACAAAACAAGCGGACACCTGTTGGACACTCTTATCCGGTCAAGATCGGAACTTCGAACGCTTACCCACATCCACCAGGAATCGCGCCAGATGACGCTCCGGAAGCCAATCGTGAAGCGAAGGCGGGAACAACAACGACTGGCTCACATCGTCAGGAAGAAAACTCTTGCCCATAGCCAGCATCGTAAACCGACTCGCCAACTTCAAGCTTGAAATGAGTCGCTGGGAGAATCTATCCCCGACACTCACCTAGCGAAATAGGTTCGACACGCAATGGAATCTCTTCATGAACTCCTGGTTAAGTAGTGGGGCTCCAGTGCCGGAAATGTCGAACTGAACGACCCCATTTGTTTGATTGTTCAACTGCAGGCCGTATTTCAGCCGTTCGGGAGAAATATGAGTCGCGGCGAAGCCAAAATGGAACACCGACCAAGGCCCTGGAGATGACGCGGAAGCATTCCCCTGAGATGAGAGGCTGTATCTGCCATCAGGTTTTGAAACCCAGTGGAATGAAACTTTTTGACCGGCAGCGGTGATTTGCTGATCGTCGATAGTGAGCACCGCGTCGGGTACCCCCGGTGATTTGACCTCAGTGAGTGTGAAGTCGAGCGAAGGTTGATTTCCGCCGACAGAAAATAGTGTGGAAGAGATTTTCTGCGCATCGTTGAGGAACCTAAGGAAAGTCCGGCTGACAGGGGATTTGGAGCCTTCTACTGCGTACAATTCAGAACTCTGCGGGACGACTAGGGCTTTCAAGGATGTGTTGTAGTACTGAGCAAAGGATCCAGTGCCGGGAGCAAATACCTTGACGACCTCATCAACCGAAGCCTCATTGGGTGATTGAGGGTTGAAAGGAAACTTCTCTAGGAGTGGTTCAATCTGTGCGCAGAATTGCTTGGCACCGTCGCTTGGAGCCCTCAGAGGCGCCTGAGCAGCTAGATTTTCGGCTGACTTGATTGGATCTTCAAGAAGTTTGAAGCTTATTTTGTCCACGTTGCCGTCGCGGTCCGGGTTGAAATCGTTCTGGATCTTCCCCGCTTCGGCATGAGCGCTCATTGCAGTCTGTATTACTGATTGGGTGGCGGTGGGGTCGTTGGTCTTGGTTGGGTCGATAGTAAGGGTCTTCACCGCTCCTTCCAGAGTCTGAAGGGACTGGATGTAGGTTCTGTTGGAGTCGCCGATCAAGCGCTTGTCTGGATTCGAGGGTGTAACAACTCTTTGCGGTGCTTGGAACGCAGATGATATCTCTGGCGAGTCAATGGCGGTGTTAAAAGAGACGAGCGAGAAAAGCTCCAGTAGCGGGGACGTATCGGAGTCGAGCGCACCCAGCTTGTCACCAGCGTCCTTGAAGCTCCGGAAGGGAATGAATTGTGCCTTGGCGAGGTAGTCTCGCCAAGTTTGGATATACTCCGCAATATACGCCGACTTCAATTGGGCATTGAGGGTTGTGCGGTCGGGTGCGTCGAGGGCGTCGGAGTCGGATAAGGAAGTGGACGAGCGGTGAAGAACCCAACTCTCTCCGCCTAAGTACCTGTCGGAGTGGTGGATTGCATCCTGCATGAATTTGAATCCATCCTTGGTGAACGCACCCGGTATAGGAAAACTGTTGACGATGTACAGCGAGGAGTCCCGGAATTTGCCATTGTAATTGAACCCCGGGACTTCTCGATTAGCGTCTGCGAGCATGCTTTGATAGACGTGTTGGAACCCCTTGAATCCGTTGAGAAACATGCGGGCTTGGCTGACAGCCGTGTCGTCGAGGGTTCCACCGGCTTTAGACATGCATGAAAGTGAATCCGGGAGAAGGCTGGTGTAGAACTGGAACTGCGTCTGCGCGAGTTGAGAGACCTTGGGATCGGGCGTGCCGTTGCCTGACCATTCTGCCATTAACGCATGCGGAAGGAATGCGATCGTATCCTGTGCGGTGTCGGGATCGGGATAAGACGCTGTGATCAAGTAGGTTTTCAATGGTGTATAGGTCGCCCCATATTTGGCGTCGGCGGCTGGAGGCAGCTGCACGGCGCGGAGCTTGCCGAGGATGTTCTCCTGCGTCGGAGCCAGCAATAAAGTGCGAAATCTGTTCGCGTATGCCTGGCAGGCAACAGGGTAAAGAGCATCGCCTTCGTACAATCCAAACCTGTCAATGACGGGTGGCCCATCCTTGCGATAACCATCTAGTTCCGCCAGCACCGCTCTGAGCTTGTCGAGCGATTCAAGGTCACCAACAGCAGCGAACGTCCCTGAGGGGACCGAGGCGACCGGAGCCCCTGTGGCTTTTGCCACACGTTCTTCAAGCGAACGATTCCCGAAAAACGAAATCGTAATCAGGGTCAGCACAGTCAAAATGACGACGTTCGTCGTTGCCAGCAGCGTGCGTTTCAGAAAGCTGGTGCGAGTGCTGGCGCGGCTGGCTTCAAGGGCAGACTTGTCGGCGACAAAGATATTAGAGAAAAGGTGGGGAAGAAAGACCCACTGCGGGACCTTGCGCGTGCCACCTCGCCTGGGTATCTGAGCCGCTTGTTGGGATTCGGCCGCGGCGAGCGAGAAGATACTCGTGGCCCCGGCGTCGAAAGCGGCGGAGTCCTGCGGACGGGTCGCACCAATCTCGAGCACGTCTTCGACTAGGTGGGCTCGCATGCCGGCGAAAAAGAACCCGCGCAGGAACGGGTTGACGCCGATTTGGCTGGGGCGCGTAACCTCAGCGAGGAAGGCAACTATGCCGGCGCGGATCTTGCGCAGGTCGCGGGGGAACTCATAGGCGCGGGCGAGGTCCTGCAAGTCGCCGCCGCGAGAGAGAATGTCGAGGCGGAATTCGGCAAGAGTGTAGAGGATCTGGTCGAATCGAGCGCCGATCAACGCTGTGGCCTGTTCTGTATAGAGGCCAGATCCGGACGAAAGGGAAGATAGCAGCGAGCCGATGGGGAGCTTGACCTCCTCCTCGGAGAGGCGGTTGACGTACTCGGCAAAGGGAGTGATGTTGTCGAGCTTTGTGAAGAGTACATAAGTCGGCAGCGAACTGCCAAGTGTCTGCGAGAGCTGGCGGAGACGCTCGTTGAGGCTCTGAGCCAGCACACGGATTTGCTCGGATGTATTGGGAGCCAGGATGCGCTCGATGCTGACGCAGACCACCACCGACCGCGCGGGAAGTCGGCTGTGGCCGAAGACGGAGCCGAGCTGTGTGGGAATTGTCGCTTTCACGAGTCTCAACCAGAGAGGGACTTGACGCAGCAGCGCGCCTCCAGCCTCAATCAGGACGAAGTTCCCGGCCAGCCACAGATTGACAAGTTGGGTGGGAACCACGAGCCCGTCCCCATAAACGTTCCCTGCAATCAGCTCGGGGTCAAGACCGGACTGAAGCACTGTTTGAGTCTTGGCGGAGTTCTCAACTCCGATGACGTAGATGAGAGGCAGCGCGGCGAGCGATTTTGCGCCTGCGCGGCCGGCCTGCCGAAGTTTGGCGTCCGCATCGCGGAGCAGTGCGCCCAAGTTGATCGCGTCGGGAATGTCAGGCCCGTCTGATTCCGAAGAGCCGCCACTGACCTTGTGCAGGTACCACACTGCGAAAGCAATGGTCAAAGGTCCCAGCAATCCGAGAATGACGCAGAACAGCACCAGCTTTGTGCCTTCAAAGTGCAACGCAAATGCTCCTAGAATCACCAGGGCCATATAGAGAACAAAGATCAATGTCCCAATAAGCACGCGTTTCATAGGCTCACCGCCAGTGTCTTCAATGCCTTTTCATTTATTGCTTCCGGGGAATGCCGCAAAGAATAGCAGATTGCGCCGAAATTAGCGTGAGATCTCACGCAAGGGCCGGAACTGCTCCACGAGATGCGGAGATTATCTACATCCGTCATGGGAGACCAACCTGATCAAGCGCCACTTCAATCGCCTCAAGCAATTCCGCAGACTCACCACCTGCTACTTCACGCTAAAAGGTGCTTTCGCCGCCACCGCAGCCATGGCATGCTCCGGGTTACACCTGCGGCAATGTGTCGATACAGCCTAGGGTTTTGGCCCAGTTGGCGCTGCGACGACCGAACTGTCCAAAGTGAATACAACATTAATGGTGGTTTCAATTTCCACTGGCTCGCCGTTCAGGAGATACGGCCTATACCTCCACTGCCTTACGGCGTCCAGGGCCGCCGAGACGAGCATAGGCGGTCCGCCGACGACGCTGAGTTCGGAGATTTCGCCTGTTGTAGAGATAATTCCGCGAAGCACAACTGTGCCCCCAACGCGTGCGGCCTTCGCAATTGGCGGGTAGTCGGGCGTGACTTTGTACAGAAGATTTCCCGCTGCTATTGCTGGCGAGATGATGTTGACCTTCTTCGACGTCCCAATGTTGGCCCCAGCACCGGTACCAGGCGGCACACTGAAGGTGCCGCCGGCAGAAGAGAGGCTAGAGGAGTGCATGAGCGTGGCGGTCATGTGGCTCATCATCGCTGAAGCATATGCACTTTCGACGCTGCAGGGGTTGTCTGGCTCAATCGGTTTTCCCATAAAGTCGAGGGGAGGGCCGGGTGGAGCTTCGGTAACGTGGATCGTCGCCGGATCGATGGGACCTCTCGCTTCTCGCGCGGCGTCCATTTTCTTGGCGACTTCCGACCAATCCGGGGTCAGAGTTGCGCTATCTAGCTTCGGGGACGTGCAGAAACCCGCCTTGAGCCCAGAGAAAGCTTCTGGCGTGAGTGCGCAGAAAGCTGAACAGGCTGGCAGGTCGCCGCATTCCATGGGTGAGGCTCCGCTCTTACATTCCTGATATCTCGCGTAGGTTTGAACGCAGGACCTTGCCGGTTCCGAGCAGAACTCCGCGAACCTGCGATTCAAATCGCTATAAAGCCCCATCGCTTCCGGTGGATCCTTCAGCGTTGGCTGATTGTTTGGCGTAACGCCGACTCTTGTTTGCACCGCCAGGTCCTGGATTCGCTTCATGACCGAATCAAATTGCTTGAAGCTGTCGCCCACGAAGCCGTACTCGACCTCAAGTTGAGCGGTATTGTTTTCTGCCGGGACAGGCGTTCCGGGAGCGCAGGCCGAACACACAACCATGAATGAGAACGCATAGAAGTTATCCCCGGCTCCGAACCCGGCACGATTCTTCCCAGGTTGATGCACGAAAGCGATCTCCTGCGGTCGAAAGTCGGCATACCGGTCCGTCAGCTTGGGGTCGTTTGGGGTAAATCGAATGTTGTGCGCGGAAACGATAAGCATCCCGGACAGAGCTGAGTCGCTCAAGACCGCCCCTTCCACCTTACGGATCTTGACGGCTTGGATGGGCCAGCAGATTGCGGGTTCGAAAGAGCCAGTCGGCGGCCCGCCGACTGGCATCTGGGCCAAGAATTCAGTTGGCGTGCTGCACGGAAAGACAAGATGGAAGTAGCCTGTGCTCTCTTCAAAACGAACTACATGCTTCCCGGAGTTGAAGGCCGGCTCCTGCGCCAATAAGCTTGAGATCTCAGCGGAAAGTACGAAGGTAAGAAGAACCACCCCGAAGAAATATCGAGTCACAGCATCGCTCCCGCCTCACCTTCAGGACTCTTTGAATCGGGTCTTAGTTCGCGGAATGAAGATGAGTATCCCACGCGGAAAGAGCGCAGTCAATCGAAAACTCTTATCCAACATGAATGATACTGAAATAAGTGGATGTGGCTCGCCAAAATATCGACTTGCCTTAAAGTCAAGAAGATCAGAGGTGCCTCCGTTGTGGGTTGGCGCCATGCAGAATTCATCTTTCGTTGCTCCTGCTGGTACAGTTGCTAGGCGCCTCCAGGCAATCTGCCCACCCCACTACCGATTTGTCAAAATCTGCCGTGGATCGCAGCCGCACTTCAAAACGTGTACGAGATACCAACTAGAGGTGCAGGCTTGTTGTGCAAGCCGGTTTGATCCAGCTTGAAAAATTCATTGAGCGTCACCAAGAGTTTGCCGGCGGGATTCACCTTTCCACCTACCGTCGCAAAGTTGCTGTTGAAGGAACCGGGAGAAGTGTATATGCCGGCGAAACTCGTATTAGATTGCACTTGAATAGCTTCGCGCAATGCGTCGAAGACATGTTGACCGAGATATTCACCCGACAGCGTCAGCCACTTTGCTGCTTTGGCATCCGCACCCGCGACATAGAATAGGTTGTTAGGCAGTTTACCTTTTGTTCCTGGTCCATCGATGCCTGCAATATCGGAGTTTCCGTTCCATTGGTAACCGAGATCCGCATGCGGAGCCACTCTTGCTCGCCACGAAGCCGCAAGAAACGGTCGCACTCCCGCAGTTCCTGTGCCAAGGAAGTTAAGTTCGTCACCGGTGGGAACCCGGACGTCTGCCGCCGCCGCCAGGCGGAAGTGTTCGCCTTCCCAGAGACCCCCTTTGGCTCGAAACACAATGTCGCCAATTCCTGTGGCCGTGGATGACTTCATGACTGTTGTTGCACTTGTTCCGTTAGCTAACGCGAATTGACATGAGCCAGTTCCGCCTCCCACCTGAGCGGCCTGCTCACAAGTGCTCGTCGCCGCAAGTCTCACATCCAGAATAGGAGCAGCAACAGACACATCGATTCGGTTTGTAAGTCCATAGGTGGCGTAAAGTGCATATTGATTGATCTTCAAATCGACACGAGAGTTGGTTTCGACGTAGGTGGGCACGCTCTCATTCGGAACCAGAAAGTACGCTGGAATGTTTTTCAGATTTATACCATCCATGTCGCTGAACTGAAAGTTCTGATATGTGAAAGCGACGAAGAATTTGCCGCGGTGAAGCGTCTCTCCTCGCTCGAACATCACGGGGCCGAAACTATCTGTCCCGGATGGCACTGGAATCTGGAGGGCGGGATCATTTTTGAAAACGATGCCTGAAGCGGGGGAAGCGAGCGGGAACAAGCCCGCTTGGCTGGCGATGGCGGCATCCAAGCCCCCGATCGGGTCTGGTCCGCTCGTCACCGGAGGAAAGCCGAGATTTGGCAGCAAACATACCAACTTTCCCGCGTTGGCAGTCGGTTGTTCATTCACTTGGCAAAAGGTGTTTGTCTGAGCGGACAACGGAAAACTACTAAAGATCAGCAAGCAAATTCCTATCTGCGCGTATTTCATCATGCGAATCCTCTCTTCACGATGACCTTGTCTGAGAAAGACTGTTTTCGTTCTGTGTGTTACAGCAAATTTCAAATGGCAGTCCTCGACTAAGTGCTCCCCGAACCGCTTTCGGCCACGTTCGCCGAAGGACCCCTTGGCATTCTTGACGGTGTCATTCTCTATTCGAGCGCCTCGTGCCGCCCCGGCCGACAACCCGTGCCTCTGTGTTCTATCCGCTAATGGTCACTGTGAATCCCACCGTAATGGTCGACTGAGAGCCACCGGAACTGGTGCCGCTCCCGTTGACCGTATAGGCCCCTGCGGGTGTGGACGTCTGCGGCGGCGGCGGCGGCGGCGGCGGCGACGATCCTCCTCCACAAGCCAACAAGTTCCACATCAGCAGGCCTAACAAAGCCAGGTTGATAAAATAGCTCAGTCTCCTTCGGCGCTTACTGAATCGTCCAACTCCCAGCAGCAAGATGCCGGGCACCATCAATACCGCGGCGTACAGCCCTCCTGCACTTCCTCTGCGAGGGACCGGCCGCAGCATTTCGGCAGTTGAACTATTGCCGGTTTGCACTGTGATGCTTACAGGCGTGGGCGTACTGGTTAACGTCACCGTCGTAGTAGCTCCTTGTCCGTTAATGCTGCACGACAGGTTATAGAAAGCCAAAGTCTGTATGCCGCTTGGACCGGCAGCGCTCGTGCACTGATAAGTCACCTGAACACTCGGCACTCCCAACGGCGCCGTGACACTTACCGTCTCTTGTGCGGACTGGCCCTGGGGCACACTCGTGGCTAAGGGGGCGGTGACGGTTACGCTTCCCGACGCGGTATTGCTGAGGTTACTCGCATTAGTCGCGCTCACCGTGATGCTGTAGGTTCCAGCAGCCGCATAGGTATGCGAGCCCGTGGTTCCCGATAACGGTGAACTTCCGTCGCCCCAATCAATGATAGTGCTGGCGATCGAACTCTGAGAATCACTGCAATTGCTTGTTGCGGTCACGGATAGAGGGTTTGTGCTGGCGATTTGCACGGTTGGCGGTGTGCACGTCGGCGCACTTGGCGGAGCCCCCACGATAATGCTCAGCAATCCGGACGTGGCCACGACTGCGTTTGCATCCGTAACCATAACCGTGCCGTTGTAGGTGCCCGCCGTGGTCGGCGTTCCGGTGATCACTCCAGCCGCGCTCAGGCTCAAGCCTGGTGGTGGGATGCCTGTTGCAAGCGACCAGGTGTAGGGAGCCGTGCCCCCCGCCGCTTGCAGGGTCTGGTTGTACGCCGTCCCTATCACCCCGGCCGGCAGGCTGGCCGTCGTCACTGTCAGCGCCGAGACGACCACAATGCTGAGCGGGTTAGTCGCCGTAAGGCCATTGGCGTCTTTGACGCTGACGGTGAAACTGGAGGTGCCCGCTGCGGTCGGCGTTCCCGTGATCGCTCCCGCCGCGCTCAGGCTCAAGCCTGGTGGCGGGATGCCTGTTGCAAGCGACCAGCTGTAGGGAGCCGTGCCCCCCGCCGCTTGCAGCGTCTGGTTGTACGCCGTCCCTACCACCGCACCCGGCAGGCTAGACGTCGTCACCGTCAGCGTCGAAACAACCACGATGTTGAGCGGGCTGGTCGCCGTGAGTGCGTTGGCGTCCTTGACACTGACAGTGAAGTTGGAGGTGCCCGATGTGGTCGGCGTTCCCGTGATCGCTCCCGCCGCACTCAGGCTCAAGCCTGCGGGCAGACTGCCCGATGCAATCGACCATGTGTAGGGAGCTGTGCCCCCCGCCGCTTGCAGCGTCTGGTTGTACGCGGTCCCTACCACCCCACCCGGCAGGCTGGCTGTCGTCACCGTCAGCGTCGAAACGACCACGATGCTGAACGGGCTGGTCGCTGTAAGT
>Ga0182024_10015217_pt1 | contig 14764 bp, 13 predicted proteins | sample P32metaG_FD_120480 | JGI IMG/M metagenome (GOLD analysis project Ga0182024, IMG submission 120480) | Permafrost microbial communities from Stordalen Mire, Sweden - P3-2 metaG (Illumina Assembly) | ecosystem: Environmental > Terrestrial > Soil > Wetlands > Permafrost | place: Sweden: Stordalen... | reverse complement strand
GCCCTTGTGGTGGCCGATCAGCATCACCTTATGGCCGCCCAGACGAGCCAGTCCGCAACAGATGGCGGGGTCATCGCCGAAGGTTCGGTCGCCATGGATTTCACGAAACTCGGGGCAAATCATCTCCACCAGATCGCGAAACAGCGGCCGCTGCGGATGCCGGGCAACCTGCACGGTTTCCCATGCAGTGAGGTTGTCGTACGTCTTGCGAAGCAGGGCGGTGTAGTTCGTGCGAAGCTGGCGAAGCTCTTTCGAATAATCGATTTGCCGCTCGGCTTGCAGTGCTTCCAGCTCGCGCGTCTGTTGCTCGAGAATCGCCAGCGGACGTTCGAACTCCAATACATGGCGGGGGCCGGTCAACGATCCATTGCGAGCATCGTCACTGCCAGAAGAACGCGCGAGCGTTGCGGTTTGCGTCATATGAGTATCAGCAGAGAATCGTACGGCTACATCACTTCGTTCCGGACCCGGCAGCCGCCGGCGGACAATCTTGCCAAGTGTTCGAGCGGATAGCGTAGACAAGCGACCTTCTTGTATCAAGGATTACAGCATTCCAACGCCAACCAACTGGCGAAGGTTCGCCGCGGGGCTGACAACTGCCCACGGCCCCGAGTATTATCGGACGCATGGGACCGGATCGCTTAGCCATTCTTGGGGTCGGATTGCTGGGCGGATCGATCGGATTGGCGGTTAAGAATCGCTTAAAGTCATGCGAAGTCATCGGTTACGCGCATCGACCGGAAACTCTGCAAACCGCGTTGCAGATGGGAGCGGTTGACGTCGGTTATGACAATGCAGCCGAGGCTGTGGAAGGGGCCGACCTTGTCGTTCTGTGCACTCCGGTGCTGATGCTCGGCCCAATTCTGACGAAGATTTCATCCAGCTTGGGGGAGGGTGCCATCGTCACGGATGTGGGCAGCACCAAAGGATCCATTGTTCGCCAGGCGGCAGCATGCATCCCACATCACGCGACGTTCGTCGGCAGTCATCCGATGGCCGGCAGCGAGAAGCGCGGCGTTCAGTTCGCTCGCGCTGATTTGTTTGAGAACGCGCTCTGTATTGTGACGCCAGACCAAGGAACCAAGGGCGATGCAATCGATCGGGTGGACCGATTCTGGCAACTGCTCGGCATGCATGTCACACACCTGAGCGCCGAGGATCATGATCGAGCCGTCTCGGACATCAGCCATCTGCCGCATCTGGTGGCCGCGGCCCTGGTGTCGATGCAGGATGAAGAGTCATTAAAAGTCATTGGCCGAGGCTTCCTGGATATGACGCGCATCGCGGCCGGAGATGGCGGGCTGTGGCGCGACATATTGGTCGATAATCGGGAGCGACTAAAAGACAGCATCGCTCGTTTGAAGCTTCAACTCTCGGAAGTTGAACGTTGGCTTGATGCCGGGGACTCCGATCAGCTAAAGGAGTGGCTGGACAAAGCTGCCGCTCGGCGGGACATCCTTTCCACGATCAAGCCGGACAAATAAGCGCAAGCCGACGCCACGGGTAAACTCGCGGCGCCGGCTTGCAGTGTTCAGAACATTTTCCGCTTGCTCAGGCAGCCTCAGCCGCTGACTGGATGCGACATAAGCTGATCAAGCAGGGAAATGTGACGCTGCTGGTTCGGGATCAGTTGGTTGGTGATGAGCTGCGCGGATGACGGATCAACGTGGCTGATGGCATCTGTGCAGTCTTTGAGTCCGTGCTCCTCGCCTTCCTTCAGAGCCTTCAGGCTTGCATCATCGCCGAAGATATTCATCGCGTTCTGAACGGTCTTCGCCCACACGCCCCAGGCGCCGGAAGAATCGGTGGCGTCACCGCCGAGCTCTTTGATGCGAGTGCGAATTCCCTGGGCGGCACGGCCATGTTCCACCTGAATTCCTCGAAGCAAACCGGCATTCGAGTTGGTGGCGTCAGCGACTTTGTCGATCGCCAGCCGATACGTTTCGGCCGCGGAAATCTCGCCGCGCAGCAACTCGTTGAGGTGTTGAATCGCGTCAGTGGCTCCGGCTCCATCCATTGCGTTGTCATTGATCTGGCTCATATTCAGCTCCTTTGTGCAGGGGATAGAGCAACGGCCGTACCGTCCAACAGAAAGCCGCAGGCAATATTGCCTGCGGCTGAGTTCGGCGGATCCCCCGATGGGAACGCCCGAAATTTCTGAGTTGCCGGTGGTCGCCGACAGCTTCTGACAACTTACTTCTTGAGGCCGAGGATCGCGTCCTTGGCGGCCTTGGCCACGCGGAACTTAACGCGGGTCTTGGCCGGAACCTTGACGGTCTGCCCGGCCTTGGGGCCGAAACGCATCACCATCTCGCGCGGCGCCGACTTGGCGAGCACGAGCTTGCCGATGCCCGGGATGACGAATGAGTTCTTCGCACCCTTGTATGCCAGCTCGGCCTGAGCGGCCAAGAACTGAACGGCTTGCTTCTTGGTGATGCCCACGGACTCCGCCAGTTTGGTGGCGATTTCCGACTTGCTGAGCGGCTTCGTTACGATCGCTGCTTTGGCCATTGTCTGTAATCTCCTTTCCGAGAGATTTTAGAAGGGGCTTTCCTTCCGAATGACGTTGAGATGCCGCGCGGATCCGACCGCGTGCGGTTCTTGGGAAGCGTCAAGTCCTCCCCGACGTGCTCCCTGCCCCGATCAACACGCCGTGACGAGCAGGCCATGCCCGTCGAGCGACTAAAACTACTGAAAAATCGCGGCTTTTCAACGTGTGATCGGAAAAATCTTCCAGAATTCCCTAGAAAATCCGCTGGTCGATTTGTTACGCGGGCTGGTCGAGGTAGAGCGTCCCTTCATCCGGCGAGTAGCCGAACAGCTCCGCGAATCGTCCCCAGCCCACGATCGTCTGAAACAGCGGCTCGGTCTCTTCGGTCGGCAACCGCACCGCCAGCTCCTCTTCGACGATCTCGGCGGGAAGCCGTTTTTCCGGGCTTTCCTTCAAGATTTGCAGGACATAACGGAAGATTCCCAGTTCCTGCAGCTCGCGATTGAGCATCGTCTTACGGCCGTTGATGTCGGCATCCAGGAACGCCCGGCCTTCGCTCGTCAGCATCACCTGGTTCCGCGGCGTATCGATGAACTTCAGCATCTCGCCGGCCTTTACCACCGCCAACGTGTGACCGAAATCGTAATCAGTCAGGCTATCCAGGCGAAACACATCCATCTGTCCGCCGTTGTCGCGGAGCACTTCCATAAGGCCGAACACTTCGCCGAGGTTCACGTGTGGAACCGGCTCGCATGCCGGAATCGCGCCCACATCCACCGATGGTTTTGCGGGTGCTTCAGGCAGATGCTCGCTGACGATGATGTCGTGCAGTCGCAGTACAAGTTGCTGAAACGCCGGCGATTGATAATCGCGCGGGTGCAGAATCGTGTTGGGAACGATCTGTCGGATGTGTCCCGGCCGCGTGCCCATCACCACGATTCGATCGGCGAGAAACACCGCCTCTTCGATATTGTGTGTGATCATCAGCACGCTCTTTATGGAAGACAGCGTGTTGCCGTTCTCCCCGACTGCGCTGTCGCGCGCAGTCACCAGCCCATACACCTCGCTTCTCAGGCTTTCGGCAGTAAATACGTCGAGCGCGCTGAATGGCTCGTCCATGCACAACAATTCCGGTCCGCGTGTCAATGCCCGCGCGAATCCGACGCGCTGCTTCATTCCGCCCGACAACTCCTTCGGATACGCCTCCTCGAAGCCTTCCAGGCCGACGATGTCGATGCACCGGGCGACCCGCTGCTGCCCCTCGGCCGGACTGATCTCCAGCCCATCGAGGGCTACTTCGATATTCTGGCGCACTGTCAGCCACGGATATAGCGCAAAGCTTTGAAACACGAGGGCCACGCCGGGGTGCATGTCTACGAGCGGCTGGCCATGAGCCAGGACCGTACCGCTGGTAGGCGTGACCAGGCCGATCAGACTGCGGAGCAGGGTGCTTTTCCCGCATCCGCTTGGACCGAGCAGTGCGACGACCTCGCCAACGCCGATTGCCAGGGAAATATCCTTGATGGCAAAGCGCTCGCCGGCGGCGTCGTATGCCACCGAGACATTTTTCGCTTCACAAATGGGAGTGTCGTTGGTCGCGGGCATTCAGGTCTCTCTGTCTCCGCAGTCATCAGACGTTCAGGCTATAACGGTTTTCGGCGGTGCGGTACAGCCGCTTCCAAATCAATCGGTTCAGGATCACGACGGACACGGCCATCGTTACGATGCCGGCGGCCAGCAGCGGAAAGTTCCCGCTCGCGGTCGCCTGGCTGATGATCGAACCCAATCCGAACGCGATGAATGTGTTGCCCTTCACCTGCACGTACTCGCTGACAATCGTCGCGTTCCAGGCTCCGCCGGCGGCCGTGACCAGGCCGGTAACGAGGTATGGAAACACGCCGGGAATGTACGTTCTGGTCCACCGCGTCCATGCGGGTGTGCCGTACACCCGGCCAACTTCCTTTAACTCACTCGGAATTGCCATCGCGCCGGCGATGACGTTGAACAGCACGTACCACTGGGCACCGAGCAGCATCAGAGCGACGCAACCGATCGTGAATGGGATGTGCAGGAAGACGAGTAAGATCGTGACGAGTGGAAAGACCATCGGAGCCGGAAAGCTGGCCACAACTTGCACGACGGGCTGCAATCGCTGAGACCATTTGGGGGACAGCCCAATCAGGATGCCGACCGGCAATGTCCACGCGGCGCCAAGGAGCACCGCCGTCGTGGTGCGGGCGAACGACGCGAGCAAGGCAAGCAGCACATGCGTCCAGTCCTCGCCTGTGGCCGAATCGCGGATGGGGAGGACCACAAGCAGCTTGAAGAGCGAATGAATACCCCACGCCGTGCCCAGACCCAATAGGCCGAGAATCAGCCAACCGAAAAGCGTTTTTGCTTCCGCTCGATACTTCCCGAGCAGTTCGCGAGGCTTCCGTTTTGGCAACTCGCTTGGAGCCACGTCCCCGGCATCCGGCAAGACCGGCAATTTGCGGTCGTGGCCAAATCGGTGCAATACCCACGCCCAAAGGCGGGAATGCCGCAGGACGTTCAGCACCCACGACTGAGGCTTTTCCGCCTCGGAAGTTTCCTCGACCTTGAACCGTTCGCTCCACACGACGACGGGTCGCCAAAACAGCTGATCGACCGCGACGATCATCACGATCATGGCGACCACCGCGGCGATCATCGCGCGCGTATTCCCGTCGTTGATCGCCTCGGCCATGTAAGACCCGACCCCCGGCAGACGAAAGTCACGGTCGCCGAGAGTGAATGCCTCGTTCACGGTCAGAAAGAACCAGCCGCCCGCCATCGACATCATTGAGTTCCAGACCAGCCCGATCATCGACGCGGGCACTTCGAGGATGCGGAAGACCCGCCACCACCCGAGTCGGTTGACTTTCGCCACTTCACGAAGCGGTGTGGGGATGTTTCGCAGGCTGCCAAAGAAGCTGAAGGCCATGTTCCACGCCTGCGCGGTGAAAATCATGACGATGCAGGCGATCTCCAACCCGATCTCTCGGCTTGGAAACAGGGCGATCATTGCCAGGACAAGGCTGGGAAGGAAGCCGAGGACCGGTATGGATTGAAGCACATCCAGGGCCGGGATCATCACCTTTTCTGCGCGTCGGTTGTGTGCCGCGATAGTGCCATAGACGAGGGTGAAGATGAGAGACAAGACATACGCCGCTATGCCCCGCGCGAGGCTGAAAAACGTGTACTTCGGGAGCGACCAGAAAGACAGGCTGATCTCTACCTTTTGCTGATAAGGGGCGGACACCTGATGGCCGAAGCTAATCAACGCGCCGACCAGCGCGCCGATGCCCAGAAGCGCCAGCACGTCGATTGTCAGCCCCGCCGGCGCCTTGAGCGCGTCACGCACGCGTTTGGTATAGAAGACGATCAGGGGCATCGATCCGGTTCTCCGCTGGAAAATCGCGTGCGGGCTTTTCGCCTATATCGGCCTGGGCTGCAAGTGGGCTGCGTTATTGTGAAGACTTCGTTGCCGAGCGATTGTGCAGTTCCAAATATGCCTTCAGCGCATTGCGCTGCGGCGTCGAGTTGGGCGTCGTCTTTAGAATCGTCACCACGCCGGCTTTGGATCGCTCGAAGGTATGAATTGGCTGGCCCTGATCGTCAAAAAACTGCACCAGGGCTTTGCTCTCGTCCAAGTCGAACGACAAAAATCCGAACGCCATTCGGGAGAATCCGCGATCATCGCGAAACAGCGGATGCTGATGCGCGCCGCCTCCGCCGGCGATCAGGAAGCTTTCCTTCCACCCCGGAATCTCCAGGTGCTGAAGATTATGCTCGTGGCCCGTGAGGTAGAAATCGACCTTCGCTTCTTCCATGGCCTTGCCCCAGTCCTGCTGCAGGATGCCGTTGTAGAAAACGTACCCGTTGCTGAACATCGGATGATGCGCGCAGCAAATCGTCCACGCGGCTCGCGGCGCTGCGAGTTCTTTTTTCAGCCAACTCGTCTGCCCGGCCCACTGCGCGTCGGTCATGTTGTCTTTGTTGCTGTCGAGCATAATGAGCGTGAGCAAGGGATGATCCGCCGGAAGATCGGCGCGATAATATCGGCTCGGCAGAATGAAGCGCGTCGGACGACGCGTCTTCGCGTAAGCGAGTTCGATCACGGCGTTGTTGCCGTCGTAGTCGTGGTTCCCGAGGCAGGCGTAGAAGGGGACGGCCAGGCCCCTGGCGCTATAAACTTGTTCGAAAACGCTCTGCCAACGCGGATCATCGACGCCGGCGAGACGAAAGTAGAAGTTGTCGCCGAGCAATACGACCGCCGACGGAGCGGCGTCTAAATTGGCGGCCCGGTTACCCATCGCGGCGGCGACTCGGCGCTGGGCGGCGGTGTCTTCGCCCCAGTCGCCCATCGCGAAGATTCGCAGCGATGCGGGGCGTGTCGCCGGGGCCGCCGCGGAGGCAACCGTCGCGAGGAACAGTAGCAGTCCGAAGCAGCTTCGGCAGATCATGCGCCCGATTTATCCGGGCGGTTCGCTCAGGGCAAATGCGATTCGCTCGGACCATCATCGCCGTCATCCTGCTGCTGAGCAGCGTGTGTCGAGGCGCGCTCACGAAGCAAGTCGTGTTGCCGCTCCGCATCGTGGATGGCGAGCCAAACGACGACGGCCGTATCTTCGGCGTCGATGTCTTCTGCAACAGTGTTCCCGGCACCCTGGAGCTGGGTTGTTTTGGTCAGAGCCGAATCTCCGAAAGCTTTGCCAGGCATTGTGCCGCGACGATTGAGCCTGAACTGGGCGACAACATCGAGCGTGACCCCGACGGCAAACCCGTGATGGCGGGAACCGCAAAGATCACGCTGAAGCTGGCGGAACTCGAATTCGAATTGCCCGTTCACGTGATGCGCGACATCTACTGTGAGAAATCCGAACGGCAGGGGATGATCGGCCTTGATGTCTTCAGTCACTTTCAATGGGAGATCGATCCGACTAAGCCAACGTTGACGCTCCGGCCGATCGGCACGCCGCCTCGCGTTCGGCCGCTGGCGATGATTCCAATCACCTTGGACAAAGAGGCAGTTCTCGTCCGTGCCCGAATTCGGAATCGAACAGAAGAACTCGCGCTGCTTCCGGGAACAAGCTTTATTCAAGTTGGCCCGTCATTCCAGAAGGCGTGGGATTTCAACACCGGTCAGAAGATGAAACTCGACGTGAATCGTTATGGTGAGGTGCGCACCGTCTGGCTGCATGGCGACGATGCGGTGGAACTGGCGCCGGGGTTTATCAAGGACACCGACCTTCGCGTCGCGATCATGCCGGCGCGACAGGACGGCCAGATCGTGACCAGCGGCCTGGGCCAATGCCTGATGAATCGATTCATTTATTGTGTCGAGCCGAAGCGCGGGCAGCTTCGCATCATGTCGCGGGTGGCAGGTCCGACGACGCGGCCGCAACAGCGGTAGGGCGTTATGACTGCGGTTGCCCTAAAGTAAACGACGATGGCAACTCGCTCTCATGATGTGCGCGCAGCGGCTTGATCGTCCCGCGATCGGCCCATGCCCCCGCCAGCCAGATGGTCGTTGGTCGTGCCGCCGGCTCTTGAAGGAATCGCACGATTGCCTCGGCGACTTGCGAGCAATCGACGAAATAGCCGCTGAACTGTTTGGACGCGCACCCGCATCCAACGGCGGCGATCGAGACGGTCGCATTCAGATTCGACAACATCGTCTCGGCGACGCGCGCCTCGGCGGCAGAGCCGCACACAAGGGCGGTGACCCCGGCGCTCAGCAGCGCACCGATTTCCCGACCCTCGGCGCTATCAACAACCGCGTCAGGCGCGTAGCGCTGAGCGGCGGCGCGAATTGCCGCCGACACCGTATGACGGCCGCGACGCTCGACGGCGCCGATGACGCGATGGCCCGCCATCAGCAGATCGCGCGCGATGCGCGAAACACCGAACGGCACATCGATCATGACTGAGTTGACCGAGTATGACGAGGGCTCGTGATTAGCCAACACCAACGGGGTGCCGCGAACGATCAATCCGCGCAGCGCCGCGTCAGATGTCTTGCCGGCCAAGTCGATGACCGCCGAGAACTGATTCAGCTGACTCGGGCGAACGGGATCGAGCGCGGGCAGAACCTGAAGCTCGGGGCAAACTTTTCGCAGCGCTTCCACCGTGCAGGCATGTTCGCCGCCGGGGCTGTCGGAGAGAACCAGCCATCGGCCGACGCCGGCCGATGCGGGAGGCGCGCTTCCTTTTACGAACGTGCCGCGGCCGATGCTGCGGTCGAGCAGACCTTCGGCGGCAAGGTCCGTCAGGGCTTTGCTCAGGGTCTTGGCGTTGACGTGAAAGCGTCGGGCTAACGCGCGCTCGCCGGGCAGCTTCCCCTTCAGCTCACCCAATTCCACCGCACGGCGAATCTTTTCCCGTAGCCGTTGAAACTTGTAACTCATCCCCGGCGGACGTGCCGAGGCGGTCTGGAGCGCTGCGGTTAAAGAACGAGTCATCGTATCCTCTGGAGTCGCAAACAGGCAGTCGCGCGACAGGATAAAGAGCTAGAGCGGATTGTCGCCGCAGGCGCGTCGTTCTTTCAAGTCCCCGCCCAATTTCTGTGATATAGATAACATAAGCTCGCCAGGAAGTCCAAATAAGGCGCATCATAATTTATCGAGTAATTGCCCTCTTCATCGGCTACGCCGCCGACTTCTACTGAAAGAAAAAAGCGGCCGTTGTGCACGGCCGCTTTTTGCATCTTACTCACTATGCGCGATCAATCCGGACGCGCGCGACTAGCGCTTAGCCTGATCGTAGTACCCGATGAAGTAAAGGAATCGGTTTTGATTCATAATCGGAACGTTCAAGCGGTCGGCTTCGGTGATTTGCGCGTCGTACTTGGCGGCCCGCTGCTTGATCGCTTGCTGTCTCACGATTGCTGCCGCGTCATTCGGATCGCTGAGGGTTGGCACCTCCGGCTCAATTCCCATCACAACGAAGTCGGTATTCACATCGATATGATCCTGAAGCTTGCCGCCCCATTGCGCGATAAGCCGCTTGACCACTTCCGTGTCGTTTGCGCTTGGGCTCCCGCTGCCGGTGAGGTCAAAGTCGCCGTAGACAACGAAGTTATATTTGGTGTTTGGATCGAACACCAGGTTGGAAATCAGATCACCCACGACTAATTGTTCGCCCGTGCCAAGCCGGATAACCCGGCAGGCGCTGCTGTTGGGGCCGACCTCGTAGACTTCGATCGACGCCTTGCCCACCGGCATATTGCTGTCCGACATTCCGTTGCCAAGCGGCGGAATGCCCTTGTTCTTGTCGTAGACTTCAAACGTCAAACCCTTGGTCACCGACTGCTGGGAGCCGATGCTGATGTAAACCGTGTTAGCGTCCGCGACGCGAACGAGCGTTCCATCGGCCTGCTGAATGACTGCTTCATTCGGATCGAGTCGTGCCTGATGCAGCTTGTTCTTCAGGCTCGCGATCAGCGAGTCGTTGGCGGTGGCCTTCTTGTTGGCCGCTTGCAGTTGATTGGTCAACAGCGTGTTGGCGTCTTGCGCTTGTTTGAGCTTTTCCGTGCCCGTCTGCGTGACGGACGCCATGTTGTTCTGAATGGAAGCCTGCAATTCGGCGACCTTGGCATCGGCGGCGGCTGACTTGCCGTTGGCGTCGGCGATCTGCTTGTCCTTCTCATCCATCGCCGCTTTGTCAGATGCAATCAGATCCTGCTTCGACTTGCGCTCGGCGGCGAGATTATCGTCAGAACTCTTCTTATCCTGCGCCAGCTGCGCGATGTAACCCGCGAGCGACTGCACCGCACTCGTCAAACCCGCGTTGGGCGGCAAAGTGAAGTTGATGAGCTTCTGAGAATTGAGATCGCCGATGGTCTTGCCGGCGTCGGCCAGCGACTGCTTTGCCTGGATATTGGCTTTATCCGCGCCGCCCGCGCCGGTGCCCACGAGGCGGGCCAGCTGATCGGACTGCGCCAGCGCGATATCCAACGCCGAGGTCAATCCCTCCGGCTTGTTCTGACTGTTCACTATATTCTGTACGCGCGGATCGGCAGCGGCGCCTTCAGAGTAGAGAGTGCGGTCATCGGCAACCCGCGTGGCAAGGGCCGCTTCGGCCTTGCTGGCGGCTTGTCCGTAGTAGACGGCAACGACGATCATGACCACGGCCAGCGTCACCGATACGATCACCGCCGTGATCAAACCAGAACGTGAGCTTTGATTGGAACCGACGGCGGGCATGCGAACCTCCAAAGTTGCTGTGCGACCGACTGATTACAGGCAGAATTCCGCCAGTGATGCGCAGCTAATCTACCTACCGGTACGGGATGGGGTCAAGAAAAGGAAACTTTCGCTGCAACAGCAGTTCAGAGAACTGCGCCGAGCCGCTGTTTATCGCGCCATCGACGATGCCCTGTCGGCCAGCGGCCGACGCACCGCCGGGTCGTCGACAGCCGCCTCGGCGAGGATCGTGTCGCGAACTTCTTCCAGCGCCTGGCGAGCTTTGGTGGGATTCTCCGAAGCGTGGATCATGCCCTTAAAGGACGCCTTGCCGATCGGGTCGTGCAGCGATCCACGGCGGGCGACCATTCGCATCGACGCCCCGCGCACGGAGCAGATCGTCTGGTTGCCATCACTTTCCAGAACGGCCATTGCCGTGCCGGCGTATTCGATGACATCGTTGGCCGTGGCGGGGGTGTTGCCAAGCACATACCAATGCAATGTCGCGTTGGATGATGTCGTGTGATCGGCTTTCAGATCCCGGCTGGCATTCCAAAGCACGCGAATCCGCATCACCTGCCGAACCGGCGCGTCACTCGGATTGCCGTCAAGCGCCTGCTTGGCGGCCTCGTCGAGCAGCACGATGTCGCTGTCGCCGCCAAGGGCCTGGGAGTGGTAGGCCGCGACAAAGGTCTGATTGAAGTTGCGATTGCCGGCCGCAATGGTGAGCGCGCCGGGCGGCTGCTGCGAGCAACCCACCAGCGCAATGAGCACCGTAAGGGCCAGCGCGGCTCGGCCGATAGAACCGCATATTTGTCGAGAACAAGCCGACGGGGTCATTCGATTCCGAGAAGGGACAAAGCGTCACGCTCAACGATTCCCCGCAACGCTTCGCGGGGAACCACCGGCATATTCGTGCCCTGAGCCAATTGATTGATGCTGTAAAGCGCCTCGATGCACTCCGTGGCGCTGGTGTACGGGAAGTCGCTGCCGAACAGAAGCTTATCGATGACCCCGTGCTGATAGGCGGAAACCAGCGCGTTATATGCTTGCCACGGACGAACCAGCAGGCCGCTCACGTCGGCAAAGACGTTTGCGTGCTTGCCGAGCAGCACGATGGTTTCGTCAACCCAAGGCTGGCCGAGTTGCGCGATCACAATTCGAAGCCCGGGGAACGCCCGGCCGACTTCATCAAGCAAATAGGGCCGGCCATATTCCAGCTTGCTGCGTTCGGTGAACTGCCCGCTGGGGTGGAACAGGATCGGCATCCCAAGCTTTTCGGCCTCGGCATAGACCTCCATCGCCCGCGAATCTGACGGATGGAAGTCCTGGTTGGCCGGGGAGACGGTCAGGCCCTGAAGCTGCAGCGCTTCCTTGGCGGTGTAAACCTCTTCAGTGGCGGCTTCTTCCGTCGGATCGATTCCGGCGAAGCCAATCAGCTTCTGCGGAAAGCGCCGGACGTATTCGGAAACGAATCGATTGGGGATTTCCGCCTGGAGATAGCGGCTCTTAAAGCCGAGCACGATCGACTTATCGACCGTCCCGCTTTGGGCCCAGTGGTGATCCGGGTCGGCCGCCGGCACGGTTCGCCAGCCGCTGCGTTCGGCAGAGATGCGCGAAGGCCGCTTGCGCGCCCAGCGCGGCGAGTTGCCGAGGTCCAGCTCGCCCAGTTGCTCAGGTGTCTGCCAGATATGGGTATGACAATCAACAATCATAAAACATGACTCGGTGCCGACGATCTACAGCTCCGTCGCAGCCGGCATCAAACTTCAAACCCATCCCTGAGCTACGCCACAATCTAACCAAATTGAACGCCGGGTCAAAAACTGACCTCAACCGCCGATAATCGGGAACGTGTCAACTCACAGTTATCCGTATTATCGGACGTTCGCAACGAAAAAGGAAAGCTTTTCGATAACTTTTGCGCCCATATGAAGTAATGGCAATGTTTTTGCAAAGCCAACGCGCGGAAATCATGAGTTTCGGCCGGTTGCCCAGAAAGCAGGCTAGTGCTTTTCCTTGCGTCGACGCCGCAACTCGGCATCGATGAACGGATCCAGCTCTCCACGATCCAACACGGCTTCTACGTTGGAAGTCTCCACTCCGGTTCGCACATCTTTTACGCGCCGGTCGTCTAAAACGTAGTTGCGGATCTGGCTGCCGAAGGTAATGCCCTTCGGGTCGCCGATCACCTGGCGAAGCTCTTCATCGCGCTTGGCCTGCTCAAGCGCTTCAAGTTTGCTCATGATGATCGCGAGCGCCAATCGCTTGTTCTGCTGCTGGCTGCGCTCAACGGAGCATGTCACGGTGATCCCCGTCGGCTTGTGCGTGATGCGGACGGCGGATGCCACCTTATTCACGTTCTGCCCGCCCGGGCCGCTTGCGCGAACGAATGCAATAAAATCGATGTCTTCTTCCGGAATCTCGTCGGCCTTTTCCACGGCGTCGAACTCGGGAACCACCATCACGGCGGCGAAGCTCGTCTGCCGTTTGCCCTGAGAGTTATACGGGCTCGGCCGCACCAGACGATGCACGCCGGCCTCAACCCGAAGGTATCCGAACGCGTACGCGCCCTTCACGTGCAGCGTCACGTTCTTCAGCCCGGCCTGCTCACCTTCCTGTCGGTCCACTTCGCTGACATCCCAGCCGCGACGCTCAAAATAATAGAGGTACATCCGCAGCAGCATCTCGGTCCAATCCTGCGCCTCGGTGCCGCCGGCTCCGGATTGAATCGTGAAAAAGCAGTTCCGCGGATCGTTCGGGCCATCGAGCAGCGACTGCAGTTCAACGCGCTCGCTGGCTCGCTCCAGATCAGTCAGCGCCTGATCCGCTTCGGCCAGCGTGTCGGCATCCTCGGCCTCGGTGCCCAACTGATACAGCGCGCGGACATCCTCAATCTGCTTCAGCAGCCCCTGAACAGGATCAATCATCGCCTTGATGGACTTAAGCTCAGACACGCTGGCCTTGGCCGACTCTGGATGATCCCAGAACCCGGCTTCGCCCATCTTCGCTTCAAGCTCCTTCAGGCGGACCGATTTAGTCGGCAGGTCAAAGAGAGTCCCGGATCGCGATGATCCGGGATGAGAGGTTTTCGATCGCGGCAGACAAATTCTCGTGAACCATGAACTAAGCGTAGCAGGAAAGTCAGCCGAGACAACTCATGCAAAAGACCAGCAGCCCGGCGAGGAGCGGCTGGTCTTTCGTCTGGATCAATTTGGGCCGAAGCGCTTATGCCCTTCGACGTCGCGCCAGCAATCCGATAGCGCCGATGCCAAGGGCCAGCGCAGACGCGGGCTCGGGAGTGGGTGTGATATTCCGCAACTGGAATGCGTTGACCTGCGACGTCTGATTGGTGCCGTTAGGCGGGCCGCTCCAAGTAAATGCCAATTGCTGCGTGGAGGCATCGGCGGTGAAGGTTCCGTCAATGAACGAGCCGCCGTAACCGCTGGGATAGGTTTGGCTGATCGTCAGGCTTCCCAGTCCGCCGCTGGGATCGGTCACGCTTTCGGTCGCCGCGAAATTAGCTGCGCGTGCGTCATTGGCCCATACCTGAATTAGATACGTTTGGCCTGATGTTACATTCAACGTGAAGGCCATCTGGTTGGTCGCACCCGGCGCATATCCCGCGCTGGTGAGCAGGTTTTCGTACTGCGTATCTGACACCGTCGACGGTGCGCCAAAGCCCGTATACGTAATGTAATTATCAAGCTGAACGTTACTATCGGTGTAGTTGAAGCTGCCGTTACTGACCGCCGGCGTAAAGAAAACGCCGTTCACCTGTGGGACATCATTGTTTCCCAAGCTGTATGCGTAAGCCACCGTGCCCTGGGTGCTGACATCGCTTGGACCTGAGATCAGCGATGGAGCTGACCAAGTAATCTGAGCGGCATTCGCTGTTGTTGCCCCGGCGAGCAGACCTAATACCACTAACGCCACGCCCTTACGGCAGGGCCAAATCATTTGGCCCTCCAAAAAAAACGGCGCGCGCCATATTTGCGCTTTTTGATCGGATCGGTTAGACCCCACATCGTTCGCGAGGCCTCGCGGTTTTTGAAAACCTGTTTTTTCG
>Ga0182024_10015215_pt1 | contig 14766 bp, 14 predicted proteins | sample P32metaG_FD_120480 | JGI IMG/M metagenome (GOLD analysis project Ga0182024, IMG submission 120480) | Permafrost microbial communities from Stordalen Mire, Sweden - P3-2 metaG (Illumina Assembly) | ecosystem: Environmental > Terrestrial > Soil > Wetlands > Permafrost | place: Sweden: Stordalen... | reverse complement strand
AGGGTGCGCAAAGTGACCACCGCCGAGGGCCAGCCATTGTCATTCGTTCAGGAAGACAAAAACGATGACGCGCAATTCGCTGTGATCCTGCCGAAGGCGCTGGCTGCCGGTGAGCAGTTCACGATTACAACCGAATACGAAGGCAAGGAAGCGGTTACCAACGAAGGTGGTGGCAACTACTTTCCCGTCGCCCGCATGAACTGGTATCCGAATAATCCCGGCGGAGGCCTCGGCGAGTACACCACCTATGACATGACCTTCCGCATCCCCAAAGGAATGCAGATCGCCGCCACCGGTGTACGCGTCAGCGACAACAACGACGGTGGGCAGAACGTGACTGTGTGGAAGAGCGAAGCGCCACAAACTGTGGCCGGGTTCAGCTTCGGTAGATTCAAGGTCGAAGAAGGGAAGCTTGAGAAGCCGGAATATGACGTGCAGTCGTTCGCCAATCAGGAGTCACCCAGCTGGGTGCAGGGTCTGCAGCACGCAGCCAGTGGAGACGACCTGCCGAGCATGGGATCGCATGCCTCGGAGGTTGCTCTGGGCACGATGAGCACCACCGGCCTCAACAAGAAATCCCTTGCCGAAGGCGAGCTCGCGGTGCAACTCTACACCGACTACTTTGGCCCCTCCTTGTTTAAACATCTGCAGCTCACGCAACAGACCGCGTGCAATTTCGGCCAATCGTGGCCGGAACTGGTCTGGATTCCCATTTGCTATTACTTCGATACCACCGTTCGCCATCAACTTGGAATGGACTGGGGTGACCGGGGTTACTGGAAAGTTGTGACTCCCCATGAAGTGGCGCACCAGTGGTGGGGGCACACGGTCGGCTTCAGTTCCTATCGCGATCAGTGGATGAGCGAGGGCTTCGCCGACATGTCCGCATCGCTCTACCTGACGCTGATCGAGAAGAATCCGAAAAAGTTCATCACCTTCTGGAACGACGAACGCGAACTCCTGCTGGAGCGCGATGCGCAGGGTTTCCGGGCCATCGACGCTGGACCGCTGACCATGGGTTACCGCACCAGCAACTCTCGCACCGGATTCGACACGACTCGCCGGCTGATCTATCCCAAGGGCGCGTACGTCCTGCACATGCTGCGCATGATGATGCAGGACAGACGCGCGGGTGATCAACGCTTCAAGGAGACGATGCAGGATTTCGTCAACACCTACCGCGGCAAAGCCGCCACCACCGAAGATTTCAAGGCCATCGTGGAAAAACACATGACCCAGGACATGGACCTGGAGGGCAATCACAAGATGGACTGGTTCTTCAACGAGTACGTCTATGGGACCCAGCTACCGTCCTACCAGATGAACGCAACCTTCGACACGGGGGCCGACGGGGACGTGGTGATGAGCATCAAGCTGACGCAGTCGAACGTCAATGACAGCTTCCGGATGCTGGTGCCCATCTACCTGGAATTGCCGAATGGCATGTTGCTGGTGGGAAGAGCGCACCTTACAGGGAACGCCACGTTCGATCAGAAGATTCCCCTGAAGGGATTGAAGGAGAAGCCCAAGCGGGCGGCGATCAACTACTACGACGATGTGCTGGCGTCGCCGAACTAGGAATCAAGTACAGGAATGAACAAGGGAGCACGTGAGTGCTCCCTTTTATGTTGCGCACGGCGATGTTACTTGCTCGACCCTGGTTGCATCCCCTCGCTCGCGTCGCCGAGTTCGACGGCCGCACTATTCACCGCCGGTGTGCTCAAATCCACTACCTTCGCCGGAACTTTCGCTACTACTTTCTTGCCTTGCGTAATGCTAACTTCCACGTTAGGACCGCTGCCGTCCCACTCCAGCCTGTATTCGCCTGCTTTAAGCTTCGTTCCGTTGATCGTCGTGGGATTCTGCAATGCCAAGTTGGCTTTCGTAGCTGCAAACGCGCTGGAGGCCAGCAGCACAGCCAACCCCATGACCAGACTCTTTGAAACTGTCGCGAACTTCATAGCTGCTCCTTTTTTCTTTCCCGAAAACACGTCGGGAAGCGGTTGGGGCGGCCCGGTTCGCGACCGCGCGAGAAAACACTTGTGTTTCCCCACGAATCGCATAAAATGCTGCCGCCGGGGTTGTGCAAACAGGTCACAAGCCTGTTCTGCCGCGATGGGGGTTTTCTCACCTGGGCCGCCAAACCGAGTGTGAGAGAATCCCCAGACCCCGCAAATATCAAATCAATTCGGACCAGCGTCACCTCTGCGCCGGTCTTTACCCACTCTGAGCGGTTACGTATTCGATGCTCTCGAAGTTCCCTGCGATTGTGATCTCGTCACACTTTCTTGGACGATTGCCACTTCGTTCCGGTAGCAAAGAGTCCTCGCGAATTCATTGCGAATTCACAATAGAAGAGAGAACAGCCCGCGTGTGTTTTGTGAAGTTTTGTAGAGCAGGAGCGACGCGCTGGGAAATACACTGCAGGCGTGTAGAGACGTAGGAAGCTACGTCTCTACACGTAAAAATGAAATCAGTCGGCGTCGCCGTGCTGCCGCTCGACCGACCAGATGTTCGCCTGATCTTTCTCGAATGGGTACACGTGCACCATCCAGTTGAAGATCACGGGATGAAATGTTCCGCCAGCCGCGTCGCAGGTTTCCTGCGTGGTGATCGATCCGCGCAAACCAAACTGCGGATGCGCCGCCAGCATTTCTCTCTTCTTGTCCGCCGGAGGAGCGCAGAAGTTCACGTGCTCGTGCCACTGGGCCACGCTGAGCGGGATGCGCTCGTCGAGTTGCTCTTCCGTGAAACGCTTGGGCGCGGTATACATCACGCCGATCAGCTTGTAGTCGTCACCGTGTTTTTCGTAGAGCAGCGACGTCGGGTGCTCGGGATTGAAACGGAAAGCCGCTTCCATCGCGTAGCCGTAATTCGTGAAGTGGTACATCTTCTGCGGAACTTCCGGATGGAAAATCTTGTAACCGTCGGCCAGGGCTTTGTGATAGTCCGTATATTTCTCTGAAGCCGTACGCGCTTCCTCAGCGACTTGTTGCGCGCGCTTCGCATCGCCTTCTTTGGCCTGATGCACAGCGGTCATCTTCATGTGCGGGCCCATGTCCATGTGCCCTTCCATGGACTTCATAACGTGTGCGCTGGTGTCGCTGTCGGCTTCCTTGTCGCCCATGGGCATGGCCTTCATCTGCATGTTCGACATGTCGTGACCAGACATGTCCATGCCCGGCATCGACTGCTGGCTGCCGGACTGCGCACCACTCGATGGAGTGCTGGTTGTTTGTCCCCAGGCGACGCTGCACACGGTGCTGCACATTAAGAGAGCAACGAAGATCACTAGACGCTTCTGCATAGGAAAGTCCCCCCCCCCACAATCTCACTTGCTATTAACCCTGCCGCAGAGCCGATGTTTCTGCAAGAAATCGCAGGTTACGTTTGATTACAGAGGTAATCGTAGCGCCGGCATCCTACCGGCTGTCGCGAGGGCGTCCCGCCCTCGCACTCAGGCGGCGACGGGTTCGCGCCTTGGCGGCCCGCCCCGGTTTCTGGTACACCTAACTGCTTGACCCTGGAAACCATCGTCTTTCTCTTCATCGCCGGAGCGCTCGGCGGAGCCCTGAATTCCGTCGCGGGCGGCGGCAGCTTTGTCGCGTTTCCGGCACTGCTGTTCACGGGCGTGCCCCCGATTCCGGCGAATGCTACCAACACGATCGCGCTGTGGACCGCGGCCGCGGCCAGTGGCGGCGCCTACCGCAATCGACTGGACGTTCCCCGGCGGGTGATGATTCCCCTGCTCGCCGCGAGTCTGATCGGCGGATTGGCGGGTGCTTTCCTGCTGCTGAAGACGCCGGCCCAAACCTTCATGCGCGTTTTGCCCTGGCTGACGCTGGGAGCGACGCTGCTGTTCGCCTTCGGTAAGAAGATCGCCGGCGGCCGCAAGTCAGTCATCGAGCACGAAGCTTCCACGGCTGCGCTCGCCGGGACTACGTTGTTTCAGTTGTGCGTATCCGTCTATGGAGGCTACTTCGGCGGCGGCATGGGGATCATAATGCTGGCCATGCTTGCCGCACTGGGCATGACGGACATCCACGCGATGAACGCGCTGAAGAGCGTGCTCGGATTTGTGATCAATGGTGTTGCCGTGGTGACGTTCGTCATCGCCCGCGCCGTGTACTGGAAACACGGCATCATCATGATCGTCGGTGGAATTGTAGGTGGCTACCTCGGCGCACACTACGCGCTGAAAATGCCGCAGAAATGGATCCGGATCTTTGTCGTGCTGGTAGGCGGAGGCATGACGGTCTACTTCTTCTGGAAGTCGTATTGAAGAAACAAATCGGCCACGGATTCGACGGATCTTCGCGGATCGAAACCTAAAGACTTGTATGGATCCGTGAAGATCCGTGTCAATCCGTGGCTCGGTTCTATTGCAGCGGCGCGGACACATGCTCGTGCACGACCAACCACTTGCCATCCTCGTTTTCCCAGATCACGGTCCACCGGAAATTACCCATCTCGACTTTTCCAGCCTTCGTGGTCATCTCCTCGTGGATTGTGGCCGTGGCCCACACCAGGTCGCCTTGAGGATGAATGACCGCATCGTCATTCACGGTGAACTTTGCACTCTTGTAACCGGCGAGAACTCCCTTGACGCCCTTCTCGTACTCATCCCAACTGTTGTACTTGAGCGGGGCGATGTCGAAAAAAGTATGCGGGCCGGTGGCATAGTACTTGGCGACGTTGGCAGGGTCGAGGGTCGACCAGCCGTCCCATACTTTCTGCAGCGCAGCCTTGTCAGGAACAGGACCAGCGGCCGCCTTCTTCATGGTGGACTTCTTCGTCTGCGCGAAGCCGGACAGCGTCACGGCGAGCAGGCACAGCGAAACGGTAATAAGGCGCTTGAGCATTCAGGTTTCCTCCGAGGAATCCGGGCGGAATTCTCGCACAGCAAGCGGAAAACCGCAAAGGCAGGCGAGGAGACATTGCGAACCGAGACCGCCGTCGCGCTCACGATAGTGTCCTAGCCTCACGCTAGATGCTCGTTGAATCAATCGGTCTTAATCTAGGTACCATAGCCTGGTGCTAACATAAGTAGTCATGCCCGTGACGCTTCGCGGAGGTAGTGGCTTATGCTCTTTGGAATAGCATCAGGAACATGCCCCTAAGGCTCCAGGAGGTAAAGCTGGCGACGCAATACAGGAGCAGCATTTGGGAAAGGAATTTAGAGTCGCGCTCCGTCATGCGTTCGCCAATTCGTGGGTACAGTATTTCGTGCGAGCTTTTGTGCTTAGCTCAATTGCTCTCGTAGCTGGCTTAATGACTTCTACTGGCGTCAAGGCGACCGCGATAACGTTTGCTTCTGTGGGGACCTTGGCATTGTGCGTTATAGCATTCTTGGTTATTCGGCACGAGAACGACAGAGAGGCACTAAGTCTGAATGCGGTGCGGTTCAAGGTGCAAATATCGATTGTGCCGCGCGATGCGACGAGTTCCTTGTTTTGGCTAAGGCGCCCCCCAGATACCCTTGCAGCGATTCCAATCTCGCTATACGCCGTCGTGACGAACATCCGAAGCACACCTATAACGCTTGACTCGATCGGGGTTGAAGTCAGAGAAAATGATGGGCGATGGAAAATGCTGAAAGCGGTTCCTACGTACGCTCAAGAAATATACTGGGTGTACGGCATTCCGGCGGGGCTCAGAGATGCGGGACTACTTGACTTCACCAAAAGCGGCCTCGATCAACTCTTAATGGGGAAGCAGATTGCTCCAGGCGTGCCCGTCCGTGGGTGGGTTTTCTTCAGGCTGCCTGAAGACTTTGGCGGTGTCGAAGGTACCATGATTCAGTGGAAGTTTACGGCCCAGGATTCCGCTGGCGATAAGTTTGAGTCGATCACTGACCCGACCGTCATCAATCGGCAAGTGACAGAGCCTACCGACCTCCAACCCAATCCTCCCGAACTCATTTTTGGCCCATCGCACCTTGATATAAGTAACGAAATAAAACACATCGTAATGCCTTGACCCTTCAACCTTAATCGCTACCCACGCCCGATTCGGTTTGACCGATTTCAACAGCGCACGTTAGAATAGTGAAGTTTGCCTGTACTGGCCGACCCGTTCTGGGGACGCCTGTCTCGGCTGCTGAAGCGCCGGGACCGAAAAACAGCAAGCACAGGAAATCAGCAGGCCCCTTGGTTGCGCCGGTGTGCGCCCCTGGGGTTCCGTTGGGTTTCCGATTTAAGACATCCGTTACAAGTCCATTTACGGGCTGAATTGGCAACGACATTCTTGGAGGCAGGCGTATGTACGCGGTTATCCGCGCCGGTGGAAAGCAGTACCGGGTGGCGCCCGGAGACGTGATTCGAGTGGAAAAAGTCGGCACCGGCACTGACGGTGTGGTGGAGTTCCCCGTCCTGGCGGTTTCCGGCGAAGAGGGCCAGATCGGCCAACAGTCGGATGCTCGCGTGGTTGGTCAGGTCGTAGAAGAAGGCCGCGGCGCGAAGATCCTGGTGTTCCATTACAAACGCAAGAAGCAGTACAAGAAGCTGCGCGGACACCGGCAGGCTTACACTGCGGTGCGCATCTCTGAGATCGCTTTCGGCGGACAGAGCTTCAAGGCTCCCGAGCTGCCCAAGAAGGTAGCGAAGCCGAAGAAGGTGAAGCCGGCTGAGGAAGTGCACGAAGCGCACGCGCCCGCGAAGAAGAGTTCGGCCAAGAAAAAGGCAGCACCGAAGAAGGCGGCCAAGAAGTCGCCGGCGAAGAAGAAGTAACATCACATAGGGACGGACGCATTCGTCCGTCCAGGTTTTAGCTGAGAACTGACACCCGAGAACTGAGAACAGTCTTATGGCACATAAAAAAGGGCAAGGCACTTCACGAAACGGCCGCGATTCAAACGCGCAGCGGCTTGGATTCAAAGCATTCGGCGGGCAGCTCGTCCCCGGCGGCACCATCATTGTTCGGCAGCGCGGCACCCGCGTGAAGCCGGGCCTGAACGTCGGCCGCGGCAAAGACGACACCCTCTTCGCCAAGATCACCGGACGCATCAAGTTCCTGAACAAGGGCTCGATGGGCAAGTTCGTGATGGTCGAGCCCGTCGAAGTCGAGTAGTCGACGTCGGGACGTTCGCGGGGCGGCAACTGCTCCGGCTTCGCTCAGGACAGGTCCGCGCCACACAGCCTCGCCTTCGGGACGAGGCTTTTTGGTTTTTGAAGTTTCCGTTCGTGATCCTTCGTGTCCTTCGTGGTAAATCCAAAACGCGATCACCACGAAGGACACTAAGGTCCACGAAGGTACGAGCAACCACAGCATGTTTATTGATGAGGCGAAAATCAAGGTCAAGGCCGGCGACGGCGGCAACGGCTGCATGGCGTTCCGGCGGGAGAAGTTCGTCCCGCGCGGCGGACCTTCGGGCGGCGACGGCGGCAAGGGCGGCGACATCGTCATGGAGTCCAGCGAGCGCCACAACACGCTGGTGCACTTCCGTTTCAATCCCGAGCACACCGCGCAGCGCGGACGTCACGGCGAAGGTTCGAACAAGACGGGACGCGACGGCGAGGGCATCATTCTGAAAGTTCCGGTAGGAACGATTGTGTTCGACGACGAAACCGGCGACAAGCTTTTCGAGTTTACGCAGCACGATCAGAGCTTCGTCGTCGCCCGCGGCGGGCGCGGTGGACGCGGCAACGCGCGCTTTGCAACCTCGGTACATCAAGCCCCGCGCGAGCATGAAGAGGGACGTCCGGGCGAGGAGCATGTCTACCGCCTCGAACTGAAGCTGCTGGCCGACGTGGGGCTCGTGGGATATCCGAACGTGGGCAAGTCGACGCTGATCTCGCGCATCTCGGCGGCGCGGCCCAAGATTGCGGACTATCCGTTCACCACGCTCGAGCCCAACCTGGGTGTGGTTGCGGTGGGCGACGCCAAGAGTGAAGTCAGTTTTGTGGTGGCCGACATTCCCGGATTGATCGAGGGCGCGCACACCGGCGCCGGATTGGGCACGCAGTTCCTGCGGCACATTGAGCGCACGCGGCTGCTGGTGCATCTGGTCGACGTCTCCGATTCCAGCGGCCGGCCCGATGTGGCCAAGGACGTCGAAGTGATCCTGGCCGAGCTGTGGAGCTTCGGGGCACATCTCCAAGACAAGCCGATGATCATGGCCGCGTCGAAGATCGATGCCGTCAACAAAGACAAGCTGGCCGCGCTCAAGCGCTATTGCAAGAAACATAAGCTGAAGCTCTACGAGATCTCCGCCGTGACGGGCAAGGGGATCGAGGAGCTGAAGTACGCCATGGCGGACGAAGTGCAGAAATTCCGCGAGCGGGAGCTGAAGGAAGCGATAGAGGAGAAGTAGGCGATTCCTAAGGCGGGCGGCCCAGCCTTGATTCTTCCGTAGATCGTTCCCACCGAGGGGTGCCCCATCCTTGCGTCCTTTGCAAGGGTGGGGAAACGAGGGCGCAGGGAACGCCGGTTTTCCACAGTCTTTCACGCAAGATTATATACTTCACAAAAGTGGAAGCCATTCTTGCCGAAGTACAGACGGCTTCCCGCCAAGAGGAGATCTGTGACCCTGTGCACTGCTGGGATTAGTAGCCGTGATGGGAAGAATCGAATAATCGTGGTATGCGACCAGAAGGTCACATTCTTCGGCGGACACTTTTCGGCTGACGGAATGGCACTGAAGGTGACAATGGTCCATGCGAATTGGTCAGTTATGTTCGCGGGTGATAATTCTACTTTGGTTCCACTGGTCGACGCCGTCCAGGTCACCGCGCGGAAATCAAAGCGAAACACGCTTCGTCAATTTGCCAGATTGTGTAGTCGCGTCTACAGAGAAGAGCGGAAGAAGATCATAGAAACCGACATTCTCTCGAAATACGACATTTCCACGTACCAAGAGTACGTGGACTTAAAGAAAACCGACGTAGATCTTTATGGCGCGATAACAAAGGAAATCGAAAGGATGGAAGAGGATTGGCATTTGCTTTTCTTTGGCTTCGACAAGGAGGGGAAACCTCATGTTTTCGTGATTACTGAATACGGGAAAATCCAGTTTTGCGACATTGAAGGGTTTGCTGCAATTGGCAGCGGGGCATGGGCAGCCATTATGGGATTGGCGCTAGTCGGATATAGGCACGTGCAATCATTTGAAGAATCCCTCTATCGATTGTTGGTGGCGAAGTTCATCGCGGAGGAGAGTGCGGACGGCGTGGGAGAAGCTACTCTAGTCGCAGTATTGGAGGGTGAGCACAGCGCAACAACGGCACTGCTCATGTCCGCCCAAGATGTGAAGGCCCTACGAGAAGAATGGAAACAGCGACCACGCATCCCTGATGGGGTTGGAGCAAAGATAAAAGGGTTACTCTATAACCCGAAGATACGTAGGGAAAAGATGCTAAAGCAATACGCTGCGACCAAAGATCAGAAAAGCCCCGGCTAGCCCCGGGGCCTAAACATGAAATGGGAAAGGAGGCGGGTGGCCCACCCGGTAGCGACGCTTTTTCCGAAAATCATGCCCCGCGATTTTCCACAGCTTTCCACAGCAATTAACCTCAATCCTGTGACGAACAACCTTTACTGAGAAAATCCAAACGCGAACAATGGTTCCGTGCGCGAGAAATTCCTCAACTCGGCGGGCCTGCCGGCCGCAAAGCTCAATCGCGTCTCGTTTCGGAACACTTTCACCCTAAGTCCTTATTCCGCAGGATTTTGCCGTCAGAGCTCCCGAACGTCGGCGAGTAACTGTAAGAAAGCAAACATCTTAGGCAAGCCAGCCCTGAACAGCGGTCAAAAATCCACCGCTAACTCCTTATTCCAGAATATTTTACGTGTAAGTCCCTCCGGCTCAATAATTTGCGAGGGAAGCCACCGTTCGATCAGCCGTAACATCAATAAAATGAGTATTTTACAAAACCACAAAGAAAAAAAGTGGGGGGGGGTACCTGGTGGCTCGAATCGGAGGCCGGGCACCCACGCACGGGTCAATGAGGTGAGCAATCCCAGGTTCCTGACGCTAGCACGCAGCCAAGTCGGCACCCAAAGGCTAGATTCGAAGGCAATCAATATGGTTGCACTTGTAGCACTTAATTGATACCTTCACTAGAAGAGCGTGCTACAGCGTCTCAGGAGGGGAGGAAGACGATCATGCAAAGCGGCGAAGCACCTGCCGTCGACATTTCTCCGAAAGAGCAAAGAGAGATTGCCGACACTTACGCCAAGCTTCGCGAGGCGGAAGCGAAGCTCATTGGGCCAGATGGCAGGGCTGAGATTCTGCCCAATAACCTTTACTCGTTCTTGCTGCGGCTCCTCGCGGATCTGCGAGCCGGTCAGTCCGTCACGATCTTGCAGAACCGACACGAACTCACGACGGTGGAAGCCAGCAAGGTGCTGGGTTTTTCCCGACAGTTTCTGATCCAGTTGCTGGAGAAGGGAGAAATCCCCTTCCACATGGTAGGGTCCCATCGCCGCCTGTATGTGCGCGACGTGATGGCTTACAAGGTGAAGCGCGATACCGCACGGCGAAAAACCCTGGACGATATGGCGAGGCGGGAGTTTGCAAAAGGGGATTACGACAAAGTCCCAGATGATTTTCACACAGGAAAATGAATTCTCCGCTGTGCTGGATGCGTGCGTTCTAGTGCCAGTTTCTCTTTGTGATCTGTTGCTCCGACTGGCCGAAGAACCAGCAACGTATCGCCCGCTATGGAGCGAGCAGATTTTGGCGGAGATGGTTAGAGCGATGAGGAGCAAGCTCCATCGAACGGCGGCCGAGGCGGCGTGGAGACGAGAACAGATGGCGGATGCATTCCCGGAAGCCATGGTTCCGATCCCGCAAGAACTGCTGAAGGCGGCCGAATGCATTCCAGACGAAGACGACCGACACGTCCTCGCGGCTGCGATTATGGCGCGCGCAAATGCCGTGATTACCCAAAATACAAAGCACTTTCCGAAGCGCTGCCTCGAACCATTCGGAATACTTTGTCAAACGGCAGACGAGTTTCTGATTCACCAATTCCATCTTGCTCCTCAATTGGTGCTGGACAAACTGGACGACCAGGGAGCCGGAATCTCGAAGGTCCGCAGTTACGTAGTGGCGAGCCTGACAGCATCGGCGCCAGAATTTTGCAAGCTGGTGAAGTTGAGATCGTGAGAAACAGAAATCTCGATCGTCTGCCGGACCAGGGATTCAGGCGGCTACCTGCGGCCAATAAAAAAGGCGGCCCGAGAGAAGCCGCCTTTCTGATCCGCTTTACCGTCCACAAAACCGAGAAGCCCTCACGCCCTTGGGAGTGGGCCGTGCTGGAAGTGATATTGCAAAATCCGCGCGGCCAGTGCGGGGGTTAGGGTTGATCCGTTGTGCTCGACCGTGCGCACGACTTCTCCGCGGCAGACGACTTCCGTGGACGAGAGTCCGGCAATTTCTTGCGGGAGCACCAAATTGATTTCCAGTTGCGAACTGGGCTGCAGGACTTCGTCGGCCTGGAAGAGCATTCCGGACCGGCTGATGTTCTCGGTTGTGCCCACGTGCCAATCGTTCTCGCCAAGACGGCGATAACGCAGAGGCAAGTGAAGCTGGAATCGTTGTGCGCGCGCGGGAGCGACTTCTCTTGGCCGCGTGGCGTTTTGGGGTTCGGCGGATTGCATGGACATAGCGACCTCCGGGGGAGTTGGTGATGCGTCGAGCACTTCGCGGACCTTGCTCTTCAGGTCGCGAAGGTTAAAGGGCTTCTGGAGCAGGCGGATGCCCGCGTCCAGCATGCCGTTGTGTCCGATCACATTTTCGGTGTAGCCGGACATGTAGAGAATTTTCACGTTGGGGCGAATCTCCGCGATGCGCTGGGCCAGTTCGCGTCCGTTCATCCCGGGCATGATGACGTCGGTGAGCAGCAGGTGGATCATTGCCTCATGCGCGACTGCAATCTGCATGGCGACGGCGCCGTCAGCGGCCTCGATTACTTTATAGCCCTGCTTCTCCAGGTACTGGCGCGCCAGGTACCGCAGGTTGGCTTCGTCTTCCACCAGCAGAATGGTTTCGGTGCCGGGCTCGACTTTGCGGTATTCCACGGGCGCGGCGACTTGTGCAGCCGGTTCGCCAATCGAAGCTACGCGCGGCAGGTAGATCTTGAACGTCGTACCGCGGCCCACTTCGCTGTAGACCCAGATGTATCCGCCACTCTGCTTGACGATGCCGTAGACCGTCGACAGGCCGAGTCCGGTTCCTTTCGTGCCCTTGGTGGTGAAGAAAGGTTCGAAGATGTGCGACTGAGTGTCGGTGTCCATGCCGGCGCCGGTGTCGCTGATGGCGATCATGACGTAGTCGCCGGGGCGCAATGGGGCGTGGAAGCGGGCGTAGTCTTCATCGAGCGTGACGTTGGAGGTCTCGATGGTCAGCTTGCCGCCCGAGGGCATGGCGTCCCGGGCGTTGACGGCGAGATTCATGATGACCTGGTCGATCTGCCCGGCATCAGCGCGGATGGGCCAGAGATTGGGGGCGGGCACCATGACCAGGTCGATGTCCTCCCCGATCATGCGCGTCAGCATCTTGATGTTTTCGGTGGCAACGTCGTTCAGGTTGACGATGCGGGGAGCCAGCATCTGCTTGCGGCTGAAGGCCAGGAGTTGGCGGGTCAACGAGGAGGCGCGTTCGGCGGCGCTGGAGATCTCCTGAGCCGGGCCGCGCAGGTGAGGCTCGGCGCCGAGGCGTTCGAGCAGAAATTCCGAGTAGCCCAGAATCACCATCAGCAGGTTGTTGAAGTCGTGGGCGATGCCGCCGGCGAGGCGTCCCACGGCTTCCATTTTCTGGGACTGGCGAAGCTGGTGTTCAAGCGCGCGGCGTTCGGTGACGTCTTCGGCGAAGAGTTCGAAGACGATCCCTTCGCCGCCGTTCAACACCGAGCGTCCGGAGATGCGCACCACGGTGGTGGTGTTGTTCTTGCGCTTCCATTCCGCGGTCAGGCCTTTGAAGGGCTCGGAGGAGCGGAGGTAGTCGGCGAGGTCGAACCATTTATCGTGTTCGGCGTAGAGCCCGAAGATGTGCTGGCCAATCAGTTCCTCGGGGGAGGTGTGGCCGAGCAGCTCGACGAACGCGGGATTGGCGTCGAGAATCTTGCCGGTCGAATCGCAGCGGCAAATGCCGTAGGGGGCGTTGGTCACAAGCGATCGGAAGTTCAGCTCGGAGCGGCGCAAGTTCTCCTGGGCGGCACGCAGAGCTGCGTTGAGCCAGCAGATCAGCATGGCCACGAAGAAGAACAGCGAGAGGCGAAGGATGGCGGTGCGCAACTGGTCTGGGGTGTGTTCGCCTGCGAGCGAGAAATAGGCGCCTACGGTAAGGGCGAAGGCGGTAGCGACAACTCCCGGCTTCCAGCCGCCGTACCACGCGCTGACCATGACGGCGACGCCGAACAGCGCGAGGCGGCTTTCCGACACATCCGCCAGCAGCACCGTCGGTATCAGCGCCAGGGCTGTACTGAGCACGGCCACTCCGTACCGAAGGATGGGAGCGCGTGCGGGCGGGGTGCGAAGTAGGGGGAGGGTTACTCGCATGTCAACCATCCTAGTGCCAGAATGGGAAATGAGGAACATTACAGGAGTTCATTTCTTGTACGAGAACGGCAAGTGGTGGAGTGTCCGTTGGCCGCGGCGGCGCTGGCCAGTCGGACAATGGTGCGTGATTCGGCTTGCATATGCGACCGGGAATCTGGACACTAGGCGGGGCTGACCTGACTGGCATGAATATAGGACTTTTTGGCGGCACCTTCGATCCGGTGCACCGTGGGCATCTGGCGCTGGCCCGGGCGGCGCTGGAACAGTACAAACTGCATCGCATCCACTTCGTGCCGGCGAATGTTCCTCCGCACAAACAGCGGCAGCCGCATTCGCCGTTCGTGCACCGCTTTGCCATGCTGGCGCTGGCGACGGCGGAGGAGAAGGCGTTTGTGCCGTCGTTGCTGGAGGCTCCGGAGGAGGGCGTGGTGCCGATTCGAGTCACTAAGGATCGGCCGGAAAAGCCGAACTACACGATCGACACGGTCCGGCGGCTCAAGCAGTCGTTCAAGGCCGTGGACAAGCTGTTTCTGCTGGTGGGCATGGACGCGTTTGCGGATATCGCGAAGTGGCATCAGGCGGAGGCTCTGTTCCGCGAGTGCGAGTTCGTGGTGGCGAGCCGTCCTGGCTACTCTCTGGCCGACGTGGCGAACGCGCTGCCGGAGAGCCTGCGTCCGCGGCCGGAGGTCACTCGGCCGTTTCAGAAGCAGGCGGCCACGGGAGATCTGGTGCTGAAAGGGGCGACGATTCACCTGCTGGCGGATCTGCATCAACCGGCTTCGGCGACGGCGATCCGGCGGGCTGCTGCGGCGGGCAAGCCCTTGGGACGGTTCGTGGATGCGCCGGTGGCGGAGTACATACGGAAGATGGGACTCTATCGGTAGGGGACGCGGGCCAGCCGCTGTTGCAGTTTTCAAGGTGTCAAAGTCGGTACTGGTGCCGTTTCGTTTGCACATCCTTCCAGCGGCAGTGTTCTCATGCCGAAGCGCAAACTGCGAACCGTCCAGCGCAAGCCTACTCTTGCCATCTGCGAGCGCTGTAGCTCGCAATTTCGCGGCAGAGACTCCTAGATCGAAGCTGCATTCGATATATATTTGTCCCATAAATCTATTCCGATCAGCGTTAGAATTCCAAGCGAAAAGATGATGATAATTGCTATCAATTGGAGCTTGGCCAAGTACTCCTGTCCTTCATGGAGTGCCATCACAGATGAATCGGCACTTAGGAGTGCGCTAGCCAGCCTTAATGATCGCAGTTCTTCGTTGT
>Ga0182024_10015214_pt1 | contig 14768 bp, 15 predicted proteins | sample P32metaG_FD_120480 | JGI IMG/M metagenome (GOLD analysis project Ga0182024, IMG submission 120480) | Permafrost microbial communities from Stordalen Mire, Sweden - P3-2 metaG (Illumina Assembly) | ecosystem: Environmental > Terrestrial > Soil > Wetlands > Permafrost | place: Sweden: Stordalen... | reverse complement strand
GTCGGAGATCGGGAACGTTCCGGAGGCGCCGTACACGCCGAACTCCAGCGGATTCTTCGGGCGCATGAATGCGGCTTGATATTGCAGCGTCTTTCCGGCGGGCGGGACGAAGTCGGTTGCGCCGTTGAGGTCGGCGTCGCTCCCAACGTAGGCCGCAGCGAGGCTGACCGAATTGTTGAGATACCCCATCTTCGCGCCCCATCGGTTCGCGTCGAGCTCATAGGCGTGCTCCCCGACCGTGACCTCGGGCGTCGCGAACGGTGCGATCTCGAACCACTGGCTGAACGGTGACGGGGCGGGGACCTCGAGCTTGCCCACCTCGAGGTAGCCGTTGTGCTTGAAGAGGTTGTTGAAGCTCACCCACGCCGTATCGAGCGGACCACCTTGGTTGTCGTTCACGAGCCATTGCTGCACGTGATACGACCAGTTGTCGCCGATCAGGCCGTCGAGATGCACGGCGAGGTTTCCGAAGATGACCCGGTGCGAATCAGGGGCGCCCGCTTGCGAGTCGTAGGTCGCTTGGTAGTCGAGCCAGACCGGGACTGCCTTCTTGAGCACGATGGGATCCATGTAGCCGTACTGCGAGCGCTGAATGTAGCGCCCGTACGCGTTGAGGGTCGGCACCGCGGTATGGCACGTGGAGCACTGGACGCCGTACGCTTGCGCGAAGTTCGGCATCGCGACCGATGGGCTGCGTCCCCAGATGAGCAAAAATGCACAGAACGCCACGCCGGAAAGATACCGCAGTGCCGGCGTCACGGCTTCACCACCACGGTCAGCGCCATGTCTGCGTGCCCGGGCCCGCACACGATGGTGCAGTGAACCACATAGGTTCCGGCCTTTGCCGGCGTGACGACCACCGAGACGGGCGTGCCGGGCATGATCGTGGTCGCCGGGATGCCGAGATCGCTTGACGCCACGCCGTGGACGCCGCCCGTTGACGTGAAGCGCAGCGTCTGCGGCTTTCCGACGTGCAGGACGACGTGGTCGGGGGTGAACTTCTGCTCGGCCGTCGCGGTGATCGTGATCGGGGTCGTGGCCGCGGGTTTCGCCGCGGAGACGGGGAGGGCGATCGCGGAAATGGCGAATCCGGCGAGCAGGACGGCAGACAAACGCATGAAGGCGAGTCTCCTTTGCTCGAGCGTACATCCGCGATAGGAATACGATGTGAACGACAATCGCGCCGCAGTGAAGCTGCGTTCACAGCGAATGTTGGTGTCCCAATTTGCTCACAAGCATCGGCGCAACGCTGCGCGGTCCCGCCCGAAGGCGTCGCAGGCAGCCAGCCTTCAGGGTCGCGGATCGAGCCCGGGCGCGTCGCCGCCCGCTGCCGGCGGCGAGAGGGCATTGAGCTGGCGCAACAACCCGTCGACCTGCGCGAGTGCCGCGAGCACCGTTTCGAACCGCTCGCGCGACGGAGCGATCACCTCGTCTCGCATGGCCTCGACGTTGGCGACCGCAACCGCGAGCTGGTTGCGGATGTCGTGCAGCGTCCTCCTCACGAGGGATCGACCATCTTGTAGCCGACGCCGAAGACCGTCACGATGTACCGCGGGTTCGACGGATTCGGTTCCACGCGCGCGCGCAGGTTCGCGATGTGGCGGTCCAGGGTCCGGTCGAACACGTCGCCGTCGGAGGTGACGCGCTCGAGCAACTGGTCCCGGGTGAGCGTCTGACCGACGTGCGACGCGAGCACGTCGAGGATCTTGAATTGCGTCGGCGTGAGCGTCACCAGCTTGCCTTCGACGCGAACCTCATGCGCCAGCACGTCGATCGCGATGGCGCCGACGCGTTTCTCGCGCGACGGCGCGCTGCTTTCGCCGCGTTCCGTTCGTCGGAGCACGCTCTTAACGCGGGCGACGACCTCGCGCGGGCTGAACGGTTTGCCGACATAGTCGTCCGCACCGAGCTCGAGGCCGACCACGCGGTCGACTTCCGCAACGCGCGCGGTCAGCATGATGATCGGGACGTCGCAGATCTCGCGGATTCGCCGCAGCACTTCCGTCCCCGGGAAGCCCGGCAGGTTGAGGTCGAGCACGACGACGCCGGGCAACTCGCGCTTGAACGTCTCCACCGCCGACGGACCGTCGTCGGCGCGTACTACGGCGAAGCCCTCGTCGCGCATAAACTGCTCGAGGACGTCCATCAGCCCCGGCTCGTCATCGACAAGGAGTACCTTGCGGCTCGACATCGTTGCCACGCCGTCGGGCCTTTCTTGCTATGCCGCGGCGAGTCCCCGGTCGGTTAGGTCCATCACGCAAAATGCGACACCACGGATGCGAACGGCGGGCGAACGGACGTTCACACGCCTTTCGCAGCGCGAGCCGGCCCGCGCGAGGTCAGTTCGGCGCGGACAGGATACGCTTGAGCTCGGCCAGCAGCTCAACTGCCGTGCCCTGCGCGATACGGTTCCCCAGGGTAGCATCGAAGGCCGCGCCGATGACGCCGAACGGCGGCTTGTAGGTTCCGTCGATTTCCAGGCGACTCCACCCGGCCGCATCTTCTCCTACGCTGAGCGTGCCGCTGAAGCTCGGATACGGACCGCCATTTCTCGGCGACCACGAGACGTCGAGCAGCTCGTACCCCGGGTACGCGGGCTTGCTCTTGAGGTGGAACTCGACGTCGCGCTCGACCTTGAGCTCGCCGATTCGAACGCGCAACGGCAAGATCGCGTCACCGCCCTCGAAGTGCGCGACGAGCCGCTCGGGCACTTTGTCGAACGGGCATGCCACCGTGGTGAACTCGCGTATCGTACTCATGCTTTCTATCCTTTGGGCTTTGCGCCGGGCAGCGTTCACCGGACGAACGCGCGCCAGGCGGCGTCCCGATGCGCTCGACGCCGTTGGCGACGGCGTCCACACCGGCAGTGTAGGATCGTCGTCAGAAGATGCTGTGAACGGCGCTGACCGCGACGTGAACGCCGCATTCACAGGGCGGCGCCAAGCACGTCGCAGGCATTGTGGGAGCCGACGTGCTACTTCTGTCTGGCCCGCCGGTCGAACGGCGGCCGCATCGCTCCCGGAGGAAGACCGCGTGAGCCGACGAGCCTCGAGCGCCATCGCCTTCGCCATCTTCGCCGCCGTCGTGGCGACGGTCTACGGTCGCGGTGCCTCACCGACCGCCGCGGCAGCATCATCGGACGGGAGCGCGATCTTCGCTTCGAAATGTGCCGCGTGCCACCAAGTGAACGGTGCGGGCGCCGGGCCGTATCCGCCGTTGGCGGGGAACGCCGACGTGACGTCGGCCGACACGGCGACGGTGATCGCGACGGTGCTCAACGGCCGCAGCGGCCCGATCCACGTGAACGGAAAGACGTTCAGCGGTGCGATGCCCGCGTGGAAGGACCAGCTCTCCAACGACGACATCGCCGCCGTGCTCACCTACGTTCGTTCCGCTTGGGCCAACAAGGCGGCGGCGGTCACCGCCGATCAGGTCGCCGTCGCGCGTAACCCCGTCGCGTTCAGCGGGAGGCAGATCTTCGCGGCGAAGTGCGCGGCGTGCCATCAGGCGTCCGGCCAAGGCTCCAGCGCGTATCCGCCGCTCAGCGGGAACCCGGACGTCGTCGCGGCCGATCCGAAGGGGATGATCGCGACGATCGTCAACGGCCGGTCGGGCCCGCTGGTCGTGAACGGTACGACCTACAACGGAAAGATGCCGACCTGGAAAGGTCAACTCTCGAACGCCGACATCGCGGCGGTCGCCACGTACGTGCGCTCCGCCTGGACGAACAAGGCGTCCGGTGTTACCGAACAACAGGTGGCGGCCGCCGGGGCGCCCGTGCTGACGGCGGTCGGCGCGTCGATCTACAGCGCGAAGTGTGTGGCCTGCCACGGGGCGAACGGCCAAGGCGGCGGGCGCGGCGCGTTCCCGGCGCTGGCCGGCGACGCGCTGGTCAACGCGGCGAGTCCCGCCGGGATGGCCGCGGTGATCGAGCACGGGCGCAGCATGATGCCGTCCTGGAAGGGTCAGCTCTCGCCGGGAGACATCGCGGCCGTGATGACGTTCGTCCGTTCGTCATGGGGCAACAAAGGCGGCCCGGTCACCGAACAAGACGTCGACGCCGTGAAATAGCGCCTTCCCGCCCGAACGCGCCGCTCGAGACGGCGCGTTCGGTCTACGAGGCTCGCAGCGCGACGATTAGACGCCGACCGCGGTGAGGTTTTCGACGGTGGAAACCCCCGGGACGGCGTACGCGGCGCGGCTCGCGTCGTCGCGCTCGCTCCACGTGCGGACGGCGCCGCGCAGCGTCACCGTTCCGTCGTGGGTCTCGGCGTATACCCGCGAAGCGTCGATGTCGGCGCTGCGCTCGAACGTCTTGCGGATCTTGTTCTCCACGTCGATGCTCTTGACGCGCGGCGTCACCGTAACGTCGTTGAACACGCCGCGCACGCCGATCAAGTGCCTCACCGCGTGTTCGGCGTTCTCCTTCTGGAACTGCCACTCGACGTGCCCTTCGAGCGTCAGCCAGCCCTGCGTCGTGAAAACCTGGTGAAGCGCGGCCGCCCGCGGCGTTCGGACTCAGGTCGGTTCCGGCTCTCGCTCTCGTTCGGGGATCCAGCGGCTGAGTGCCTGGCGCAGGTCGGCCAACCGCACCGGCTTCGCAAGATAATCATCCATCCCGATCGCCAGACATGCTTCGCGGTCTTCCTTGAACGCGTTGGCCGTCATCGCGATGATCGGCACGTGCACGCCGGTCGCCTTCTCCGCGTCGCGGATGGCGCGCGTCGCGGCGAAGCCGTCCAGCTCGGGCATGTGACAATCCATGAACACCAGCGCGAATGACTCGCGCGCGAGCGCCGCGACCGCTTCGGCTCCGTTGCCGACGATCGTCGCGGAAACGTCGAGATGCGCGAACTGCTGCGCGAGGATCTGCTGCAGCGCCGCGTTGTCCTCGGCGACGAGGATCTTTCTGGTGGACGGCGCGCCGCTCGAGCGCTGACTTCCTGCGATCATACCGATAATGGCGCCCGGCTCCTCGAGCGCTTCGACGATGGAGTCGAAGAGCTGGGAGTGGCGCACCGGCCTGGCGAGACGCTCGCCGTTGCCCGCGCGCAGCACGCTTCGCGCCGGCATGCCGTGCGCGGTGAGCAGCCGCACTGTCGCTTCGGCATCCACCGTCTCGACGTCGACGATCGCGATCCAGTCCTCGTTCCGTTCGGCTGCGTTCCTCCGTTGGATGATCTCGAGCGCCGCAATACCGTCGGCGGCCGAATGAGACGCGATTCCCCAGGCCTCGGTATATCGTCCCGCGATGTCCTGGAAGACCTGATCAGTCGAGATGAGCAGCGTGCGCACCCCGAAGAGCCGCCGGCTCGGAACGGCGGTGCTCGGCCGGCCGAACTGGGCCGTGAACCAGAACACCGAGCCGCGGCCGGCCTCGGTCGTCACTCCGATCTCGCCGTTCATGAGCTCGACGAGCCGCTTGCTGATCGAGAGTCCCAATCCCGTCCCGCCGAACCGGCGCGACGACGAGCCGTCGACCTGCACGAACGGCTCGAACAGCTTCGAAACGGTATCGGGCTCGATGCCGATACCGGTGTCCTCCACCTCGAACCGCACGATCGCGTGCCGGCTCGACGTCTCCACCGGCAGCGCCCGCACGAAGATTTTCCCTTCGGCAGTGAACTTTACGGCGTTGGAGATGAGGTTGAGCAGAATCTGCCGCAGGCGGTCGGCGTCGCCGCGAACGACGGTCGGGATCGACGGATCGACGTAGACGTGGTGGCGCAGCCCTTTTTGCCGCACCTGCGACGCGAGCACGCCGGCGGCGCCTTCGACCAGCGCCTCGAGGTCGAACGTCCGCATCTCGAGGTCGAGCTTGCCGGCTTCGATCTTCGAGAAGTCCAGGATGCTGCTGATGACGGCGAGCAGGGCTTCGGCCGACTCGTCGATCGTTTCGGCATAGGCGCGCTGGCGCTGGTCGAGCTCGGTGCTCGTGAGCAACTCGGCCGCGGCGATGATCGCATTGAGCGGCGTTCGCAGCTCGTGGCTCATCGTCGCGACGAACTGCGACTTGAGCTGCGAAGCGTCGACCGCCCGATCGCGCTCGCGTCGCAGCTCCTCCAAGAGCTTGCGCTCGGTGATGTCGACGACCGACGCCAACACGAAATCGCCCTTCGGCGTGCGGATGGGGTTGAGGCCGATCTCGACGGGCACCTCCGTACCGTCCTTGCGCAGGCCGTAGAGGTCGCGCCCGGCGCCCATGAGCCGCGGGCTCGCCGTCCCATGGTAGGCCACGCGCAACCCACCGTGGCCGGTGCGAAACCGTTCCGGCACCAGCAGGTCGATGGGCATCCCCAACAGCTCGACGCGGTCGTAACCGAAGAGCCGTTCCGTCTGCGCGTTGACCAGCGTAATGCGGCCGGCGTCGTCGACGACGATGTTCGCGTTGGGCGCCCCCTCGACGACGAGACGCAGATGCTCTTCGGTGCTGCGCCGTTCGCTGACGTCGACGAGCGCCACGAGCGAGAACTCGCCGTCCGCGATCGAGATGCGATTGAGCGCTACCTCGACCGGGACCGTACCTTCGCCCGCCCGCACGGCGACGAGATCGCGGCTCTGCTGCCCGTCCGCCCCGAGGCCTGGGATCAAGCTCCCCAGACCGCGTCCGATGAGCGCTTCACGCTCGCAATCGAAGAGCATCGCGGCGCGCTCGTTGGCGAGCACGACGGCCCCGGAGGCGTCGGCGACGACGGCCGCCATAGGAGCCGCCTCGACGAAGAGACGAAGCTGTTCAGGATTCTTCAATGCGTACTGATCCCGGCACGGGCTGCCGGTAACCTGGTTCGGCGGCGCGTGGTCCGGTTCCCCAAGCCCCTGGGATCGGCTCCGGTGCGGGAGCTCGGGTGCCCTGCCCTTTAGCGCGACGACCCGTGGTCGCGCGAGACGGCCCGCGAGCCGTCGCTCGGAACGATGATCACCGGCACCTCGCTGATGCGCATCAGCGTCTCGGCGGTGCTCCCCAACATGAGGCGAGCGACGCCGCGGCGTTGGTGCGCTCCAACCACGATCGCGTCGGCTAACTGCCGGCGCGCGATCTCGACGAGTCCGGCGGCGGGTTCACGCGCCGCGGCGACCTCGGTCGCGGTAAAGGCTTCATCGGCCCGAACGGTGAGAACCGCGGCGTCGAGCGCATCGCGAGCCGAGGCGCGCATCTGATGCGCCAGCGGGGTTGGATCGAACGGCATGTGGGCCGAGGGACTCATCAGCGACGCCGTGTCGATCACCGTACACAACACGAGGCGAACCGCTCGAATGGCGGCGAGGCTGACGGCAAAGGTGACGGCGGCTGCAACCGGCTCGTTCGGGTCCACGCCGACGGCCACGCGCCTGAGCATACGGCCCGGCATGAAGTCTCGAGCGACGACCACCGGCACGCGCGCTTGCTGGACGACCGCTTCCGCGACGCTGCCCAGAAACGCATGCGGCAATGCCTTGCGCCCGTGGGTACCGACGGCGATCGCGGAAGCCTTCCACCGCACGGCAGCATCGAGTATACCTGCAGCCGGCTCGTTCCAGCAGAACTCGAGCGTTACGGAGACGCCGCGATCGGCGATGCGCGGCTGCAGCCGTTCGTACAGGCCGTGGTTCTGCGGGCCGACCGATTCCAGGACCGGCCGCGGGTCCGTGCCGGGCGTGAGAGTCGCCGTTTCGAGCCGGACCGAAGCCGCGGGCGGGACGCCCGACACGTGGACCACGACCACGTCGCCGCCATAGTCGGTCGCATACGCAAGCGCGTTCTCGAGCGCTCCGACCGAGGCCGGCGACTCGTCGTAGCCCACCACGATCCGCGCGAACGGGTTGACCCCTCGCGCCGGGGCGGCGTCCATGCCGGGATGCGGCAACGAGTCGTTCATTTCACGAGCATGGATCGGCGCCGTGACGATCCGGCGAAGAACTTGAGAACGCGCCCGACGTTACGGAGCTCTGCGCGCGGCGTTACCGTCGCGGCCTCTCGGCCCGCGCGTGAACGTCGTGGGTTGCCGCCGATGCGGTCGCAAGCGGCACCACGATCACCGGAACGTCACTCCGCCGGAGCACCGACTCCGCCGTGCTACCGAGGAAGAAGCGCGCGACGTTGCCGCGCTGGTGGGTGCCGACGACGATGGCGTCGGCGCGCCGGCGCCGGGCGACGTCGATCAGACCGTCCGCCGGATCCCGCGCATCGCTCAGCTCGCGATCCGGGTACGAGCCTGCCGCATTGGCGTCGAGCACCGCGGCGTCGAGGGCGTCGCGGGCGTCCGCTTTGAGCTGCGCCACGTAGGGTTCCAACGTGATCGTGGCCGGCAAACAGCCCGCGCCGCAGTGGCTCGACATCGACGCCGCCATCAGGCACTGCACGACGGGCTTGGGGATCTGGGAATGGGCGAGTAGCGATGACGGCGTGGCGCCCGACGTCGTGCTCGCGACCGCGGGCGACGTCCCGGTGCTCGAGGCGCTGGCCGCCACCGAGTTCTTGCGCACGCACATCCCCGACATTCGGATCCGCTTCGTGAACGTCGTCGATCTGATGACGCTGCAACCGCCCAGCGAGCACCCGCACGGGATCTCGGACGCCGATTTCGACGCGATCTTCACGACCGACGTGCCGGTGATCTTCGCGTTCCACGGCTATCCGTCGGTGATCCACCGGCTCACCTACCGCCGGCACGGCCACGACAACTTCCACGTGCGCGGCTCCATCGAAGAAGGCACCACCACGACGCCGTTCGACATGTGCGTGCGCAACCGGCTCGACCGCTACCACTTGGCCGGTGACGTGCTCGACCGTGTCCCGCGGCTACGCGACCGCAGCGGCCACATCAAGCAGAAGATCGACGATCTGCTCGTCGACCACCGCCGCTACATCATCGAGCGCGGCGACGACCCGCCCGAGATTCGCGACTGGACCTGGAGCGGCGCCTAGCGAACCGCGGGACGGCCGCGCGATTAGGCGTCGCTTCGCGCGAACCGCCCACGCTTGGCGTCGATCTTGATGCGATAGGCGACCCCGGGAGAGCCGAGCCGCGCGACATATGTCCGCCACGCCGGAGCTGAGAGCGAGTCTGCGCGGGCCAACGTCGACAGGCGATCCGAAATCCGGTGCACGGCGTCGAGCGCGGCGTCGCCGCGCAGCTCCTCGAAGCGTCCGAAGGCGACGACCGACAGCCAGTCGGAGGCATCGTGCACCCGATCGACCTCGACGCAGACGTGCGGAAAGTACCGCATCCCCTCGAGCTTCGCGCCGTCGGGGCTATAGCCCAACACAGCGATTCCGTCGTACGCATACGTGATCGGCGCGATGTGCGGGTGACCGCGCCGGTCGACGTAGCCGATACGCGCGATCAGCTCCTCGCGCAGGAGCGACTCGACCTCGTCCACGTTCAGGTCGCCGATCATGACACACAGGGTGGCTCAGCCGCAAGAAGGGCGTATGAATGCGACGTTCACGATTCTCTTTTTCCGGCTCGTCCCGACCAGCTCGGGCGGGACGCTGCCTGCCTACCCGCCGGCGATCGCGACCGCGCGGGCGAGCATCCAGTTCTCCCGCGCGGCGACGACCTGCGCGGGCGGGGCGCCCCAACCGCCGGCGCCGTCGAGAATCTGCAGCCGCAGCACTGCGGCGTTCTCGCCGATACCGCCGGTGAAGGCGATCAGATCGGCGCCGCCGAGCACGGCGATCATCGCGCCGAGCGCGGCGCGAGTGCGCCACACGAATACATCGAGCGCGAGCTGTGCGCCGGGATCGTCGCCTGCCGCGAGCAGCTCGCGCACGTCGCCGCTGCGCCCGGAGATCCCGAGCAGCCCCGAACGGTGCTCGAGCATCTCCTCGAGCGCATCGACCGCCATCCCGCCGCGCAGGAGGTGGACGAGCAGGCCGGGATCGACCGAGCCGCTGCGCGTCGCCATCGGGATGCCTTCGAGCGGCGTGTAGCCCATCGTCGTGTCGACGCTCGCGCCGTCGCGCACTGCGCACAGCGACGATCCGCCGCCGAGATGCAGCGTGACGATCCGAAGACCGCGCGGGTCGTCGTGCCCCGCCTGCCACGCGGCGCGGTGCGCGGCGTACTCGTGGCTGAGCCCGTGGTATCCTCGCCGCCGCAGGCCCGCCCGCGTCAGCTCGGCCGGGATCGCGTAGGTGTATGCTGCCGGCGCGAGCGTGCGGTGAAAGGCGCCGTCGGCGACCGCATACTGCGGCACGTCCGGATGCGCGGCGCGAATCGCCGCGACCGCGCGCAGCGCCGGCGCGTCGTGCAGCGGGGCGTCCGATCCGACATCCGCGATCAGCGACTGCGCCTGCGGATCGAGCCGCTTCACTGCCGGCCAATCGTCCGGCACGCGGACGACGCGATGCGCAACCGCGTCGAAATCCCGCGCGACCGCCGCTTCCAGCGCGTCGTAGCGGGCGACCGGCTCGGGTGGTTCACCGATCGGCGGCAGGGCTGCGCTGAGCTCGTACGCCTCGAGCTTGAGCGACGTCGAGCCCGCGTTGACGGTCAGGATGCGCACGACAAGCGCGGCTGCGTTCTCCGTTCGTTCGTGAATCCTTCTCACTGCCGGCCCACCATCGTGACATGACTCCCGTCTTCGAACACCTCACGGTCCCGGTCGACGGCTCGACCACCTCCGAGCGCGGCGTCGCTTTCGCGCTCGAGCTGGCCCGCGACGGCGGGCGCGTCTCGTTCTGCAGCGTCGTCGACCCGATGCTCGCCTGCGCGCCGGCCGCATACGGCGTCGCCGTCGATCCCGGTCCGATGATCGAGGTTCTCGACGATGACGCCGACGCGTTCTGTCACCGCGCACGAGACGAGGCCGCGAAACGAGCGGTCGCCGCCGATACGACGGTTCTGCACGGGCTGTGTGCCGAAGAGATCGAGTCGTTTGCCGAACAGAACGCCTCGGACGCGATCGTGATCGGCACGCACGGCCGTTCCGGCATCGTGCGCGCCATGCTCGGAAGCGTCGCCGAAGGGCTCCTCCGGAACATGCAAATCCCGGTGGTCGCGGTGCACGAGAACGACGTCATGCGGACCGGTCCGATCGCGGTCGCGCTGGACTCGTCGCCTGCAGCACAGGCTGCGCTCGAACTGGCGACTCGCATCGCCGTCGACCGCAACATGTCGTTGCTTCTCGTGCACGTGAGCTCTCACGTCAAGGATCCCGCTGACGTGAAGGCTCTGCTCGACCGGGCCGTCGGGCACGCACGGTCGCTGAACATCACAGCTTCGGTCGCCGTCCATGACGGCGCCCCCGCCGAGGAACTGCTGCGCGAAGCGGATGCGCACGACTGCTGCATGATCGTCATGGGAACCCATGGCCGCGCGCTGCCGGCGCGGTTCGTTCTCGGCAGCGTGGCCGCGGCAGTCGTCGAGCGCGCTCAGGTCCCGGTCGTCACCGTGCGCCGCGCGGGGTAAACGCCCGCACGAACGCCGTCGCGAACGCGCCGAGGATCGCGCCGAGCAACAGCAGCCCAGCGCCGACGCTGAGCGGCGTCGACCCGCGGCCGCCGCATAGGGCGCTCGCACTGCTCGCGAGCCACAACCGCAGGCGCAACCAGGGATCGACCGGGACATCGGCGACCTGCCGCGCTGCGCCGAGCACGTCGTCGGGCAGCCAGGCCGCGCCGTCGATGAATCGCGCGACCCGCCCGCGCGCGTCGACGATAACCGCCGCCTCGGTGTGCAGGATCACGCCCGGTTGCGGGCGCTCGACCGTCACGCCCAGTCGCGCGACGAGCGAGTCGACGTTCGCGGGCGTTCCGGTGACGAGGGACCACACGGCCGGATCGCCGCCGTAGGCGACGCCATAGCGTGCGAGCACGCGCGGTGTGTCATAAACGGGATCGAGGGTGATGGTTACCAAACGGATCGGCGCGCCGCGCAGCTCGCGCTGCATGCGCGCGAACTTCGCGGCGACCAGCGGGCACATGCGCGCATCGCGGCAGCGCGTGTACACGAACGAGACGATCGAGGTGCGTCCGCCGGTCCGGGCCAGGTCGAACGGCCGGCCGGCTTGATCGGTCAGGGCGACGGACGGCACGGCGTCGCCTTCGCGCAGTACAGGGACGAACGGGTGCTGCGAGTTCCGGGGCATCGGCATGCGCATCGGCGCGGCGGGCGGCGCGCGCACGACGATCGCCGGCGGCGCGTGTGCTACCACGTACGCATGCCCGGCGCGAGATACGCGTGCGCCTGGATTTGTTGGGTGACCGGTCCGGCGTACGCAAGCACGGCCAGCGCGAGCGCGAGCACGCCCCAGCGGCCGAGCCGGTCGAGCACCGGGGGAGTCTCCAGCGCATCCTCGTTGGTCGCGGCGAACGCGAACGCCGGGCGGACTTCCGCGCTGCGATCGGTGAGGAACGTCCCGGTCGCGACGATGATGAACATCAGCACGGACAACGCGACGATCGTGCCGCCGACGGCGGCGCCGACCATCTGCGGATGCCACGTCGCGGCGCCCTGCGCGCCGAAATAGCTGACATCGGCGGTGCGGCGTGGCGAGCCGAGCAATCCTGCCCAGTGCATCGAGGTCGACATGATCGCCATTCCGACGAACCAGGTGTAGACCTGAATCAGCGCGAGCTTGGGCGCGAAGAGCGTGCGCCCGGTGAGCGCGGGGACGAGGCCGTACGTCGCGCCGATGAACGTCAGCGCCGCCGGGCCGCCGACGGTGATGTGGAAGTGGCCGACGATCCACATCGTGTTGTGCACGAGCACGTCCATCGAATACGAGTTGTTCACGATGCCGCCGAAGCCGCCGAAGATGAATAGGATCATGCCGAGCGCGGGTCCCGCGAACACGGGATTCTTCCACGGCAGCCAGCGCACGACGCCCACGAAGCCGCGCCGGCCGGCTTTGCGCGCCGCCAGCTCGAACGTCGCGAAGATCGCGAACGCGGTCATGAAGGACGGGATGACGACGCCGTAGGTCGTGACCGTGTGCAGCCACTTCCAGCCTGCCGAGATCCCCGGGTCGAGGAACTGATGGTGCAAGCCGACCGGCGTCGACAGCAGCAGCAGCATGACGAACGCGAGACGCGTCAGCCCGTCGCTGAAGATCCGGCCGCCGAACGTCGCCGGCACGACCGTGTACCAGATCGCGTAGGCGGCCATGATCCAGAAGTACACCAGCGGGTGGCCGAAGTACCAGAAGAACATCCGGGTCAAGCCGACGTCGATCCCGCTGGTCCAGCCCAGCGACCAGGGGATGAGCAGCCCCATCTCGGCGACGACGCCGAGCGTCGCGATGATCCACATCGTGAGCGTGCACGCCGCGATGAACGCGGGCAGCGGGATCCGCTCGTTCGGATGCTGCTTCTTGAACCACGCGACGTTCAGGAAGACGTCGGCGGCCACGAACCACGTCCCGGCGACCAGCAGCGTCGCGCCGAAATAGAACAGCGGGCTGGCCTTGAGCGGCGCGTAGAACGTGTAGAGCACGCTGGCGCTGCCGTCGAGGATCGCGACGGCTGCCATGACCGTGCCGATGAGCATCACGCAATAGCCGATCCAGCCCAGCCTGGTCGAACGCACGCGCGGGATCGTATGGTAGACACTGTACGTGAAGAAGCCGGTGATGAAGAACGTGGTGAAGACCAGCGCCATCAGCACCCCGTGCGCGGTCAGCATCCGGTAGTAATCGAACCAGGCCGGCATGACGATCCAGTTCGCGCGCGAGAAGCCTTGCAGCATCCCGAACAGCGCGCCGATTCCCAACACCAGCGTCGAGGTGTAGATGTGCGTGAGCACGAGCAAGTCGCCGTTCGCGCGCGACAGCTCCAGGGCGTCGCTGCTGCGCGCCGGCGCGATCGTCGTGACCATCACTTGACCTCGACCTTGGCGGCCATCATGTGGTGACCCGCGCCGCAGTACTCGTTGCAGACCAGCAAGAACGTGCCCCGCTCGTTGAACGTGTGCGAGACCTGGCTCACCCAGCCCGGCGTGACCATGGTGTTGACGCCGGTCGCCGGAATGCTGAAGCCGTGCTCGACGTCGGCGCTCGTCACGTAGAACGTGACCCGCGAGCCGACCGGAACCTCGATCGACGCCGGGGTGAACGAAAAGACGCGCGCGACGTAATAGGCTTCGTACGCGCCATCCGCGACTTTTCGTAACCCGGGATGGTCGAACGGCGGGGTCTGCGCGACCTTGGTGGGGTCGATGCTCTGCACGTGGCTCGGCGGGACGAACCCGTCGACGACGGCGGCGGTGGTGATGACGGCCAAGAAGACGACCAGCATCGCCAGTCCGAACGCCATCCAGATCCGTTCTTGCCGGTGGACGTGCACGCTCACCACCTCGCCCGGAGCAGCGCGTACATGGCAAACCAGCCGACAAAGATCAGCGTGCCGAGGGCCGAGACGAAGACCAGCGTCGCGGGGAGCGGCTCGTCGCGTTGTGGTTCCATGCGCCGATGGTACGAGACGGTCGACCGCGACTTGTGAACGGCGCGTGAACGGACGTTCCGACGGCGTTCAGCCCGGTTCGCGGTCGGGGCGGCGATACGGCCGGCCGCAGACGGCCCGTTCACCGGTTCCGCACATGAGGCCGGTACGCTAGGGACGAAGCTGCAGGGTCCGGGGTTTTTCCGGTCCTCCCACAGGAGACGATGTTCGAATGGCCGCCGTGCAAGAACGCCTTTACGTTGAGGCCCCGTACGTCCAGACGGTCGGCGTCTTCCAACGCCGGCTGGGCATCCCGCCCGGAGCGGACCACGGAGAGTGCATGCTCTCACTCGCCCTTCCGGTCGGGAATGACCACGAGATCGGCCGCGTCGTGAAAGCGAAGACC